>Ga0316197_10002326_pt1 | contig 13567 bp, 13 predicted proteins | sample OudBiesiAoxic_MG_FD_204939 | JGI IMG/M metagenome (GOLD analysis project Ga0316197, IMG submission 204939) | Coastal sediment microbial communities from Oude Bieten Haven, Netherlands - site A oxic | ecosystem: Environmental > Aquatic > Marine > Coastal > Sediment | place: Netherlands...
TCAGCACGAGCGCGAGCACCGCCATCGCGATCATCAGCAGGAGCGTCGGCATCGATCCCCAGTCGAATCGGTCGACCAGCCACACGTCGAGGCCGCTGCTCGACACGCCGTTGCCCAATGCGATGCCACCACCCACCAGCCAGAGGATGTGCCAGTTCAGCTGGCGCAGATCGTCGACCGTGAACACCTTGGTTGCGAGGAGTACGACGACCGGTGCGAAGCCGACGATCGACGATCGGACGCCGTGAATCGGCTCGGTCATCCAGCCGATGACGGTGAGGCCGAACGCCAGGTAGAGGATCACAGCCGACCGGCTGCGGTCGAACGCTCCGCCGAGTCGGATGCTGACCGATTCGGTCGACGGCGGAAAGCGGCGCACCAGGAGCCACCATGCAACGAGGAGCAACAACACCGCGACCGGCACGGCGAACGCCATCCACTCGATGAAGTCAACCGTCAGGCCCTGGTCGTCCAGGCGCCCGAGGGCGATCGCGTTGGGTGGGGAACCGACCGGTGTTCCGAGTCCGCCGATGTTCGCGGCGACCGGGACGGCGAGGATCAGGGCGATGCGGAAGCGGTCGTCGGTGTCGAGGTTTGCTGCGACCGGGAGGACCACCGCCATCATCGCAGCGGTTGTGGCCGTATTCGAGACGAACATCGACAGGAGCGCCGTGATCAGCATCAGGCCGCCGAGCAGGGCGGCGGGTCGAGTGCCGAACGGTCGCAGCATGACGCCGGCGAGGTTGCGGTCGAGCCCATACTTCGCTGCGGCGTCGGCGAGGACGAAACCGCCGAGGAACAGCATGAGAATCGGACTGGCCAGTGTGGCGTAGATGCTCTCGTACGTCGGTGCGTCGAAATCTCCCGGAAGTGAGAACAGGGCCTCGTCGGAGATCATCAGGATCTGCGCCAGGATCACGAAGATCGACGTGGCCGAGAGCGGAATCGCTTCGGAGACCCACAGCGCGACCGCAGCCCCGAAAATCGCCAGCATCCGGCTCGCCGGCGTGGTGAGTTCGCCGACGTCACCGATCGCGAGCACCCCGAAGAACCAGATCGTCGCCACGGTGATCCCGATCACCGAGCGGTTGCGCCACCACGGGGTGCTGCCGCTCGCGCGCGCAGCCGTACGGGCGGATGGCATGACTCGAACCTACCGCTCCGCCAGCAGCGCCGACCGCGCCTTCGGACTCTGATCGATCAGGTCGTCACCACGAGCTTGCCGGCACCGGTGCCGGCCTCGGTCATCGGCGGTTCTTTCTGTGTGGTGTCGTTGTATTTGCCGCGCGTCGCTTGGTGAACGTGGCAGAGAACGCCAGGAACTCGTCGGCGTCGAGTGGGCAGCCAGGCACCTAGCGGCCGGGCTGTGAGTGTCGTAGGGTCCGATCCACCCACACTCGACGACGAATGAGAGTCCGATGCATGTAATGGTCGCCACCGACGGGAGCCTCGATGCGGCTCAGACCGCAGCGCTGGCCGCCCGACTGGCCGGTGCGGATGGACGAGTGACGGTGTGCACCGTGGTCGAGGTGCCGCGTCAGATTCTCAGCGAGTTGCGCAGCGCCGCGGCGCCCGTGCCCGATCCGGCCGATGTCGACGTCGATGTCGCGTACCGCCGCAGCCAGGCGGGTGACCCGCCGGTCGGGAGTTGGGTCGGTGACGATGCATTCGTCGAGAACTATGTGCACCGCGTCGTCACCACGCGCACGAGCGAGCTGGCCGCCGAGCTGGAGGCGGTGGGCGCGGATTTCGAGGTGTTGGGGATCGAAGGCGAGAACGCATCGCGTTCGGTGCTCGAAGCGGTCAATGAGCACACGCCGGACGTGCTGTGCGTCGGAACCCATGGCGCTGGCCTGTTCGAGGGCCTCCTCGGATCGCTGTCGACCAAGCTCGCCCGACTTGCACCGTGCTCGGTCATGCTCATCCGGTGAAGGCGGCCGCCATCGTCAGGGGCGGAGGATCGCGAAGCTTCCGGCTGACGATGCAACGAGTTGGCCGTCGCCGCCGGTGACCCGGCTCTCGAGGTGAACGACGTTCCGGCCGCGCTTGATCACCGAGGCGGTCGCCGTCAGTGGCCCTGCGAGCGCCGGGCGGATGAATCGCATGGACACTTCGATGCTGGCGCAGTAGGTGTCGGGTTCGTCGATCACGCTCATGGTCGCCTTGCCCATCGCAGTGTCCACCAGCGCGAACAACACTGCGCCGTGCACCACGCCGTTCGGGTTCATGTGGTTTGCGCCCGCGTCGACGGTGGCGACTCCGACGCCGGCTTCATCCCCGGTGAGGTCCATTCCGAGAAATCCGCGGAGCGGAAAGTCGCCGTAGGCGGCGGGCACATCGTTTGTCATGCAAGCGACCGTACTTCGGCGATGCCGTTGTCACCGGAAGCCGGCAAGACGCTCCGCCGTGTCGCTGATCGGGTACTCGATACTCGCTTCGTAGGCGAGCGCCTCGCCTATTGGCAGGTCGAGAGCCCGCCTGTACAAATCCTTGTACGCGCGGAGCGAGCCGATGCTGTTCGCCGCGATGGAGGCGACGAGTTCGTCCGTGGCGGCGTCGAGCTCGGTGTGCGGTGTGACACGGGCGACCATGCCGAGGGCATGGGCCTCGACCCCATCGAAGGTGCGGGCGGTCAACGAGAGCTCCCGGGCGGCCGCCATACCGATCAGCCGGGGGAGCCGTTGGCTCATGCCCCAGGTCGGTCGAAGCCCGAACTTGGCATGGGTGTCGCCGAACTTCGCTTCCTCCGCGGCGATGATCACGTCACAGGCGAGCGCGAGCTCGAGTGCGCCGGTGAAGCAGAAGCCGTTGACCTTCGCGACGGTGATGGCTGGCATCGACGACAGGAGTTCGGTCACGCGACGGGCGGGCAGGTCCAGGATGTCGCCGACCTTGCCGTCGACCAACTCTCGATCGCCGAGTGCCTTCAGATCGACGCCGGCGCTGAAGGCCCGCCCCGCACCGGTGAGTACGACGACGTGCACCGCGGTGTCATCGGCGAGGCCGTCGAGGTGATCGCCGAGTCGATGCAGCATCGTCGGGGTGATCGCATTCAATGCGTCGGGCCGGTTCAGGGTGATGGTCGCGATCGCGCCGTGGCGGCTGAGCAGGATGTCGTCGTCGGTGGCTTCGGTCATGCCGCCATCTTCTCCGGTCCGTGGGTCGGCGGGTGTGATCGGGCGTCGAACGGATCGGCGGCGGCGACGGGACGTCCCGGTGGTTACTCGTCGCTGGTGCGTGAGCGCATCCGGTCGAACGTGTTGCGCGCCCGCGTGGTGACCGGGGGAAGTTGATGGACGACTCCGGCGCGGCGGGAGATGACGTCGTTCAGCTCGGCGCCGAGCAGCAGCACCAAGCTGAGCAGGTACATCAACGTCAGGGCGAGGAGGATCGCGCCGACGCTGGTCTGGATGTTGTTACCGCTCGGGGCGTAGCGAACGTACACCGCGAAGCCCTGGGTTGCGACCACCCATCCCACAGCGGTGAGCATGGCGCCGGGGAGGTCGTAGCGCCACGGGGTCTTGTGATTGGGCCCGATGTGGAACAGCGTCGCGGCCCACAGGACGAGACCGCCGAGGATGGCCGCCGGTGTGAGCCAACTCGCAGCGCCGGAGAGTGAGAGGGAGGGGAGCACGGCGAGCGACGTCGCTCCCGCAGCGACGATCGACACCGTCCCGATACCGAGCCCGACCGCCACGATGCGGACGTACCACCACGGTCGGCTGTCGTCGACCTCGTAGGCGACGTCGAGGGCCCGGATCAGTCCGGCGAAGGCCCGGGAGAGGGTGTACAGCGCGATCAGCGTCGCCACCGTCGCCACACCGCGGCTCGGGGTGTCGAACAGCTCGCGGATGGTGTCGTTCAGCGCAGCATCGTCGCCGAACGTGGTGCTCACGAATGACTCCACCTCGCTCTGGAGGTTGTCGGCAACGGATTGGCCGACGACGGATTCGAGGGAACTCACCGTGCTGACCAACGAGAGTGCGGCCGCCGGGATGGACAGAATCGTCCAGAAGGTGATCGACGCCGCCAAATCCCCGACACGGTCGTCGCGGTACTCGTCGATGACGTCCTTCGTGAGTTGCCAGAGCCAGCGCAGCAGGGCCCGGGGTCGCCAAGGCGGCGTTGGTGAGTGGAGGTCAACGTCCATGCGATCGTCGTCGAGGGTAGACGCGGATCGGTGAGAGAGGGTCTTCGGACCCTCGTGCGCTGGCCCACGAATTCGTACGGTCGAAGCATGGGGATGACCGAGTTCGAGGTTCACGCCGTTGAACTCGTCGGCGACGTTGCAGTGCGTGGCAGAGAGGGTCGGTTGCCATGAGCGCGATCCGCGAGAGTCCGACGACCGGTTTCGTTGCTGACACCCTCCCATTCAGCAACGTCGACGGGCCCGGCAATCGATTCGTCATCTTCTTGCAGGGCTGCAATTTCGACTGCGTGGCGTGCCACAACCCGCAGACGATTCCCGTCCACGGCGCGATCGAGGGCTTCCATCCGGAGCACCTCGAAGTCGATGATGTGGTGGCGCAGATCCGTCAGGCGGCCCCGTTCATCAGTGGTGTCACAGTGTCCGGCGGTGAAGCGACAGGGCAGGAGAGCTTCGTGTGGCAGTTGTTCGAGGCGGTGAAGACCGACCCAGAGTTGGCGCATCTCACGTGTTTCATCGACTCGAACGGTGCCTGTGCGCTGCGTGTGTGGGATCGCCTGGCTCCGTTGCTCGATGGGGTGATGATCGACCTCAAGTGTCTCGATCCCGTGGTCCACAAGCAGATGACGGGTGTCGGCAATGCACCGGTCCTCGCGAGTATTCGTCACCTTCAACAGTTGGGGCTGCTCTACGAGGTGCGGCTGCTGTTCCTCTCCGGCGTCAACGACGCTCCTGGCCTGGTGCGAGCGACAGGGGAGTGGCTGGCCGACGTCGATCCGACGATGCGGGTGAAGGTCATCGGCTTTCGGTCGAACGGCACCCGTCCGCATGACCCGCCGTTGGTCGAGCCGACGCCTGAGGCGCTCGCAGCGAGTGCCGACATCTTGTTGTCCGTCGCGCCGTTCGACGTGTGCATGATCTGATTCCCGCATTTCGGTCTGAACAGGTTCGGGCAGACGGCGTCACACTTGGCCAGACCACTGTCTCGCTCTCCCAACCCTGGGCGGTCTGGCAACGGGCTGACGAGCGCGGTCGGTTGATGACGATGTCCTCTTGTCGTCGGCCGACGTGTGCGTGACGATCGAAGAGGACTCAGCTAGGAGGTGAGCGATGTGGCGTTGGGTGAACATGGTGTGTGCGGCGGGGTTGGTGCTGGCCGGCTGCAGCGGATCAGACGAGGCGGTCGAGGAGGGCGACACCGTGGCATCAACGGAGGTGGTCGAGACCGCACCCGCTGCCGATGATGAGTCCGAAGCGGGTGACGGTGCGTCACCGCTGGCGTGCTCGCTGGATGAGAAGGGGTGGTCGCAGTCGGAGGGCCTGGAACCTGCACTGGATTTGGTGTCGGTCGCGGCCAACGACGAAGCGGTCGTTGTGGTCGGCGCGGTCATCGTGGGTGAAGCGCAGCCGGGGGGCATCGTTTCGTTGCGTTCCGCTGATGGTCTGGAGTGGGAACAGGGGGTGGGTTTCCCCGAGGTGACCTACTTCGGACCGCCACCGGAGGTGGCGGGTGGGCCAGCGGGGTTCGTCGCCGTTGCGACGCGCAATGGGGCCGCGCCCAATACACCAGTCGTTGCGTTCTCGCCGGACGGGACGAGCTGGGAGGAGATCGAACCGGAGACGCTCCCTGAGAACGAGGTGGCGTGGCTGTCCGATGTCTTTGCCGGGCCCGACGGCTTCCTCATCGTCGGCAACCATCTCCCCAACGAGCTGCTGGCGTGGTACTCCGCCGACGGTCGAACATGGAGCGAGACGGACCTGCCGCGTGCGGAGATCGGCGAGATTGCCGTTGCACCGAGCGGATCGGGCTGGATGGCGCTGACCTCGGCTTCTGGAGTGGGTCCCGGAGAGGAACCGTCACCGGTTCGGGTGTGGACGTCAACCGATGGGAGTCAATGGTCGGAGACTGACACGCTCGGTGTGCCGCCGCCCGAGGCGTTGATGGCCTATGGCCAGACCGTGCCCCTGACCTTTTTTGGCGGGACCTGGATGCTTGCACTGGTCGGCGAATTCGGTGTGACGTCCGGGAACAGCCGTCCGGTTGTCTGGGTGTCGACCGACGACGGGGTGACCTGGAACGAACACAGTGTTGGCGGCGACGTGACGAGCACCGCTTACGCGATCTCCGACATCGCCACCACCGACTTTGGCGTGATCGTCGCCGGTTCCCAGGACAGGCCGTCAGGGGTTGGCGAGTCGTTCTTGCACCACTCTTCAGATGGAGTCGTCTGGCAGCACTGCTGGACGAATCCCAGAGAGATCAGCGAGATCGAACCGTTCGGCGACGCGCTGGTGGCCTATGACGCCGGGTCAGGTGACGTGTACCTCTGGAATGAGCCGTCGGCGCCATGAAGGCGAGAGACGTCGTCGATGCGCTGATCGTCACCAGTTTTCACCAACATCGGTGACGCCACCCGACTGCGGCTGGAGAACTGGCCGTCGCTCGACGACGCTGGCCTCACCGAACAGGACTCCGGTGGCAGTGTCGAACCCGCTGTCCATCGGATTCCGCCGTTCGTTGACCTGATTCGTCGACGTCACGACGTGTTGCCGACCAGGTCGTGGAGTGCGCTGACGGCTCGCTCGATGTCGGCGGGCGAGGTGTAGTGCACGAACGACAGCCGAACCACGCCGCGTGCGGGGTCGACCCCGACTCCTTCGAGGACGCGCCACGCGTAGTAGTGGCCGGCGCTCGTCTGGACGCCGCGCTCGACGAGCTGGTGTTGGAGGTCGGCGGGGTCCATCGAGAGCGGTGAGAATGCGACCGTCGGACAGCGATGGCCCGGCGTTGCGTCGAGGATGGCCGGGCCGATGAGCCGGAATCGTTCGTTTCCGGCGACGGCGTCGAGCAGCTGCGGTGTCAGCGAGTCCTCATGGGACCGCCAGAGCTCCGACACGTCGGCACAGGCCTGTCGCAGCGGCGCGTTCGGGTCGCCTCCGTGGTGCGCGTGCAGTACCTGGACGTAGTCGAGTACCGCACCGGCACTCGCGACCTGGGCGTGATCGGGACCGGCAGGGTTCAGTCGCTTGTCCGCGACGTCGGCGTTGAAGAAGTGTCCCTGGTTGGGGAGTTCTTCCATCAGGTCACGGCGGATGACCATCAGGCCCTGGTGTACCGAGTACGTCTTGTACAGGCTGAACAGATAGACGTCGGCACCGAGCGCTCCCACGTCGGGGATGCCGTGTGGTGTGAACGACACGCCGTCGACGATCACGCGTGCACCCACGAGATGGGCGAGTTCGCAGATACGTGCGACGTCGTTTTCCTTGCCGACGATGTTCGATGCGTGCGGCACTGTGACGAGGCGGGTTCGCTCGTTCAGCATGGACTCGAGGTCGGCGATGTCCAGCAGACCCGTTGTCGGGTCGATCCTCCACTCGCGCAATGCGCACCCGACGCGCTCAGCCATCCGGCGCGTGTTCCCGGTGTTCGCCTCGTGATCCTGGTTGGTCACGACCACCTCGTCGCCGGGCCGGAGTACCAGTCCGAACGCGTGGGCGAGCACGTACGTGTTGATCGAAGTGGACGGGCCGAAGACGACCTCGTCGAACTCCACGCCCAGCGCCTGCGCCCACCGGTCCCGCGAGTGGTCCATCCGCTCGCCGGCAAGCTTGGATGGTCCGTACTCGGCGTATGGCTGGACCTTGGTGTCGGTGTAGTAGCCCGTCAAGGCGTTGATCGTCTGGCGGCACGCAAACGAACCACCGGCGTTCTCGAAGAACGACTGATTGGTGTTCCCTGCAGAGTCGAACGCAGGGAAGTACGCCCGAACGAACTCGAGGTCGAGCGACGACGTGGTACTCATGGGGTCGAACCGTAGTGACCCCAGCGATTCAGCGTTGGGTGTCGACCCTCCGGTGGCGCACCTCGTCGCTCGACGCGGGTCTCAGCGACAGGCGTCGATCCAGTCGATCTCGAGTCCGAAGTCGCCATTGAGCCCGTCGGCGATGATGATGCCGAATTCGCGTGCCTCCTCGGGGTTGAACGGAGGGGCGTCCACCGGCTGGCCGAAGACCGCGGGTCGGAGGTCGTCGTACGAGAGGGTCGCGGTCGTCCAACCGTCGGGCTCGCCGATTGTCAGCTCGGCGCGATGGGACACGGCACGTTGACCGACTTGTGCGTTGTCCTCGAGCGTGAGGCCGTAGGTGCGCGTGTCGCCGCGGACGCGCAGTTCGACTCGTGTGCTCCCTGCAAGCTCGGTGCCGTCGAGTCGGAGCCGAACCGAGGTGAATCCTCCGCCGGCGGTGACGACACTGCCGGTGAATCGCATCACCGAGTCGGTCACGTCGATGACTCCGTTCGAGCGTCCGCCCATGACGCCGTCGTTCACGACGAACCATTGGTTCGCTGCGTCACCGTCGAAATCGGTGAGTCGTCGGCAGTCGGCGTCGACGGGCTCCGCCGTGATGTCGTCCGGTGTGGCCCCCGATGTGGGGGGCGGTGCGGAGTCTGCCGCGGTGGGCGAGGGCCCGGACGGCGACGGTTCGGATGATGGTGTCTGGTCCTTCACGGAATCGGGTTCCTCTTTCAGTTCGGTTGTCGACGCGATCTGGTCAGCAGCTGCTGAGTCGCGCGTGGAGTCGCTCCCGCATGACGTCGTCAACGCGGCAGCGAGAAGGAGTGGTGCAGCCCGCGTTTGAATTCGGTGGGATCGGCGCACCTGAGCAGCCTGCCCGCTGAGCGATCCGATGACCAGTCGAGCTCCCGATTCGTCGTCGGTCCATTCGACGCTCGGCGTGGACCACGACCAACACCTCGCTGCTCGGCCCGATGACACCGTTCCCAAGCCGACCCAGCGGGCGTTTCCGGCTCGGGGCTCGGCGGTCGGATCGAGGCGTGAGAGGCTGGTGTTCATGACACGTACTGCGCTCGTTACCGGAGCCAACTCGGGCATCGGCCTGGCCACTGCACTCGAACTTGCTCGTCGTGGCCACCGCACCATCGGAACGGTGCGGAGCCCTGCGAAGGCGAAGCTCCTGCGGACGGCTGCCACGGATGCCGGTGTCGAGATCGAATCGGCGATCCTCGACGTCACCGACGCAGAGCGGTGTGCTGCCGTGATCGAACGATTCACCCCCGACGTCTTGATCAACAACGCCGGATACGCGCAGACGGCGCCCGTCGAGAGTGTTGACGACGACGCGGCGGAGCACTTGCTCGGGACGATGCTCGTTGCCCCGATCCGGCTCGCTCGGCTCGCTCTTCCGCACATGCGCGCGAATGGATGGGGCCGCATCGTCAACGTCTCGTCGATCCTCGGACGGGTCACCATGCCACTGACCGGCTGGTATCAGGCGAGTAAACACGGGCTCGAGGCGGTGTCCGACGCGTTGCGCATCGAATGCGCCGCCGACGGCGTCGCTGTGGTGCTCGTCGAGCCCGGCTTCTTCCGCACGGCGATCTTCGAAGATCTCGAAGCCGACGCTGAGCGCTACGGCGATGGTCGCTTCGAGGTCGTGTACGACCGGATGCGGACGAACATGCAGCGTTGGGAGCCGTTGATGGGAGACCCTGCGTCGGTCGCCTCGACAATCGCGTCGGCCGTCGACGCAGCCCGCCCCCGTGCCAGGTACCTCGTCGGAGCTGATGCACAACTGCTCGACGGCACCCGTTCGCTCACGCCAACCGTGCTCCGTGACCGCGTGAGCCGCCTGCTCTCGGGGTTGTGATCACGGCTCGATCGCACCCGTCCGGACCGCCGCGTTCGTCGCCCCGCTCCGGGCTGCCAACGACGGTCGAAGGTTGGCTCGGAGCCTGGTTCGCAAGTCGGTGGCTACGGTGGCTGACGTGAAAACCGTGTCGATCGGAGGTGGCCCGACCCCGTACCGTGAGGCCCTTGCGGCCCGGCTCGCGGCGCGCGGCTGGACCGTGGTCGCCGACCCACCCGTCGATGTCGCTTCCGACGGTGCGACTGTTGGGCAGTCCGCGCCCCCTGACGACTCGACGGTCGTGGTTCACTACTGCGATTCCGAGGACGCGTGGGCCGAGGTCTCGGCGTCGGTTCATACCGGAGCGCTGGGGGTCGTCGCCGTGATCCTGACGCTGGACCCGGCGCTCTACCGGCGGGCGATCGCGATGGGTGTGGGCGTGGTGCACCATGACACGTCGACGGAGATCATGGCGCATGTGATCGAGAGCGCCGGGCACGGCGAAGCGTTGCTGCCGATGCACGTTGCACGACATCTGGCCAGGGAGGCAGGCACATCGGATGCGACCGAGGAGATGCTGCTGGCCGACCTCGAAATCGAACTGTTGCGCGGCGTTGTCGGGGGCGAGACGATCGTGTCGCTCGCCGAACGGTTCCACTTCAGTGAGCGCACGATTCGGCGGCGCCTCCAGTCGGCATATCTCAAACTCGGCGTGGACGACCGCACCGGTGCGATCCGGGCGATCGAGCGTGACGGCTTGCTCGACTGACGACCATTGCCAGCGGGATCTGCGGCCGGCCATCGAGGTGCCCGATCCGGCCACGAGGTTGTCCGGAGGGTGACGGTCCGAGCGGCGCCGGGGTCTTTAGCGTCGCTCCGGTGACTTTGCTCGATGAACACGAACATTTGGACCCGGCACCGCGTCGACACGTCGATCCGCTCCTGGCAGCCGAACCGCTCGATCGGGTGGTCACCGCGGAGTATCCGGTCGTCGAGCGCGGCGCCCCTGGCACCCCGCTCGGTGGGGTTGCCGGCCCGGCCGGAACGGGAACGGCGGCGTTGATCGCGTCGATCATCGTCCCCGGGTCAGGATCGTGGCGGCGCCGCTGGGGCCTGGCCGCAGCGCTCGCCATGTTCGGTGTGTTGGTCCCGATGGTGCTTGCCGCCTGGGTCTACGTCGAGCGCGCTCGAATCGTGGCATTGGCTTTCGACCGCACGTTCCTCCTCGCGGTGATGATCGTGGGCGTACTGGCTGTGGTGGCCCGTGTCGCTGCGATCGGCGAGGTCGCGTTCGCTCATCGCCGGAGTCCTGGCATGGCCCTTCGAACGGTCGTGGCGTTGCTGGCGACCGCTGTGCTGAGCATCCCGGTGGTGTCCATCGTCTCGAACGCGGCCGCGGCGCGCGACGCTGTGTCCGACGTGTTCGGCTCGGACAGCGGTGAGCCGCTGTATGTTCCGGAAACCGCGTCACTCACGCTTGACGGCGGTGTGGTGGATGCTGATGCGATCACGAACATCCTGGTCATGGGTGGCGACGCCGGGCCGGGTCGTTGGGGGATGCGTACCGACACGATGATGCTGATCTCGGTGCACGACGAATCGGGGCGGATGGCGCTCACGTCGATCCCGCGCAACCTGACGTCGCTGCAGTTCCCGCCGGGGTCACCGCTCGGGGCCGAATTCCCGAACGGCTTCGACGACCTGGCGAACGCGCTGTTCACCCACGTGAACACGAGCCCCGTGCTCGTCGACCACTACGGCCGGACTGGCCAGCAGCCCGAGGCGATGGCGCTCATCGAGGCGGTGGGCTACTCGCTCAACGTGCGAATCGACGACTTCGCTCTGGTCAACATGCAGGGGTTCACCGAAGTGATCGACGCCGTGGGTGGGGTCACGCTGGAACTCGGTCAGACTGTTCCGTTGCCGCCGAGCCTGCCGGGGGAGCGGCCACTGCCGACCGAGATCGGACCCGGTTTCGTCGAGATGGACGGCGCGATGGCGATCGCCTACGCCCGATCGCGTTCGGCCGACTCCGACTATCAGCGGATGGGCCGCCAGCGCCAGCTGCTCGCAGCGCTCGGCTCCCAGATCTCGCCGACCGCTGCCGCAGGTGCATTCGGAGCGGTCACCGGGGCGCTGGACGATTCGATGCGCACGTCGCTCTCCGCCGGCGAGTTCGACACCCTGCTCGATCAGCTCGGTGACAACTCGGCGATCACGGAGTCGGTCGGTCTGGCCCCGCCGCTGGTGACGCCGGGTTCGCCCGACTACAACGAGATCGCCATGATCGTGGCGGGCGTGCAGCAAGCGTTGATCGAGGGCGTTCCGTCCGGCTACGGGAGCTGATCGGTGGAGCGGTCACACGGGGGTCGGTGATGCAGTAACTTCCGATCGCTGTGAAGAACTCTGTGTCCGCTGTCCTCGTCGACTTCGCCGGAGTACTCACGACCGATCCGTTTGGGGCGATGGGCGCCGTTGCCGCCGAATTCGGCCTTGAGCCCGCTGAGTTCGGTGCGATCGTCGTGGGGCACGGCGACTGCGGGGCCGGTGATCACCCGGGGCATCAGCTCGAACGTGGTGAGATCGAGCTCGAGGAATTCGATCGTGCGACCGACGAGTTGGCCCGATCCCGAGGCCATGACGGGTTTCCTCCGCTCCCCGTCGATCACATTCTCACCGGTGCGTTGGAAGTCCGTTCCGAGATGCTCGATCTGCTGCGCGATCTTCGTGCGGGCGGAATCGCGACGGCGATCGTGACCAACTACGTGCGGGCGCTGGGCAGCGGGCATCGTTCGGATCGTTCTTCTGGGCCTTGCCTGATCCCAACAATCGGGTGCGTGTCGACAACACCGCTGGCACATCTACAACGGTGTCGCCCGCCGCGACGGGTTGTTGGGCGAGGAGATAGCCGAGTCCTCGTGCGGACTCGATTGCCCACACCCGATCCGGGAACGATGTCGCCCACGACCTGAGTCGCTCGGTCTGGGCGGCACATGCTCGGACCCAGACCTCGTCGAGCACACATTCGGTGTTGTCGATCGCGACGGCGGTGTGGCGCCTTGTGCGGATCGATGCCAATCATGATGGTCATCAGATGATGCCTTTCTCTCGGTGATGGGAACCGAGCTGGGCACTCCTGATTTGGGTTCGTTGAGCTCGCGCCTCTTTCGAGCCACACCCCGGGTCAGAACACCGGCCAGCAGACACATCGTTATGAGGTCAACCCCGAAGAGCGACAGGCCCGAGGTCGAGCCCACCGACCGACACTCCGAACGCTACGACAACCGCCGCAACACACCCCAGCATGAATCAGGCCCAAGTGCAGCGCCCGATAATCGCGACGGCCGGGACGACCTCAGACCCGATCGGGATCCGGCAGTAGTCGGGTGCCTGTCGTTGTCTACCGACGACCGTGTCGACGTTGTCAGCGGCTGGCGCCGGCGACGAAGGTTGAGACGATGTAGGTGGCGTGTCGGTCGAGTGATCCTCGTCCTCGGTCGTAGCGCATCGTCGTGCGTGGATCAGAGTGCGACGCTGCTTCTTGAACGTCACGGAGCGGAACGCGAGCGTCGAGGGCGGCGGTGATGAAGCTGTGCCGCGGCAAGTGTGGACTGATCCGCTTGTCGATCCCGGCGGCCTTGCGACCACCGGCCCGCATCCGGCCCGACCACACCGTGCGGATCCGGCACGACGATCGTTGCCTGGCCTGATGGACGTCAACTCGTGACGCTGCACGATTTCGAGCGGGTGAACGCCCGCATACGTGCCGAT
>Ga0316197_10002328_pt1 | contig 13565 bp, 9 predicted proteins | sample OudBiesiAoxic_MG_FD_204939 | JGI IMG/M metagenome (GOLD analysis project Ga0316197, IMG submission 204939) | Coastal sediment microbial communities from Oude Bieten Haven, Netherlands - site A oxic | ecosystem: Environmental > Aquatic > Marine > Coastal > Sediment | place: Netherlands...
GTGTTGCCTCTCGCAGCGCCACCGGATAGACACCCGCCCGCTCGCGGACCCCTGCCCGTTTCAAGAGGAGTTCCGCCTGGACGACCGGGTCGTCATCGATGAGTTGGAAGCTGCGCCGGTACGCGTCGATCGCCGCATCGAACAGACCAGCCCGCTCCCTCACGTCACCGAGTTGAGCCCAGGTGGAGGATCGGTCGCCAACCGAAACGTCGGGAAGGCGGCGGACCGCTGCGAGTGCGCGCTCGAGTTGGACCGCTGCTTCAGCGTTGGCGTAGGAATGCATCGCGCGAGCCGCTGCGACTCGCGCGAAACGCCAGGTGTTCTCGTGGTCGTTGCCCAGGGAGTAGTGCATCGCCAACTGATCCGCGACATCGTCGGGCTTCCCGTCGGCCGCTCCCGCGATTGCTCGGGCAGCCCGTCGGTGCAAATCCTCGCGTCTCCGATATGACAGGCCGTCGTATGCGACATCGCGCACCATCGCGTTCCGAAAGCGAACGACGTCGGACCCGGCCTCCTCGAGGAAGTCGCTGAGAAGGACTCGGGTCGCCGAGTCGAGGCTCAGCTCATCGTCGGACAAGACCGCCCTGGCCGTCGAGATACGGAAGCTGCGACCAAGAACCGACACGTACCTCAGGACCCGCCGGGCGAGATGCGGCAGCGCATCGATGCTGGCGCTCAAGAGGGTTCCGATCGTGTCCGGAAGCTCGTCGGCGTTGCCGGTCTCATTCACCATCCTGAGCATTTCCTCGATGAACTGCGGGTTGCCTCCGGTGCGGACGGCGATGGCACTCACGTCGTTTGGATGGAGCGGGGTGGCCTGGGTCGCCTTGATCACCAGCTCCTCGCTCTCGTCGAGCGAGAGTTCACCCACCCGGATGACGCGCCCCGCCTCCGGCAGGAAACCGCCGGTGTCACCGCGTCGCGTGACGATGAACGCCCAGGGGCGTTCTCCGGCCGTTCGAGCGAGATGTGCCAACAGACGTGTCGATGCTTGGTCCATCCACTGGGCATCCTCGACATCCAGGACCATGGGTTCGGGGCGGATCCGCCCCAAAAGGGAGACGATGGTTGCGTTCAGCCGGTCCTGGCGGAATCTTGGTTCGATTTCTGCGACTTCGGGGGTATCGGAGATTGCGATGTGTGCCGCCTCACCGATCAGTGGGAGCATGGGAAGGAGGTCCGGAGCGATCTCGGCGATTCGCCGGTCGAGGGCCATTGCCATGTCGTCACTTCTGGTAGGCGCAACGCCGAGCATCGCGCGAATCGGATCCCGCCAGGGCCGGTACGGCGTCGCGGACCCGTACGGCTCTGCTCGAACGCCGACCACGGGAAGATCCGAATGGTCGAGGAGAGCCTGTCTCACCAACCGGCTCTTGCCACTTCCCGGTGAGCCAATCAGGCTGATGACCTCTCCCGAACCGCCGCACCCTGCGTCAATGGCCGCTCCGAGTTCAGCGAGTTCGGCCGTACGTCCAACGAACGGGAGACCATCTCGAGTTTCGGCCGACCGATCACCGGTCTCCTCTCCAACGGCATAGGCCCTCACCGGCTCCTTCTTTCCTTTCACCAGGAGCGGCGCAAGGGCTGTAGCGGCAAACAGGGTGCCTGACTGGTCCAGGATGCCGGGAGTGGAGTAGATCGAACGTGCGGGCGCTGCGGCCATGAGCCGAGCGGCGACGTTCACTGTGTCACCCATGACCGTGTACGTGGAGCGGAATTCGATGCCGACCTCACCAGCGAAGACATGGCCGCGGTTGATACCGAAGTGGAGATCGAGCGGCAGCGGAGCATCAACGATCGCACGGGCGGTCCGCAGGAGACGCCCCTCGTCACCGTCTCTCGCGATGGGGGCGCCGGCTACCAGAATCACCTTCCCGCCGTCCTCGTTGATATCCGTCCCAAGGAAGGTGACCCCTTCAGCATCGGCTGCGGTCTGGATGAACGTCATCGTCTCGTTGATCGCATCCGACGCCCGATCCGGTCCTTCATCGATGATCTTCTGATCGACTCCGCAGAAACGCACAAAACCCACGCTGGCGATTCGGTGCTCGGGCTCCGCCTCGCCCGCCCCCAGATATCCCCGCAACCCGGCCGGGATCCAGTCCTTGAGGCGCTCGGGATCGCGCTCGTCACGGGGAACGGGACCGGGTGCCACGCAATGCGCCTTCCGCCAGCGCAAGAGCCACCCGGCGCCCTTGCGATCGCCTGTTGCATCGCGAGCGAGCTGCTCGCGGGTGCCGGAGCTCACGACAATCTCGCCCGGGCCAGCGACCTTTTCCATGGCTGTCGTGGTCGTCCCGCCGACTCCGGCGATCACGAGTTCCTGATGTGACTCGCCAACGCGGAACAGGTGGATGGGGCCGCTGTGGATGCCTACGGACATGCGGAGATGGAGCCGTCCCGCCGTCGTCCGCTGTTCCGCAGCGGCGCGGAGGGCAGAGCGCATCTCGACGGCCGCGCTAGCGGCCCGCGTTGCGTGGTCGTGATCGGTGAACATGAGCAGCAGAGCATCGCCTCCGAACTTGACGAGGCTGCCGCCCTGCAAGTAGGCAATCTCGAGCATGCCCGAGAAGACTGTGTTGAGGACCGAGGTGAGCTCCTCGGCGCCAATACGCCCCAGACGGGCGAGTCGCTCGGAGAGATTGGTGAAGCCCGATATGTCCACGAAACACAACGTTGCGTCGAGCTCTTGCCACCGCTGGTCCGGCGCGTCGACATCCCAGTTCGTGGCGATGCGCGGCACGTAGCGGTCGAACGAGACCGCCACTTCAGTTGTCGATGCCAATGGCGCCTACCTCCCGTTCGACACGCTACCAGTGGACCGCTCACCAGGAGATACGCTTCATTCGCGGCACGTTTCGGTGCTTGACGGCTGAGTCGGCGACCCGATCCCGCGACAGGAGAGGCGTCGGAACCTCGACTGTCGCTACCTCGCACGCCGAACCATCAAGGAGATCAACCGGTAGACGTCCGACCAACGCAAGCGTGCCGGACGGCGCAGTCATTGGGGCTGAGCAAATCAGCGGCGAGTCCAACTCCACCGAACCAGGGCGAGTCCGCCAGCGAGCGTCACTGCGCCAATGACAATCCACGCCCGGCTGGCGGTCATGAAGCTCTGCGGGACGTATTGAGAGTTGAGTCCTTGAAGTACCCAGACGACACCCATCAGAGCGACGACGATCCCGGCGATGATTCCTGCAGCTCGCATGCGATCATCGTAGGTGCGGCTGTCGCCCGTCCCGCACGTGTCAGATCCAGTCCGGGCCAACGGTCGCACGCTCCCGTTCGAGCTGCTCGCACAGGCACACGCCAGACGGTGAGAATCCGCCCCCTCCTTGGGATCTGCATTGGTAGTCTCATGCCATGGCTGATACCTACACCGTTGCACGCTCGGCGATCATCAACGCCCCGGCGAAGGACATCTACGCGCAGATTGTCGACTTCCACAACTGGCGATCCTGGTCCCCGTGGGACGCACTCGACCCGGACATGACCCGGAAGTACTCCGGAGCAGCGTCAGGCACGGGGGCGATCTACAACTGGTCAGGCAACCGCAAGGCTGGCGAGGGCCGCATGAAGATCACGGACGTCACCGAACCCACGGACGTGACGATTGCGCTCGATTTCGTCAAGCCATTCAAGTCGTCGAGCACCACCAGCTTCCGCCTGCAGCCGACCGAGGGCGCAACGAAGGTGACCTGGACGATGACCGGACCGAAGACCACGATGGTCAAGATCATGGGCATCTTCCGCAGCATGGACAAGATGGTCGGCCCCGACTTCGAGAAGGGCCTGCAGCGTCTCACGGTCGTCACGGAGTAGCCGACGCGCACCTCGACCGACGCGACCCGACCTAGAGAGCCGCGATGTTTCGGGGGAACATGGCCGTCTCGTCGCTTCGGCCCAGGTCTTCGGCGAACCGGCGGCCGTCCCACACCGCTGCGGCGATGCTTCCCGGACTGAAGGCATCTCCCACCGTTCTCACCGAGACGAGTCCCGCACTCCCCCACTGTTCCCGGCGGTCGCGGATGTCGAGATTGAGCTCCTCGTTGGGGAGCCGGCTGGTGACCAGGACCACAGCATCGCACTCGATCAGCTGTTCACGGTCGGTGTATTCGCACCGCACGACGAGACCGTCCGAAACGATGCGCTCCGCTCCGTGCGATGTGACGATCCGCACGCCGAGGTGCAGCAGGCGCGCTTGGATGCGATGCTGTTCCAAGGTCTTGTGCGTCCACGTCGCCACCTCGGGCTCCGGGGTGACGTAGACGACCGATGACCCGTCCTTGACGAGCAGTTCGGCCATCGCACTTGCCATGTAGTAGTGGTCGTCGTCGAAGACCACGACCCGTTCGCCGGCAGGTCGGCTCCCGGCCATCACGTCGTCGGGGGTGAGCACCTCCACGGGTTGGTCGAGCTCGATCGGGCCTGAACGAGAGACGCCGACGCCGTCCCACCTCCACGAGGCTCCGGTCGCGACCGCGATGTGGCCGAAGCCGTAGGTGAGGATCTCTTCGGCCGACATGGCACTCTCGAAGTAGTACTCGACGTTGCGCATTCGGTCGAGCTGCGCAGTGCGGTAGTCGACCACGCGCCGCCACTCGGAAAGACCGGGGAGACGCGCCTCCCGCGCGACCCGGCCGCCGAGTTCCCTGGTCGCTTCGATGAGGACCACGTCGTGCCCACGTCGACCGGCCGACATCGCCGCCTCGAGACCAGCCGGGCCGCCACCCACGACGAGGATCCGGTCGTTGCTGTGCTTGGGCCGCATGGTCTCGGGATGCCAGCCTCGCCGCCACTCCTCGCCCATCGACGGATTCTGGGTACACCGGATCGGGGTCATCGTGTAGTCGCCGGACACACAGATGTTGCACCCGATGCATTCGCGGATCTCATCGATCCGCCCTTCCTCGATCTTCCTCGGAAGGTACGGGTCGGCGATCGACGGTCGTGCGGCACCGATGAAGTCGAGGGTCCCCTGGCGGACCAAGCGAGCCATCGTGTCTGGAGACGTGAAGCGGCCGACGCCGACGATCGGCTTGGTGGTCAGGTCCTTGAGGCCCCTGACGAGATCTTCCCGCTCGCTCTCCGGTCCAAAGCGGGACGTGACCGAGTCGTCGGGCCACGCGCCGAACATGAAGTCCCATACGTCGGGAAGTTCGCCGATCATGCCGAGGAGTTCGACCATCTGGCTCCTGGTAAACCCAGTCGGCCCGATCAGTTCATCGACGACGATCCGGCAGGCAACGCCTGCTCTCCCGTCCACCGCTTCGAGCGTGTCTTCGAGCACCTCGCGGAGCAGCCGAGCCCGATTCTCGAGCGAGCCGCCGTACTCGTCCGTCCGATCGTTGTAGCGGGGCGAGAGGAAGTGCTGGAGCGTCGAGAGGTTGTGACCGGCGTAGACGTAGACGATGTCGTACCCGGCCTCCAGCGAGCGTACGGTCGCCTCCCGATACCAGCGTCGGAGGTCAGAGATATCCCGTTTGTCCATGCGGCGTGCCTGGATCGGATAGAGGTCACCCGAGGTCGGCCGATGCGACGGACCCATCGGAGGGATCCGGGTGTACATGCTGTTGACCGACATCCCGGAATGGACCAGTTCGATGGCGGCGAGGGAGCCGTGTTCGTGGATGGCATCGGTGACGAGGAGGTGTGCCGGGATGTCGCGGTCGTCCCAGATCCGACCCTCGACGTACGGTGCCACGTCGGACGAGTGATGAATCCCGGTCTCCTCGGTGGCGATGACGGCCCAGCCGCCTTCCGCCTTCATCCCACGCATCGCGGCAAGCGCAGACGGATCCCGGTATCCCATGCCATTGCAGTGCGGAACCTGGAAGAACCGGTTGCGCGCCGTCACCGGCCCGATCTGGACGGGTTCGAAGAGAACGTCGTAGCGAGCGTCACGAACAGTCGGCATCTCGGGACCTCCGTCGGCTGTCACAAGGTACCACTCCGGCCGGCCGGGCTCCCGGTCGCCCGGACGCCGGATCAGGCGTCTTCGGACGACGAGGTGGGCCAGAGCAGTTCGAAGTGCTCGAGCATCATCATCGTGTCGTCGTCGACCGTCTCTCCGACACTCTCGAAGAAGCGAAGGTGTCCGGCACGCCACCAGGCGAGTGTCCGATCACCCTCCCCCTCGTCCCAAGCGAACTCTTCGTCGACGTCGCCGAACCGGCGAACGGAGACCGCCGTTGTTCGTATGACGCAGACGGGTGCGCCTTCGCCGTCGAGTATCAGGTTGAGATCCCCCGGCTTCGGCATTGGCTCCTTGCCGTCGTCGTAGTCGGAGGCCAGGCCCGCGGTCGCTCGCTTGGGGCCGTCCCGGACGAGGAGCGCCAGTTTGGTGGAGAGCTCGGGCAGTGACGGGTCGCCGAATGCCCATGCTTCATAGGGCCCGTCGATGCCGGTTGCCGCCACGAACTCAGCCCAGAATGCTTCGATCATGTGAGCGACCCTACGGTGACGCCGCTGCTCGACGCAACCGTGACAACCCACGGTCGCTGCCGCGACGGGTAGGTTGACCGCCAGATTCGACGGTACGACGGTGTGGAAGAATCTCCGCATGTCGCCACGCTCCGAAATCATCACCCAAGACGGACGTCTCTATCACCTGGGCATCGCCCCAACCGACGTCACCGGAGCCGTCTTCCTCGTCGGCGATCCGGCACGCGCCCATCGGGTCGCGGAGCGCTTCGAGTCGATCGAGTGCGAGGTGACCAACCGCGAGTACGTCACCCTCACCGGCATTCACAAGGGTGTCCCAATGACCGTCGTCGGCACCGGGATCGGAACCGACAATGTCGAGATCGCGTTGATCGAACTCGACGCGGCGAATGGAATCGATCTCGAGACCGGCAAACGCAAGCCGCATGCCGCAATGCTTGACATCATCCGCATCGGCACCTCGGGGGGCGTACATCCGAGTGTCCCTGCCGGTACGTTGTGCGTCGCCGAGTACGCGCTCGGTCTCGACAGCACCGGCCCCTACTACGAGTCTCCGGTCGCCGACGAGGTGGTTCAGCAGATCGAGACCGAAGCCCGGCGACTCCTTGACAAGGCATCGGGCGCAGCCACCCGATTTCGAGGTCGCCTGCCGGTCTACGCGTCAAAGGCCAATCCCCTCGTCGCAGCTCTCTTGACCCGCCATGCAGTGGCGTCGGGGATGCGGTCAGCCACGGGTATCACGGTCTCCGCTCCCGGATTCTTCGGCCCATCGAGCCGCTACATCGAAGGACTCACGAATACCGTGCCGGATATCAAGGGCACCTTGGCGGGCCTGTCGGTGGGCAAGCACAGGGTCTTGAACATGGAGATGGAATCGAGCCTGTTGTTCCACCTGGCTGGAGCGCTTGGGCACCGGGCGGGAACGATCTGTCCAGCGATCAGCGAGTCGAGTTCCGCTGCGACCCCCATCGACTACGGCGCATACGTCGAAGCAGCGATTGATACTGCCCTTGCGGCGATGGTCGATCTGCGGACCCTGAATTCGAGCGTGTAGCACGGCACCACGCGATCAGCCGGCCTACTCGATCGTCGAGTTGCTCACCTGGATGGGGCCGCGTCCGAGATAGAAGATGCCGGGGAATCCTGCCGTGCCAAAGCCATCGCTCGGGTTGTCGCGGAGAACCGAGTCTTCAATGATGAGGTGGCCGGTGCGGTCGTTACTGACGAAGAAGATTGCTGCACCGCCCTCGTTCGCATGGTTGTGCTCGATCTTCGTACCGAGCACGCGGAGCGTCATCTCGTTCCCGTCGTTGTAGATCGCTGCACCGCTGCCACCACCCGGCGAACCGCTGCGCTGGGGATTGGCCCCCCATCCGGTGGTCTCGTTGTAGCTGAACAGACTGTTGGTGATCGTCCACGAGACGCCGATCGAGCTGATGCCGCCTGCGTTCGAGCATTCGTTCCCGAACGTCGGCCCGCCGCCGAACGTGCTGTTGGTGACGTACACCGGGAGGTCGCGGTACTGACTGAAGACCCGCACCGACGCTCCCCCGACGTCGGGACCGGTCGCCTCGCACCGGTTCCTGGTGAACACCGAGTTGACGATCTTGAACCGTCCGCCGCGGACCCACACGGCGCCGCCTCCGTCGTACTCAAGGCCAGTGGAGTCCGCCTCGGTGAACGTCAGATTCTGGATGGTCAGCTGTGGATGGTCTTGATCCTGGCAGTGCGACGTCGTCCAGACCTGATCCGGATCGCAGGTGTTCATGTAGAGGATCCGTTTCGTGCCTCCGCCGCTGAGCGTGACGAGACCCCCGCCGTCGATGACGATCTTCGGACCCGTGTTGTTGAACACCTTGGCCGTCTCGGTCATCACGATGGTGTGCGGCCGGGGACCGCAGTCGAAGGTGATGACGCCGCCCAGGGCAACAGCATCGACGACCGCAGCGGATGTGCAGGATGCGGGGGCTCCGTTCCCGATCACGATGTCGGGGTGCGACACGTCCTCGGCTCGTCCTTCAGCCGGAACGGGATAGGTCCCGTCGGGGTTGCCCGGCAGCGGTGATTCTCTCGGAGGCGGCGTCGTCTGGTCGAGATCGAGCGCACGCGCGAGGAACGAGGCCATGGCACCCCGGGTCACCGAGCGGTTGGGACAGAACCGGTCGTTGGCTGGCGGATTGCAGCCGAGCGTCACACCCTGTGCGGCGATCCGCTCGATGTCCGACTCGAACAGGTGCCCGTCGTCGTCGGTGAATCGATCGACGCCGGACGCCGGATAGTTGAAGGCTCTGGCCAGCATTGCGGCCATTGCTCCGCGGGTCATCGAGCCGTGCGGACAGAATCGGTCGCCCGCCGGCGGGTTGCAGCCACGCGTGATCCCGGCCGCGGCAAGCCGGTTGATGTCGCTCTCGAAGATGCTGCCATCGTCGTCGGTGAAGTAGTCGCGGTCGGCAGCCGGGAGATCAAGCGCCCTGGCGAGGAAGGCCGCCATCTGCTCGCGGTTGACGGTTGAATCCGGGCAGTACCGATCGTTGGACGGCGGGTTGCAGCCGCGGGTGATTCCGACTGCGGCGATGCCCTCGATCGCACCTTCGTGAACGCTGCCGTCGTCATCGACGAACGATCCACCGGGTGGCAGTGCTGCGAGCAGCACGGCCATTGCGAGCGCGGTGAACCAACCCATACCGAGAATCATCGGCGCACACATCCCCCGGCTGAAGGATTGCAGGTCCGAGAGCGCTGCCGAAACACGAATACTCACGCTCAAGGCCCGGTTGCTGAGACCCGAGATACTCTCTATACCTGAGTGGGTTTGGAAAACAGCCTGTGTGCCTGACGGGGGTGTCGTGACAACTATGCCGGGGAGGATCGCCCTCCTTGTCCTTGCGCCTCTCTTGATCCTGCTGTTGCCCGTCGCGGTGTATGCCACCGACCGGTGGGCGAACGGCGGGACGTTGCCGCGCAACGTATCGGTTGCCGGGGTCGACGTCGCCGGGATGACCCCTGATGAAGCCCTCACCGTCGTGCAGGCTCAGCAGGACGCGATCTACGGACAACCGGCGGTCTTCGTCGTCAACGGCAAGACCTTTGAACTCCAGCCGTCGGACATCGGGCTCACCGTCGATGTCGAATCTGCCGTTGCCAGCGCTGACACGGCGAGTGACGACGGACTGATCGACGGCCTCATGCCGTGGGTGCGAAGCTTCACCTCGACCACCGTGGATTCACCGGTGGTTGCCACCATCGACGCCGACGCCATCGACAACATCCTCGACCTCTGGGAACACCTGGCGATCCGCACCCCCGCTTTCGAAGGTGACATCAAGGTCGTCGGAAGCACGGTGCAGGTCGAGTACCCGAGGGCCGGGCTGCGGATCGACCGGGACGCGGCTCGCACGGTCGTGGAGACCACGCTCGTCTCTGGAGACCGCACGGTTCAGGAGATCCCACTCCTCGATCGTCCGCCGGCTCTCACGGCCGAGGATCTGGACGAGGCGGCTGCAACGATTGATGGGATGATCAGCCAGCCGGCCATCCTCACCAACGCCCTCTACGACGCGACGCTCGCGGTCACCGAGGCCGAGATCGCTGCCGCCGTGACCGTCGACTTCGAGTTCGGCGAGCCCGCAAGCATCGTGATTGGTCTCGATCCCGAGATCATCAAGGCGGCGGTCGAGCCCCGCCTGGGTGAACTCGAACAGGCACCGGTGGAGGTCCAGATTGACACCAATCTGACCAACGGCGGCGTCACCATCACGCCCCCCGAGTACGGCCAACGTGTTGACGTCGAGGCCCTCACTCCTGCCCTGACGGCAGCGGCCCTCGTCGGCGGCCTGGGGCCACTGCCAATGATCGCCGACGTGGAACCTGAGATCACACCCGAGGAAGTCGAGGCCTGGGGCCCACTCACGATTGTGTCGCAGTTCCGGACGAACTTCCCATCCGGGCAGCCGCGAGTCACGAATATCCACACGATGGCCAAGACCGTCGACAACTCCATCGTCATGCCGGGCGAGACATTCTCCATCAACGAGAAGGTCGGTCGCCGCACCGAGGCCAAGGGCTACGTGCGGGACGGGGCGATCATCAACGGCGAGGTCTACTGCTGCGACAGTCCCACCAATGTCGGTGGCGGTGTGAGCCAGTTCGGGACGACGTTCTTCAACGCCGTGTTCTTCGGCGGCTACGAGGACGTCGAGCACCAGCCGCACAGCATCTACTTCAGCAAGTACCCGGAGGGACGCGAAGCCACGCTCGGCTACCCGCATCCCGACGTTGTGTTCCGCAACAACACGGAGGCGCCGGTCATCATCCGGACGTCACGCACCGCGTCGTCGGTGAGTGTGATCTTCTTCGGCAACAACGGCGGTCTGAAGGTCTCAGCAGAGCGCTCGGACCGGAGGAACTACACCGAACCCCGGGTGATCTACGAGGAGAACCCGAGCCTCGCACCGGGGACAGAGAAGGTCGTGTCCCGCGGGTCCGAGGGTTGGACGGTCACCGTGACCCGGGTGACCACCTACCCGGATGGAACCGTGGAGCGCGAGCCGTTCGTGTGGCGATACCGGGGCAACGCGAAGAAGATTCAGGTCGCGTCGTGTTCGACCGCCCCGGGTTCGGCCCGCTGCACAAAGCCGCCAGGGGAGACCACGACAACCACGACAACGGTGCCGGAAGAGACGACCACCACAACGGCGCCGGAAGAGACCACGACGACGACGGTCCCCGATAGCTCCACCACCACGACGACCGAAGCGACGACAACCACCACAACCACGCCGACCACGACCACCACCGAAGCGACGACAACCACCACAACCACGCCGACCACGACCACCACCGAAGCGACGACTACAACGACGGCTGGCGGTTGACCGGAGCCGAGGATTCTCCCGGTACTGCCCTGCGCGGTCGGGTAGGTTTGCCGGATGAACGAATTGTGGCCCAAGGACGAAGTAGCGGTTGCCGATGAGAAGACGACCCTCCTGGCCTTCCTCGCCCATCAGCGGACGTTCTTGATCCGCAAGGCCGAAGGCCTCACCGACGACCAGGCCCGCATGGCGACGTGTCCGCCAAGTGACCTCACCATGCTTGGCCTGATCCGACACGCCTCAGAAGTCGAGCGAGGGTGGGCGCAGCGGTCACTCCTCGGCCTCGACGTTGGACCGATCTACTCCCGAGATGCGCACCCCGACGGAGACGTCGACGGTGACTTTCACGCCCCGGCAGACGCCACGCTGGCCGACGCTCTCGAGACGTTCACCCGAGAGACCAACGCCGCGGACCTCGTGTTCAGAACTGCCGACCTCGACGACGTGGAGCAGTGCGACCGGGCGTTCTACAGCATTCGATGGATCCTGATTCACCTGATCGAGGAGTACGCCCGCCACCTCGGGCACGCTGATCTCATCCGTCAGGCCATCGATGGGCAGACCGGCGAGTGATGCGGTGTCGGCGGAGCCTCGCCACGGCCGGCGGGGTGTACGCTCAGCACATCAACGAGAAGGGGCGGCCATGAGTTCGAACAATGCGGGTGCTGCCGGCGGAGGTGCGATCTACGGTCTCGGCATCTTCGGCGCTTTCGTCTACTACTGGCAGCAGGCGGACACGTTCTGGGAGTACGTGTTGTCGTTCTTCGCGGGCCTGTTCTGGCCAGCGTTCATGGTCTACGAGGTGTTCTCCGCGCTCGGCAGCTAGCCGAACCCGTCAGCGGCTCACCCGAACTGGTCAGCCGCTGAGGCCACCGACGAAGTGCAGCGAGCCAGCGTCGACATCGATTCGTTCGACATGAGCGACGTTGTATCCGGCGAGCAGGGCTCGTTCGATGGCGTCGGCGGCCACATTGGCCACACCGCCCGGCATTGGGAGACGTCCAAGTTGGCCCTCAACAACCTCGAATTCGAGCGCGCCGTCCACCACCTGCGGGACGACGGCCGCTCGCGCCGGCATGGACAACGGCCCAATTCCTCCATGCCCGCGGATGATGATGGCACCGCTTCGGGTGAAACGGACCTCCGGATTCCTGATCGCCAACCGCAGGTCAAGGCCCCTCGTCAGGATCGATCCGAACCCATCTTGCGACTCGATCAGTTCCGTCCACGACGGCACGGATGCAGGGGACTCGGTTCCGCCGACGCCGAGTCGACCAATCTCGCTCAGGTCGCCCGTGCCACCCGCAGCCTGGATGTCGTCGCTCAGGAGGGCAGCGATCGATAGGAGGCTCGTTACTTCTGTGTCAGTGACGACGATATCGATGCTCCTGGTGCCGGGCGCATCGCCGACCGCGCCTGCAACCTTGTTCGCGAGGGAGAGCGCGGCATCTTCAGAGACGACGATAGGTTCGCCGTCGTCGGGCAGTGAGGCGCCGACCGTTGCGAAGAACACGATCGCGAGAATCGCGAACCCGATCGCAATCGGGACAATGCGGCGTCGGATGAAGCCCCCGATGCGGCGAAACGCCGCTCCTCTCATGGCACCCATGACGTCGGGGCTCCCGCGATCGTTCGTTCCCACGCTACTTCGCCTCCTCATATCGATCGGGGCCGTCGCTCCGTGTCGGGATCTCCGCTTGCACAAAGGCGTCGATGACGGTGCGGACGTCGCGTGGCTCCCCCGCAGCCAGCAACCGACCAGCGAACCGAACCCAGGCCTGGCGGCCGAGAATGTGGCGGCTGAGATCCGCTGTCTCGGCATCCCGGATCGCGATGATCTCGGCGTGATCACGGGACTGTGAGCGGAGGTCGAGCGACAGGTCCCATGCCCGGTCCCGCGCTTCGTGAATGGCCGTTCGCATCAGATACTCGTCGAATCGGCCGCCGAATCGGTCGGTGATCGCCATGCGCGGTGAAACCGCGCCCATCTGGCCCTGCAGATCGTCGAGTCGGGCGAACAGGATGTCGTTCACCTTGAGGTAATCCCGGTGGAGCACCGCGAGGTCGCTGGTCGGAACCGCGGCAGTCACGATGCCGAGATCGAGACTGATGTGTGCGTTCATTCCTGCGAGTAGGTGCTGCGCCACCGTGCGCCGGCGGCCATCATCGGCGGCATCGAACGCTACTGCCCACGACTCGGTGGGCCGCGCGCCGGTGCGCATCTGCTCGTACGCCACGAGATACCGATCG
>Ga0316197_10002329_pt1 | contig 13562 bp, 12 predicted proteins | sample OudBiesiAoxic_MG_FD_204939 | JGI IMG/M metagenome (GOLD analysis project Ga0316197, IMG submission 204939) | Coastal sediment microbial communities from Oude Bieten Haven, Netherlands - site A oxic | ecosystem: Environmental > Aquatic > Marine > Coastal > Sediment | place: Netherlands...
CTACAGCCACCGGGACGGAAAGTGGAGTTCGTGGCTGCAACGCGCTTTGGAATCCTACCGCGTTCCAAAACGACTGGTCGGTAAGGACGGTCAGTTCGGCCCAATCCCGCGGCGTTTGACCCCGGTCTTCCGGGACCGGGAAGACCTCTCTTCGGCATCAGACTTAACGACAAAGGTCCGGGAGTGCCTTGAGGATGCAGAGGCCCTGATCGTAATTTGTTCACCGACGGCAGCGCAATCGCGGTGGGTCAACGAGGAAATAAGGCATTTCAGAAGCCTTGGCCGCGAAGACAGGATATTCGCGGTCATAGTTGATGGTGACCCGCAGGCAGAAGATCCCGAACAGCAGTGTTTCCCGTCTGCCCTGACCGTTAATGTGGACGGAACGCCCTGTGAACCGCTCGCCGCTGATATCCGCAAGTGGGCCGATGGCAAACGCCTGGCCAAATTGAAAATTGTGTCTGGCATCCTCGGCATTCGCCTGGATGAATTGCGACAACGCGATATGCAGCGTCAGAGGCGCAACCGGACCATGGCTGCCTTATCAGCCGTCGCAGTGCTTGTGATTACCGGGACGCTGATATTCACAACCCTGTCTTCGCAGAAAGCAGCGCGCTTACAACGCACCAATACGGAAGAACTTCTGAGTTATATGCTGGGCAACCTGAAGCGCCTGGATCCGATCGTGGGCCTTGAAGTGATCGACCAGAATGATCAGCAAATTCTGGATTACCTGTCTTCTCTCGGCTTTGGCGAATTGAGCAATGACCAGCTGGTCGATAAGGGTCTGGTATGGAGGGAACAGGGTCAGGATCGTTTTTATCGTGGCAACCTGAGCGAAGCCATGGAGGTTTTCCAGTGGTCCCGCGCTGCATTTATCGAGTTGCATCAGCGGGAAGGCAGCACGAGGCGAGCGCTATTCGAGCTTGGACAAGCAGAGTTTTGGGTGGGTTATGTCCATTTTGATCGAGGTGAACTGCACGAGGCCCAGGAACGGTTTACGCGCTACGGTGCAGTCGCCAGGCGCCTGGTCGATGCGTATCCGAAAGATGCTGAGTTGGTGATGGAGTTGTCCTATACTCTGACCAACCTGGGTGCACTGGAGCGCGCCCGGATGGAACCGGATTCGGACAAGGCGCTTGGACTGATGCAGTCAGCGGTTCAATACAACCAGATTGCCCTGGTGCTTGATCCCGGGAATGATGTTTACAGAAGAGACCTGCGGGGCTCGCTGGCCTTCCTCGCGGACGCATGGCTGGATACTTGTGACCTGGGTAAAGCATATGATTTCAGGCAGCAAGCGGTGATTCTGTCCCGGGAGCTATTGAGTAGTTCACCGGACGATAAAGACTTAAAGCGCGACCTCGCATTTTCTTTATCCGGCCTGGCCGCTGTTCAGCGGCGCATCCCCATAACGGAGCAGTCGCAGGCGAATTTGCTGGAAGCGCAGGAGCTACTGAAACAATTGGCGGAGCTGGATGAAGGTAACCAGAAGCTGGTCTGGGAAGTGTTAATCCGCAGGCACTGGGAGTTAACCGCACGAGCCTGGACGGAGTCACCGGAAGTCGTCTGGCCCGAAATAGAAGGTTTCAGAAGTGAACTTGAAGCCTTCCTGGTCAACGGCGAATTGGATAACTTTGAGTTATCTGTAGAGTATGCCAATTTCCTTATGCTGTATTCGAAAGTTGCTTTGTGGGTGGAAAAGCCTGAAGAGGCTGATACAGCATTGGCACATGCAATTGATGAACTGTCCAGGCTGGTTTTAGAAAACCCGGATCACGGGCACACAGCCCAGTTGCTCGCCAATGCGTTGGTCGACTACTGGGAGCGCCATGGGCAACTCCCGGATGGTGACGCAAAGACAATGCTCCCAGCCTACCTTGTAGACCCGGAACAGGCGACCAGTTGTGAGGATGCCGGCCTCGCGGCCCGGTTGGAAGTGATGCGCGGCAACATTCCGCTGGCGAAGAACTATACTTCATACTTGCTGAGCAAGGGCTTTTACGAACCTGAGTTCGTGGATTTTTGCCGGCGCTATGAACTGTGTGCGGACTTTAGTGGACCCTGAAAATGGAGAACGAAAAATGAATCATGCAAGAAGAGCCTCGTTTTGTATCGCCTTTTGTTTCTCTTTGCCGGCAGTGGCCGCGGTGAACGTTGAATTGGAGGTTGATAGCAGCGCGACCCCTCCCGTTCTTGTTGTTACCAAAAATAATGCGCAGTGTGCGGGAGGACCGATTGAGTGTATCGAGGTCGAGCAGGGGACCAACCCACACATGTTTTTCACTCTGAAAAAAGCATGCAATGGCGTTGACTACAAGCTCAGTAAATTCCGGATTGCTGAAAAGAACAAACAATGGCCGACGCCGTCGAACCCCCTACCGCTGCCTGTTTCAAAAGATTTTTGTGCAGACAGAAATACGGGCTACGTGGATTTTCGTTATTGCAACAATAGCCTGGCCGATAATGAGATGAAGCTAAAGAACTTCAACAGCAAGGCCGCTGACGTGTTCTACGAGGTCACTGCAACGCATTGCGACAACGATGAAGAGAAGATTTACCTGGATCCGCAGATCAAGAATGGGGGCAGGGGTCTTAACTAGCGACTAATTGATTCTATGCAGCTCAGTATCGGCATAACCGGTCATCGCGACCTGGTAGAAGAGGAAAAGCCCTCCCTTGAATACCGTGTCCGGGCCTTGTTCGACAGCCTGTCCGCCCAATATCCTGATCTGGAGTTGCAACTGCTCACGGCCCTGGCAGACGGCGCCGACCGGCTGGCCGCCGGGGTAGCGATTGATATGGGCATTCCCCTTATAGCGATCCTGCCGATGGAGCAGTCCGAGTATGAAAAGGATTTTCAGGCGGTGGAAGCATTGGCTGAGTTTCATGGCATGCTCAATAGCGCTGAGCGGGTGATCATTTTGCCGACCCTTTCTGCGAATGGTGAACTGGGCCGGGACAGTCTCTACGCACAACTGGGTTTGTTCATCTCAAACCACTGCCAGGTGTTGTTGACCCTCTGGGATGGCAAGGAGTTTGATGCGGTCGGTGGCACTTCACATGTGGTTAACTACCACCTGACGGGCGTCATGGACGGGTTTGAGGGTGATCTGTCACCTGCGAGTTTGCTGGCGGACAACGAAAACGACTTAATCCATCACATCGTGTGCTCCCGGGATCGCCCGGACGGTGCCCCGGCAGAGCACCTTACCGCCCTTGAGGCGTCCTGGTTCAGTAGCCGCAAAAATGGTGAGCGTAGCCCGGACATACCGGAAGCGTACCGAATGCAGCTGGACCGTCTGCAGCAGTTCAGGCGTGACTGGAAGGAAAAGGCGTCGATCGTAAGGTCCCGGAGTTCCAGCTTGCTGGAATCCGCACCCGAACTGGTTGTTCCAACCGGTGTGTCCAAAACGGACCAGTTGTTCCAGGCTGCGGACGGTCTGGCCATTCATTACCAGAAACGCGTCAACAGCAGTCTCAGGGCTATCCACCTGTTAGCTATCATGATGGGGCTGGTGTTCCTGGTCTATTCAGAATTTGACGGGCCGGGCTACATGGTGCTGACCTTTCTGGGCCTGTTCTTCGCCGGTGTGGCGGTGCATATCATTGGTAGCAGCAGGGAATGGCACCGAAAGTACCTGGACTACCGGGCACTGGCAGAAGGTTTACGTGTCCAGTTTTACTGGAACCTGTCAGGGGTGGTGAACACAGAGTCGGCAGGTTTTGCTTATGACAATTTCCTGCAAACCCAGGATGTGGACCTGGGCTGGATCCGTCACGTGATGCGCCAGGCCAGCATGGACAGGGTTCGTGGCCAGGCTCCGGATCCCGGGTGGGTCAGTTGGGTGATTGAAGAGTGGATTGGTGAGCCGGTTAGTGGTCGCGGGCAGTTGGCCTATTATTCCCACAAAAAACTGCACAATACATCGCGTTTCCGACGCACGCGGGTGCTTGGAAACCTGTGCCTGTGGGCCGGAATCATGATCGCTGTACTCCTGTTCCTGCAGGGTGCGGACGGTGACGATGGGCAACGGCGCATGCTGCTGGTACTGATGGGTGTGCTGCCTTTGGTGGCAGGGATCTGGGATGCGTACTCACACAAGAAAGCCGAAAAAGAACTGATCAAGCAATACGGCTTCATGAGCCGGGTATTCTCGAAGGCCAGGAAGCTGGTGGATGAGTTTCCCGATGTAACTTTCCAGCGACAGGTACTCAGGGCGCTGGGCCAGGCCGCGCTCGATGAAGGCGCGGAGTGGCTTTTGATGCACCGGGAGCGGCCTCTTGAGCATGGCAGGCTTTAGCCCGGCCCAGCTTCCCAGCTGCCTGCAAGGCCTTATTCCGGAATCTTGAGTTCCTGGCCGGGATAGATGTGGTCAGGGTCTTTCAGGATATCGGTATTGGCTTCGAAGATTTTCTTGTACCGGGAACCATCCCCATAAACCTCCTGCGAAATTTTCCACAGGGTATCGCCTGACTGGACGGTGTAGGTTTTGACCCCTGATTCAGACTCAGGTGTTGGATCGGTGGCCGGAGCATCGTCAACTTCAGGAGCTTCGGCGGGTGCTTCCGGTTCAGCGGGGGCGGATTCTGCAACGGTCATATCGTCCTGGACAGTGGATATGCCGGGAGCCGTAGCCAGTACATCCAGGATTTTCTGCCGGTCGGCCTCATCTGCAATTGCACCGGACACCGTGATGGAGCCAGCGCCGAAACCGAATTTCAATCCACTTGGGTCAATGCCGGCGTCGCGCAGCATCTGGCTGGGACTTACAGTGGTATCTTCTTCTTCGGCCTTGGTGCCGAAAGCGCTTTTGATCGAATCGAATAAACCCATGATGCTCTCCTGTATGCTCTGAGCTACCCGGGTCGGGTAGCTCAGAGGAATTATACAGGCATCTCCGGTTTTATCGATTCATCCGGTTATCGATTAGCTGTTGAACGACATCGGGCTCTGCCAGCGTTGAGGTATCGCCGAGGTTGCCGTAGTCATTGGCGGCTATCTTGCGCAAGATGCGGCGCATGATTTTGCCCGACCGGGTCTTTGGCAGACCGGGCGCCCACTGCAGCAGATCAGGTGTTGCGATGGGGCCGATGTCCTTACGGACCCACTGGCGGAGTTCAGCTCGCAGTTCGTCCGTCGGCTCTTCAGTGGCTACCAGGGTGACATAGGCATAGATACCTTCGCCCTTGATGTCATGTGGATAACCAACGACCGCTGCTTCAGCGACCGCTTTGTGCGCAACCAGGGCGCTTTCAATTTCTGCGGTACCCATACGGTGCCCTGAAACGTTCAGCACATCATCGACACGGCCGGTAATCCAGTAATAACCGTCTTCATCGCGACGGGCGCCGTCACCGGTGAAATAAGTGCCGGGAATGGTTGAGAAATAGGTATCGACGAACCGCTGGTGGTCGCCGTAAACGGTACGCATTTGACCGGGCCAGCTGTCGGTTATGACCAACAGGCCCTCTTCTGCTCCTTCGGTAGGCTTAGGATTGCCTTTTTCATCATAGAGGGCGGGCATGACTCCCGGCAGGGGGTTGGTCGCCGAGCCGGGTTTAAGAGCGGTTGCCCCGGGCAGCGGGCTGATCAGGATTCCACCGGTTTCTGTTTGCCACCAGGTGTCGACAATTGGGCAGCGACCATCACCTACTACGTTGTAGTACCAGTCCCAGGCTTCCGGGTTAATGGGTTCACCCACGGAACCAAGAATTCGCAATGATTTCCGTGACGTGGCTTTTACCGGGTCTTCACCGTCACGCATCAATGCGCGAATTGCGGTCGGGGCGGTATAGCAGATGTTGACGTGGTGCTTGTCACATACTTCCCAGAATCGACTGGAGTTCGGGTAACTTGGTACGCCTTCGAACATCAACGAGGTGGCTCCATTGGCCAGGGGTCCGTAAACAATGTAACTGTGACCTGTGACCCATCCGACGTCTGCCGTGCACCAGTAGATATCACCCTCGTGATAGTCAAACACGATTTCATGGGTGTAAGCGGCGTATACCATGTAGCCGCCGGTTGTATGCAGTACACCCTTGGGTTTGCCGGTGGAACCGGAGGTGTAGAGGATAAACAGCGGGTCTTCCGCATTCATTTCCTCAACCGGGCAGACATCTTCAACCAGGGCAGCTTCGTCTTCATACCAGCAATCACGACCTTCAACCCAGTTGACGTCGCCACCCGTGTTGCGGACAACGATCACGGATTCGAGGCAATCCATCACGCCTTCGCGCTCGCAGGCTGCATCAACATTTGCTTTCAGTGGAACCACGCGACCCCCGCGAAGACCCTGGTCTGCGGTAATAACTGTGTTTGAGTCGCAACCGATAATGCGTCCGGCCAGGGCATCCGGAGAAAATCCACCGAAAACGATGGAGTGGACGGCGCCAATACGGGCACAGGCAAGCATTGCGACGGCAGCCTCGGGGATCATTGGCATATAGAGTGTGACCCGGTCGCCTTTCTTCACGCCCCGTTTCTTGAGGACATTGGCCATCTTGCAGACCCGCTTGTGCAATTCAGAATAGGTGATATGAGCATCACGACCCGGGTCATCACCTTCCCAGATGATGGCAGTCTGGTCGCCGCGTTTTTCCAGATGCCGGTCAACGCAGTTGTAGCAGGCGTTCAGCACACCGTCTTCAAACCAGCGGATGTGCAGGTCTTCGCGGTTGAACGAAACATCCTTGATTTTCGTCGGAAACGTAAACCAGTCCAAACGCTTGGCGGTCTCAGCCCAGAAAGTCTCGTTGTTCTCGACGGATTCCTTGTAGACGCGCTCGTATTCCGCTTTATCAAGGTGTGCGCTGGTTTTGAAAGATTCGGGTACCGGGTAAATATTGCTCATGATTTGACCTTTCCAGTGTTTAAGATTGCCATATTCTAGCTTCGGATTTGAGACGGTTTCATGTCCCTGATCAGTTTCTTTGCATTCGACCATCGTGTATGGGGACTCTACATTATAATCACCTCTTTACGCACTGTACCGGAGATCACAATGCAGATGCTTCGAATGGTAGCAACGGTTCTGTTGCTGCTCTGGTTCCCCGTCTCGCCTGTTATCGCAGACCAGGGTGAAAGCCGGCCAAAAATCGGGCTCGCGCTCAGTGGCGGTGGTGCCCGCGGCGGCGCCCATGTAGGCGTGCTCAAAGCGCTGGAGGAATTTGGCGTACCGGTAGACTACATTGCCGGCACCAGCATGGGCGCCATAATCGGTGGTCTCTATGCATCCGGCTATTCGGCTGATGAGATTGAAGCCTTGTTGATCGCAACAGACTGGTCGAAAGGTTTGACTGATCAGCCCGCGCGCCGGGATAGAACCATGCGGAAAAAAGAACTGGAGGCACAGTTCCTGATTCCTTACCGGGTTGGCTTTAACAAGGGTAAGCTGCAATTGCCGCTGGGCGCGATTGAAGGACAACACCTGGATCAACTCTTCCACCGGATGCTTCTGCCCGTAGTGGGCATCGATGATTTTGATTTGCTGCCCATTCCGTTCCGGGCTGTCGCCACCGATCTGGTAACAGGTCAGCAAGTCGTGCTTTCACAGGGCAGCTTGCCGGATGCGCTGCGAGCCAGCATGTCAGTCCCGGGTGTATTTGCGCCGGTCAGGATTGATGAGCATCTCCTCGTAGATGGAGGTATGTCGAACAATTTACCTGTCGATATTGTTCGCGAAATGGGCGCGGATATTGTCATCGCCGTAGATATTTCTTCGCCGTTGCTGACCGAAGAACAGTTGACCTCGGTGCTGAGTGTCACGGAGCAATTAACGAATTTCCTTACCCGCAGAAGTGCGGATGCACAAATCGCTTCTCTGGGGCCCGGAGATATTTTGATCGTACCCGAGTTGGAAGGCTTCAGCTCTTCAGACTTTGAAGCTGCAGAGGATATCGTCCCGCTGGGTTATGACGCAGCCTTGTTGGAACAGGCGGAACTGATGGCACTGGCTGCCGGCCAGTTAACCGAGCCCGCAGGTTTGCCGCTAAATAACGCCGCTGACTATATTGTTCAATTTGTGGAGATCGATAATCGGTCGGTTCTTAATGATGAGCTAATCAGGTCGCGACTTGATATCGACCTGGGTCAGGCAATTGATCTGGATACGCTGGATCATAGCGTCGACAAGGTCTATAGCCTTGATGTCTTCGAGTCAGTCACATATGACCTGGTGACCAATGACCAGGGTGAGCAGGGCGTTGTTATCCACGCAAACCCGCGCGACTGGGGCCCGAACTACCTGCAGTTTGGCCTCGAATTATCCAGTGACTTTTCTGAGAATTCCGATTTCAAACTGGGAGCTGCCTATACGCGCAATGCGCTCAACGCCCTGGGCGGTGAGTTGAGGGTGATCGGTTCTATCGGCAGGGAGGATGAAATCAGCTTTGATTTTTATCAGCCCATTGACCTGAAGGCAAAGTGGTTCGTGGAGCCACAGGTATACTGGCGCAGGTCCAAATATAATCTCTGGCAGGATGATACAAACATAGCCGCGCTGGAAATATCCCGTTGGGGAGCCCGGGTCGGTCTGGGGCGGAACCTGGGCACAACCGACAGAATTCGATTGGACTATTCATACGGACGCGGCAAAGCAAAAACCATCACCGGAGACCTGGGCTTTCCTATTGATGGCACTGCCAGAATAGGTGAGTTTCTCCTCAGCTACTGGCACGACAGCCTGGATAGCCTGTGGTTTCCAACCTCCGGAATGTCTCATCACCTGGGTTATGTCTATGCCTCTGATGAGCTTGGCGCTTCGTCCGATTATCAACAGGCCGGGGCTTCAGGGCTTTTCTCATGGTCCCGCGACAGAAACTCCCTGACACTGGCTTATCAGGCCGGTTACAGTTTTCATGATGATGCGCCCTTTGAGCGGTGGTTCCGGCTGGGAGGCCTAGGGCGTCTCTCCGGATTGATTCCTGACCAACTGAGCGGCAGGCACGCGGCATTGGCCTCGTTGGCGTATTATCGCCGCCTGAATAACCTGGACCTGATACCTGTCTACGCAGGATTCTCGCTGGAGGCCGGTAATGCCTGGGAAACCAGTGACGAGATCGCAATTGATGATCTTCGTTATTCGGCCAGCGCTTTCATTGGGGCGTCTACACCCATCGGGCCGATTTACCTGGCTTATGGGCACAGCGACAGTGGTGACAACGCGGTTTATTTCTACCTCGGCAATCCATTCAGGGTCAGGCGCTTTGATTAAACAGGCTCAACATCCTATGATCTCTGTATACACGTTATTGTGTTTTACCAAACAAGGAGTATTTGAATGTCAGTTGCACGGGTTACGGAAATTATTGCTTCTTCAACAGAATCTTTTGAAGATGCCACTCGCAAAGGTTTGAAGCGTGCCGGTAAAACGCTCAAGAATGTTCGTGGAGCCTGGGTTGAGGGACAGAAGGTTTCATGCGACTCCCAGGGGCATATCAACGAGTTTCGAGTGATCCTGAAGGTGACCTTCGTCCTCGAAGACTGATCGATACGGTTCAGCGCTTCCAGGTCATCCGGGGGCGCCAACCCCATTTATAGAGCAATGCGGCACCGAAGATCATCCCGCCCAGGTGGGCGAAGTGCGCTATTCCGGGCATGGTATTGGATATGCCCATGAGCAATTCAATGGCGCCGTAGATCAGTACGAACCACTTTGCGGCAATGGGTACTGGAAAAAAGAGCAGGAATATCTTGTTGTTGGGCCACATCACGCCAAATGCCAGCAAAAGGCCAAAGACGCCTCCGGACGCCCCTATCGTAGGGTATATTCCACCCTCGACCAGCTGGACCAGCAACTGGATAACGGCCGCACCGACCACGCAGGCTGCATAAAAAGTCAGGAATTTCTGGCTGCCCCAGGAGCGTTCCAGTGGTGTACCGAACATCCACACCGCAAACATGTTGAAAAACAGGTGGTTAAAGCCGCCATGCAGGAAGGCGTAGCTGACCAGTTGCCAGGGTGTGAAGTATCCGCTGCCCAGGGGCCACAGCGCCAGACCGGGTGGCTGAAACCGGAGAAAGTAGACGATTGCGCAGATCGCGATTATACCGAGCGAAACCGGCGTATCGGACAATAGCGACGAGCCAAATGAATTCTGACGTTGGTTCAAACCGAGCCTCCTGTGCTGCCGGTTCAGTTTACAATACCCGGACCTTGAACACCCGCACCAGTGACGGGGTGAAGTGGAAAAGCAGTATGGAAATGACGAAGACACCAGTACGGCCAAAAGTGCAGAGGGTAACGGTTTACGCCTCCTCGAGTAACGCGCTGGCAGAAAGCTATTACGATGCAGCCTCGCGTCTGGGTGCCGTCCTCGGGCAGGCCGGCATGGACATTGTCTATGGGGGAGGCGGCGTGGGTTTAATGGGCGCCATGGCGGACAGTGCGCTGTCCGCGGGAGCGCACGTGCATGGTGTCATCCCTCACTTTCTTAATACCGTTGAGCATGGCCATGGAAAGCTCAGCAAGCTGGAAGTGGTGGATGACATGCGGGAAAGAAAACACCGGATGCTGCTCGATTCCGATGCCGTTGTGTCTCTTCCGGGAGGCAGTGGCACGTTCGAGGAGGTATTTGAAGCGTTAACCCTGAAGCGACTGGGTAATTTTCTCGGCCCCATTGTGCTGGTTAACACCAACCGCTATTTTGATCGGCTGGTGGATTTTCTGGAACACAGCGTAAATGAGCGTTTCATGTCGGAAATGCACCGGGAGATGTGGTCGATTGTTGACGAGCCCGAGCAGGTTTTTGATGCCATCAGTTCGGCCAGGGCATGGAGCACGGACGCGCGCAAGTTCGCCGCGGTGCGAAAAGGAACATAATGGAAAACCAACAGAAGTCACCACTCGCCGTACCGGCCTCACAGGGTATTTCCTGGTTGATGCAGAGCCTCGCTCTGATCCGGATGCAGGCCGGCCGCCTGCTGTTCATTGCGGTATTTCTGCAAGTTATCCTTGGGTTGACCTCGATTCCTGTGATCGGGCTTTTGATCATTATTTCGGTACCCGGATTCAGCGCAGGAATCCTCGAGGCTTTCGATGTCACGCGTCGGGGCGGTTTTCCTGGCATCAATCTGTTGTTCAGGCCGCTGGTGTCAGGGACACATACCGGCCGGCTGGTTCTGATGGGATTGTTGGTTTTTGTCGTGGGCGTCGTGAGCATTTCCCTGTTACTTTCAGGCAGCGATAATGTGTTGAATCCGGAGTTGCTGGCGCGTATTGAGCAGGGCGATGTTGAGGCGATTAACCAACTGGACCTTGAGGCCCTGAGGAAATTGGTTATGGCCTTCCTGGTCGGTTTGGCCATCAGCGGAACCCTCAGTTACTTCACCATTCCATTGATCTGGTTTGGCAACCGGAAACTTGGCACTGCGTTGGCTGAGGGAATCCGAGCTTTGCTGATCAACTGGAAAGCCTTTCTGGTTTTGACGCTGGGCCTGATTGTGTCGCTGATCCCGGTTTCCTTACTCACCGGACTTCTGCTGGGGCTGGCCGGAACGGGGGGGCTTGTGTCGTTCGTCGTGATGGGGCTGATCATGATCCTGATCCTCGCCTACCAGATGCTGATCTTCGGAACGCAATACTGCGCCTATCGCGATGTTTTTGGCATTGATACTGTGGACGAACCCCCGCAGCAGGATAGCGACGGTCAGTTTGTGGCCTGATCCGCGGTGTCATCCTCGTCCGGCCCGTCCTTTGCCGTGCGTCGATGGGGCAATAAGACCCAGGCCATCAACAAGCCGATTTCAAACAGCAGCCACATCGGCAAAGCCAGTAAGGTCTGGGAAATGACATCCGGAGGCGTCAGCAACATGCCAAATGCGAATGCTCCGACCACAACATAGGCACGCATTTTCTTAAGCTGCTCGATGCTGGTCATACCGGTGGCGACCAGTATGATGGTGGCAATGGGCACCTCAAAAGTAAGGCCGAATGCCAGGAACAGCGTGATGACGAAATCAAGGTATTTGCTGATGTCTGTCATCACCGTCACGCCCTCAGGCGCAACCCGAGTGAAAAAACCGAACACCAGCGGGAACACGACGTAGTAAGCAAAGGCACAACCGGCGTAGAACAGGACGACGGCTGAGTAAAGAAGCGGTCTGGCCAGCCGCTTTTCCTGCTTGTACAGGGCCGGAGCAACAAACGCCCAGAGCTGATACAGCACCACCGGGATAGACAGAATCAGGGACAGCAGCAACGCCAGCTTGAACGGGGTCAGGAACGGCGAGGCAACATCAATTGCAATCATGCTGCTGCCTTCCGGCAACACGGCGGTTAGCGGTGCTGCCAGCAGGGCGTAAAGTTTGCGGGAAAAGGGTAACAAGATGACCAGCACGATGAGTACCGCAGCGCTGGCTTTAAGCAAGCGGCCGCGCAACTCCACCAGGTGCTCGATAAAGCTCAGTTCCTGGTCTTCAGGGTTATTTTCCTTCATCGGAGTCGTCTGGTTTTTCGGGGCTTTCGGTAGCTTCCGGTTTGGTCGGATCAAAATCGCGAATGGTATTCACGCCTGACTTCACCTGGTCCACGGTGGATTTGACTTCGTTTTCAAAGTGCTTGAGGGGCTCTTTGAGTTCTTCAGCGCGTATTTCTGCTTCAACGGATGCCTTGAGGTTAACCCAGCTGCTGCGTGCCTTGCGTGCAAAGCCGCCGAGCGTGCGGGCAACCCGTGGTAGCCGCTCGGGACCAAGAACAAGAAGGCCGACGAGGGAAAGTAGCAGAATCTCCGCGAATCCAACGTCAAACATGGGATTGGATTAAGTGGAGGACTGTTTGCTTTTGGCAGGTTCTTCGGACTCGGCTTTCTTTTGCTCGTCCGTTGCCAATTGATCCGGTTCCAGTTTCTCTTCCAGATCGTCTTTTACGTCCTCCATGCCTTTTCGGAAGCCTTTGACAGCGGCGCCCAGGTCGCCTCCCATATTACGTAATCGCTTGGTGCCAAAGACCAGGACGACAATCAGCAGTAATATCAGTAACTGCCACATGCTGATTCCACCAATACCCATGTTGTGCTCCGTTCGTGATTCAGACTAGGGGGAGTTTAACGCAATCCAGCGGTTGATGATTAACCGGCTCGTCTCACAGCGATCAGGCCGGTCATTAACATCAAGGCCATGATCAGCGCGAGGCCATACTGGTTCAGCGAAGGAATACCTTCGAAAAAGACGGTGCTGGTCACCAGGCAACTGCGTTGGTCATCGCCGGGAATGATCGTAATCGGGTCAGAGCAAGTGCTTTCTGCTTCCAGGTTGGTGTCAGGTGGAACTTTAACGGTCCAGCAGCTGGTTGTGCCCGAAAAGTGTGGAAATATGGTCGCGGTCTGGCTGGAAGAGTTGCCTTGAAAAAGCCAGGACCAGCGCATGGTGCCGTCAGTCTGGACTTCGCCGTCACCGTCAAAAGCATTCCTGCAATAAAAGTCGATGATCGTGTTCTCGTCACCGACCAGCTCTTCCCGGGTGTATTCCCACTGGCTGGTAAGGGTAACGGCCACCGGATCCACGTAGTTCTGGATCAGGCAGAGATCTTCCTGGCCGGCACTTGAGCCGCTGAATGAAC
>Ga0316197_10002330_pt1 | contig 13558 bp, 15 predicted proteins | sample OudBiesiAoxic_MG_FD_204939 | JGI IMG/M metagenome (GOLD analysis project Ga0316197, IMG submission 204939) | Coastal sediment microbial communities from Oude Bieten Haven, Netherlands - site A oxic | ecosystem: Environmental > Aquatic > Marine > Coastal > Sediment | place: Netherlands...
CGACGACGCGCTGGGGCAGTTTTACGCCAGTGCCATGACCGATAACGGAATTGATTTCGTAAACGCGCCGGTCGAAGGCGGTCAGGTACCAACGTCACGCAGCATGATCTTTGTAGCGCCGGACGGAGAACGGTCGATGAACACCTACCTTGGCATTTCAACCGAACTTACCTCGGTTGATGTGCCGCCCGACGTGGCGGGTAATGCGCGGATCATGTTTCTGGAAGGATACCTGTTCGACCATGATGCGGGTAAAACTGCCTTCCGCGAAGCCGCGCGCGCGACCAAAGTAGGCGGCGGCATTGCGGGCATCGCAATTTCCGACCCGTTTTGCGTGGAACGGCATCGCGCCGACTTCCTGTCCCTGATCGAAAACGACCTCGACTATGTGATCGGCAACCAACACGAGATCGAATCCCTCTTTGAAACCGATTTCGAAACTGCATTGGCCAAAACAGCCGAGATTTGCCCGATGGTTGTGGCAACGCGTTCGGGCGACGGGGTCAGCATTCTGGCAGAGGGACGCCGCATTGACGTGCCCGTAACCGAAGTAACACCGGTAGATGCAACGGGCGCAGGCGATCAATTTGCTGCTGGCTTCCTTTATGGTGTGGCGACAGGGCGCGATCTTGAAATTAGCGCACGCATGGGCAATCTGTGCGCGGCAGAGGTCATCAGCCATATCGGTCCCCGTCCGCAGAAAGACATGCTGCAGGAGTTTACCAAAGAAGGTCTCGTCTGACGGTGCTTTCCAACGGTTTGCACGATGTCCCGGCTGGCAAGGTCGCGATGGTGGTGACGCACCTTGAAATGCGCGCGAGCCCTAGCCTCGAACCCTTGAAGTTGCCAAAGTCGGTGCAATTCCGCGCCGTTGACGCGGATGTTGCATGGTTTCGGGATGTGTTCCGGCGCGTAGGGTCGCTGAAATGGCTGTGGTACGGGCGCTTGAAGATGCCCGATGATGTACTTGGCGATATTCTGACCGACCCGAAGGTGGAACACTACACTCTGAGCAAAGACGGTCGCGACGAAGCCATTCTGGAGCTGGACTTTCGAGAAGCCGGCGCTTGTGAGCTATCCTATTTCGGCATGACCGATGCGCTTATCGGTACCGGATGCGGTCGCTTCTTGATGACCAAAGCTATTGAACGGGCATGGTCAACGCCGATTGACCGATTTCATGTGCATACCTGTACGCTGGATAGCCCGCAGGCTCTGAGCTTTTACCGCCGCAACGGTTTTACCCCAACACACCAACAGATCGAAATAGACGACGATCCGCGCCTTTTGGGTATACTCCCCGAAAGTGCTGGACCCAATGTGCCGGTGTTCCGCCCTTAAATATGATCGGCAAACGCATCCAATACGGCTGTATAAACATCGCGTTTGAACGGCACTATATTGTCCACAAGATCCGCAGCAGGCAGCCATCGCCACTTTGAGAACTCAGGGTGCTCGGTCTGAATGTTTACGTCATGGTCAGAGCCATGAAACCGCATCAGGAACCATTTCTGTTCTTGGCCGCGAAACCGCCCTTTCCAAAGCTTGGGTACAAGATCGAAAGGCAGCTCGTAGGGGAGCCAGCGGTCAGTCTCTGACACCACGGTGACACGCTCGGCCCGCACGCCGGTTTCTTCCCACAATTCGCGCAAAGCGGCCTCACGCGGGTCTTCGCCCTTTTCAATTCCACCTTGCGGCATTTGCCATGCAGAAACCCTGCTGTCGATCCGCTGACCCACGAACACTTCGCTTTGTCTGTTCACAAGCATTACGCCGACACAGGGGCGATACGGCAGCTTGGCGATCTCTTCGGGGGTCATTTAAGGTATTTCTCCATCTCCGCGCGCCGCAGGGTTTCGCCTGCGCGATCTACAGTCTCATGTGTGATAACCGAAAACCCCACACTCTGAAAGGCGGGTCGCGCGTCGAGACTGGCATGCACTGTAAGGCGTGGGACATAATCCTCGTAAGCACATTTTTCGAGCCGATCATAAAGCCTGCGGAAGCAGCCCCGCCCGCGATGCCGGAACAGGACAAAGGCAAGATCGAAATATCCTTCGTGCGTCATCGCCATAAAACCCACGGGCTGCCCCGCGACTGTTGCAACGGCCACATGACACTTGCGCAGTCGAACGGCAAATTCAGATGGGTCCGGTGGCGCAGGCATCCAAGCTACGCGTTGCGCCTCACTGTAGGGGCTATCGCCTTGGCGGACAGCATCAAAAAATACCTGCGCAAGCGCTGGTGCGTCTTCCTCTCTGGCCCATCTGATCTGCATCATATCTTTCCGATTGTGACGCGGCGTTGCACGTGACAGGCTTTATCGGAAAGTGTCATGTCGCGACAACCATGACGGGGGAGAGTTTTCGATGGCCGAGTATCCGCACCTTCTGAAGCCACTTGATCTGGGCTTTACCACGCTAAAAAACCGCGTGCTGATGGGGTCGATGCATACCGGACTTGAGGAAACCAAGGACTGGAACCGCGTTGCCGAATTCTATGCCGAACGCGCCCGCGGGGAAGTCGCCCTGATGGTCACAGGGGGCATTGGCCCCAACCTCGAAGGGTCTGTCCTGCCCGGGGCGGCCATGATGGTCAGCGATCAGGACGTAGGCAACCACAAGATCGTCACGGACCGCGTTCACGCAGCGGGTGGCAAAATCGCCATGCAAATCCTGCATGCAGGCCGCTATGCTTATGGGCCGAAGTGCGTGGCTCCCTCTGCGATCAAATCGCCAATCTCACCATTTCCTCCGACGGAGCTAGATGCAGAAGGCATCGAAAAACAGATCAGCGATATCGTAACCTGCGCCCAGCGAGCCCGCGAGGCAGGTTACGACGGGGTCGAAATCATGGGCTCCGAAGGGTATTTCCTGAACCAGTTCCTTGTGACCCACACCAACAAACGACAAGACGAATGGGGCGGGTCTTATGAAAACCGCATGCGGCTGCCCGTCGAGGTGGTGCGCAGGGTCCGCGAGGCCGTGGGCACGGATTTCATCATCATCTACCGTCTGTCGATGATCGACCTGATCCCCAACGGGTCAACCCATGCCGAGGTCGTGCAACTGGCAAAAGCCATCGAAGAGGCAGGCGCTACGATAATAAATACCGGCATCGGCTGGCATGAAGCCCGCATCCCGACAATCGCCACGTCTGTGCCGCGCGCCGCATTTGCATGGGTCACCAAAAAGTTGATGGGCAAGGTCGGCATTCCGGTGATCACATCGAACCGGATCAACACACCTGAAGTGGCCGAAGACGTTCTTGCGACTGGCTGCGCCGATATGGTTTCGATGGCGCGTCCCATGTTGGCAGATGCCGATTTCGTGGCCAAGGCAATCGCGGGCAAGTCAGCGCAGATCGCACCCTGTATCGCTTGTAATCAGGCCTGTCTTGATCACACCTTCAGTGGCAAAATCTCAAGTTGTCTGGTCAATCCACGCGCTTGCTATGAAACAGAGCTGACGATTGCACCCGCGACAACGCAAAAACAGGTCGCTGTCGTCGGTGCCGGTCCTGCGGGCCTTTCAACGGCGATCACGGCGGCAGAGCGGGGGCATCACGTCACCCTGTTTGATCGTGCATCCGAAGTTGGCGGGCAGCTGAACATGGCCAAACAAGTGCCGGGCAAGGAAGAGTTCTGGGGATTGGTAGACTGGTACCGAACCCGGCTCGACAACGCCGGTGTGACGGTTTCACTGGGTGTTGATGTGACCTCGGACGATCTCAAGGGCTTTGACGAGGTCGTGATTGCCACGGGCGTTGTCCCGCGTGATCCCGCAATAGACGGGCAGGACGGGCCGAACGTTCTGAATTACATTGATGTGCTGCGCGGCAAGGCACAGGTGGGCAAGAAAGTCGCCATTGTCGGTGCGGGCGGCATTGGCTTTGATGTAGCCGAGTTTCTGGTCCATGAGGGCGTCAGCCCGACCGAAAGCCTGCCTGAATGGATGCGCGAATGGGGAGTTACCGACCCCGAAGAACACCGCTCGGGTCTTGCTCCGGAAGGTCCAAAGCCTCATCCGCCCGCGCGTCAGGTTACCTTGTTGCAGCGCAAAGCAGAAAAGCCGGGCAAACGCCTAGGAAAAACCACGGGCTGGATTCACCGTGCCGCTTTGGCGATGAAAAACGTAAAAATGATTGCAGGCGTGAATTACGAACAGGTTTCGCCCCAAGGACTTCACATTTCTTTTGGTGAAGCCCGCGAACGGCCCACCCTGATCGAAGCGGATACGATTGTGCTGTGTGCCGGGCAGTTGCCGGAACGTAGCCTGGCCGATGCACTGGAAGCGCAAGGAACCCCCTGCCACGTGATCGGCGGTGCAGATGTGGCCGCCGAGTTGGATGCCAAACGCGCAATTGATCAAGGCACGCGTTTGGCTGCAAGTCTTTAGACCGATTATTCGACAGTAATCGTAATCACCTCAGACACAACTGGGGTGCTGTGCGGGACGTGCCCTGCATCGCCGAGCACAAGCTGCAGCGTGTGTTCACCGGGCGACAGTTCTACGACCGTTTCTGTCTGACCACCGCCAAAGTGCATGTGGTTTTCGTCCGACGGTATCCCGTTTGCCAGCTCATCCGCTCCGTCTTCGCCTTCACCAAGAGGCGGGCGATTAATAAAGAGGTGGTGATGCCCTGTCATCTCTTTCTCGGTACCGGCGGGTGCAACGCCCATGCCGCGCAAGCCGAATATAACGCTGACTGGTGACGTTACCGTTTGGCCGTCCTCAAGGTTGACAAAATAGACTTCTGCGTCTGGATTTGCCGGCGTTTCACCCCCTGCAAAGGCCGGTGTGCCCAACAGCATGCCCACAGCAACTATACTTAAAATGCGTTTCATCTTCGTTTCCTCCCGTTTTCCCTATGCAATCTGAGATAGTCCGGCCACGGCACGGGTCCAGTGAAGGCCTGAAGCCAAGGTAACAAAACCGCGCAGATCAGCGTCGTTAACCACATGCTTCGCAGATGGTTAAATTTGTCTTCATTTTGGGTTTTTCCTTAAGAAAACTTTAACGAAGGTGTTTCCACGCCACGAACGATCTACAAAATAACGCGGAACTGTCTCAGACCTGCCCCGTTCGTGCCCGATTTGCCGATCAAATATACGTTGATTGAATTTGAAGGGAATGGCGATGGACCGTCTCACGGAAATGGAAGCCTTTGCGACAGTAGTCGACCAGGGCGGATTTACGGATGCTGCAAAAAAGATGGGCATCTCGAAATCCGCTGTGTCGAAACACGTGTCGTCGCTTGAGGCGCGTCTGGGAGCTCGCCTGCTCAACCGCACCACGCGGCGTGTCAGCCCAACGGAGATCGGGCTCGCCTATTATGACCGCGCGCGACGCGTTCTGAATGATGCGGGCGAAGCGGATGCACTTGTCACATCGATGCAAAGCGCGCCATCCGGGCTGCTGCGTATCTCTGTGGCGACTGATTTTGGCGTAAACCATCTGTCCCCGGTCCTAAGCGAATTCCTATCAGATTTCCCTGACATTACGGTGAATATGGTCCTCAACAACCGCTATGTTGAGCTGATTTCAGAAGGCTTCGATATGGCGGTGCGGATCGGTGAGCTGGAAGACAGCACCCTGCGCGCACGCAAGCTGACAGAGACAACAAAACGCATGATCGCGAGCCCTAAATACTTCGATCAATACGGCCGCCCCGAAAAAATCGATGATCTGAACGAACACAAGCTGCTGCACTACTCGAACCAGTCTTCTGGTAACGTGTGGAAGCTTACCGCGCCATCCGGCGAAAAAAGGCAGGTGCGCACGGCAGGCTGGCTGAGCGTCAATGACGGTCAATCCTTGTTAAACGCTGCGATCTCGGGCCTCGGGATCGCCTACTTGCCAAGCTTTCTTTATGCAGACGCAATGGAAAAAGGTCTGGTCGAAGACGCAATTCCAGAGCTACCCGTAGAGACACAAGGCATCTACGCCGTTTACCCGCCCGGCCGGTTTACACAGCCTAAAGTGCGGGCTTTCATTGACTTTTTGGTCCATTCCTTCGCAGAAAAGGGCCCCTCAGACTGGTAAATCTCCTAGACCAGTTTTCAAAAAGCTCTGGCGCTTTGCGGTGACAGAGCTTTTTTATTGTGTTGGCAACAAGACGGCTTCGACGCGGCGGTTTTGGCCGCGCCCCTCTTCGGTAAGATTAGATGCCACGGGCGCCAGATAGGCTGTGCCTTCCGCTTCCAGACGCGCAGGATCAACACCGTATTGCCCGATCAAACGGTCCCGCACAGAGGTCGCACGCGCCTTGGACAGGGCTGTGTTGCTTCTAAGATCGCCAATTGTATCCGTGTGCCCTACCAGCAAAACGCGAACGGACGGTTCTTCTTCCATAAAAGCCGCCAAAGCTGCCAGCGACGCGAAAGGTCCCCCGCCGAGGTTCGTCGTGCCAATCGCGAAATCAAGCTCGGCCAGCACCGTATGACCGGTATTCAGCAATTGCTGCCTCAAAGCATTGACCGCGACCGGTGAGCTTTCCGTATCGTCCGCTTTCGGCGGCACTGCCAGTTCGGGTAACACAACATCCGCGACGCGCGCTGATGCCGCGCTTATGATCTGTACATAGGCTGTACCACGCGTCACGCTAACCAATACGCCCACAGCGGCTTCGGGGGCATCAACTGTGCCACGCACAGCTGTCAGATACCGATACTCAGCAATATTCACATACATATTCGGTCCGGGCAGGACCTCTACATCGAAGCGGAAATCAAAGCCGCCACATTCGCGTGCACTACATTCAAACACCAGATCATACCCCTGTCGCACGAGCTGTTCGCGCAAAGGTAAAATCACTTGCAAAGGGGTGAGCCCGGGTGAATTGATACGCCACGCGCGCCGCTCGATCGCCCCTTCCACAATCAAATGCGGGACAACTTCGCCATCGAATACCGCCACAGGCGCGTCGAAACTGTCAAGCACGCTTAAGCGTTCAGCCGTCAAACGCGCGCCCACGGGAAGCTCGATTTCCAAAGCGCTAGCAGGGGCCGCAAAGAAACCCGCTGACAAACACGCCCAAACCGCGAATTTTAGCGCAGTTTTCATCTGGCCTGCGCGTGATAATCATCATTGGGGCGCATGGCCGTGGCGCTTGCTACGCGGTTGGTCATGTTGAAAAAACCTGCCACATTCGCGATATCCCAGATGTCTGCCTCTGAAAAACCTACATCGCGCAGAGTTTGGCGGTCGGATTCTTCGATCGTCGCACTTGCTTGTGTCATCTTGGCTGCGAAATCGAGCATGGCGCGTTGCCGTTCATCAAGAGATGCAACACGGTAATTCATCACCAAAGCTTCGCCCAAGGCAGGGTCACCAGACATCTGCCGCACCGCTGCTCCATGTGCGACCAGACAGTAAAAGCACTTGTTTATCGACGACACCACAACGGCGATCATCTCACGCTCGAGCTTGGAAAGCCCCGAAGGCGCGAGCATCAGATTATTGTACATGCCGGTGAAAGCATCCAGCTTTTCGATGTCGGATGCATAGGCCTTTAATACGTTCGGGATCATGCCCAGCTTGTCCATGCAGACGGCAAAATACTTGGCTGTAGGTTCTGGCAACGGCTCTGCCATGGGCAGATTGAGTGCGGTTGGAAGGAAATCTTCAGACATCGTGCAAGTCTCCACCATCTGGGTTGTAACGATAATGGTACTGTGCCGCTGGCTCAAAGCCTAGACCGGAATAAAGCTTTAATGCCGCTGTGTTCGCCTTGGTGCACAGGACCGCCATTTCTTGCGCGCCCTGCGCTTGCGCCCAAAAAGCCGCCTGCCGCATGATCCAACCGGCAATCCCTTCGCGACGGTGTGCTTCAAGTACCTCAACAGCATGCACCATAGCAGTCTTGTCGTGCGCGGCGACAAAGGCGGTTCCGGCGGGTTTCTGTCTGTTGCGGGCAAGAATAGCCGTCTTGGTTTTTGCGCGGCGCATCACATCAAGACGGGCAGGCCCGATGCCGCCCGCAGCCCATATCTCGGTCATAATGGCGAGCGGCTCCCAAATCACAAAAGTTGTCACGGGCGGGATCGGCTGGTCGGTCAATCGCGCGATAGGACAGGTCAGAACCACAACCGGATCCACAATCTGGTAACCTTGCTGTTCCAACATGCGATCAAGCTTTTCATCCCCGTCGCGCAGCATAAACAAGGGCGGCTGGTTAAATGCGCGCATTTCGTCTTCGGCAAGGGAAATCGCATTTGCGTCAACCGGTTGCACTGCATTGGCAGCGGATACCCTTTTTCCCCCACCCTGCCCTTCGCGCAGCAGCCAAGGGCCGGATATGAACTGATGCGCCGCAGGCCACGTGGCGTCTATCGCCTCAAATAACGCGGCCGTTCTGTTGGTCATAGCCCCAAGACCGCAGTAAGCTCTTCAACTGCCCGGCGGATATCTGCATGATCCGTGCCGCGGATCACAATGTTCGACCCGTAGGCACCGTTCTTTTTCTGAAACGGGTAAGAACCCATGCTAAGTGCGGGATACTTGTCGGCCAGTGCCCCCAATGGCGCTGCGATGTCGCCCTCACCACGGTCTATCCGCACCGTTTCGGAAATAAGCGGCGCGCCACCTGTCAACGTAGGCATCACCGTTTCAACCATTGCCCTGAAAACCGATGGAACGCCGGCCATCACGTAAACGTTCTCCACTATAAAACCGGGTGCAACCGAAACAGGGTTTTCAATCAGCGCCGCACCTTCGGGAATACGCGCCATGCGCAGACGTGCGGCATTCAGTTCGGAACCCGATTTTGCGTAATGCGCTGCAAGCAGACTGCGGGCATCCTCGCGCACATCGATGGTCCGACCGAAGGCTGCAGCAATGCAGTCTGCCGTAATGTCATCATGGGTAGGTCCGATCCCGCCGCTTGTAAAAACGTAGTCATAGGCTGCCGACAAAGCCTGAACCGCTGCCACAATCGCGGATTGCTTGTCGCTGACCACGCGCACTTCGGTCAAATCAATGCCAACCCCTGTCAGCGTGCCTGCCAGATGATACATATTTGCGTCCCGCGTCCGGCCGGACAGAATTTCATCACCAATCACCAGCATTGCGGCCGTCGGGTTTTGCATAATCTCGTGCTCCTTGCGTCTTCGTTCATGCGAGGTATAGACGTGGGCCCATGCGCTTTCAAACCGATCTTATCCCCGCCAGACTAACCAAAAGGTACAAAAGGTTTCTAGCCGATTGCGTACTGGAAGAAGGTGGCGCGGAAATAACAGCCCATTGCGCCAACCCCGGGTCAATGATGGGACTGGCAGAGCCCGGCATGCGCGTTTGGCTGGAGCCGAACGACGACCCGCGCAAAAAGCTAAAATACGGGTGGCGGCTGGTAGAACATGAGACGGGGCATTTCACCGGTGTTGATACATCGCTCCCAAACCGCGTGCTCAAAGCCGCTTTTATGGCGCGCCGTCTCCCTCCGTTTGACGTCTACACCGGGGTTCGGCCCGAAATGAAATACGGTAAAAACAGCCGCATAGATTTTTTACTAAGCGGTGACGGGCTGCAAGACGCCTATGTCGAAGTGAAAAGCGTGACCCTCAGCCGCCGCTCTGGCGTGGCAGAATTTCCCGACAGTGTCACCGCCCGCGGGGCGAAACACCTCGACGAGCTGGCAGCCATGGCCGAACAGGGCCACCGTGCGATCATGCTGTATCTGGTACAGCGCACGGATTGCACTCAATTCAGGCTCGCTGATGACATTGACCCGACCTATGCTGCGGCATATCAAGCCGCCCGCGACGCAGGCGTTGAAACTTACTGTTTTGGCACCAATATCACCCGTCAAGCGATCGAGATTGGAAGCCCGCTGAACGTGAATATCTGACACGCTCTGGCCCTTAGAGGGAATGCGCGTTAGAAGGCCGCAAATACGCGCCATGGAGAGACAAGTGACTGAAGACCTGAGAGGCCGCCAAACGAAAGACGGCATCAGAATTTACGAAACGGCGGATTTCGCGGGCATGCACAACGCAGGCGCGCTCGCAGCCCGTATTCTTGACGATATCGCCCAGCATGTTTTTGTTGGTCAGACGACAGGCGCGTTGGACGAACACATTACGCGCATGGTCGAAGAAGCCGGCGCGACATCAGCCACCATCGGGTACAAGGGCTACAAGCACGCGAGCTGTATTTCGGTCAACCACGTGGTCTGCCACGGCATTCCGGGCGAAAAGCTCCTGAAAGACGGCGATATCCTGAACATCGACGTGACTGTGATTGTTGATGGTTGGTTCGGAGACACCAGTCGCATGTATGTAGCCGGGAAATTACCCCGTAAAGCCGAACGACTTATCCAAGTGACACATGACGCGTTGATGCTTGGGATCGAAGCCGTAAAACCGGGCAATACGTTCGGCGACATCGGGCATGCGATCCAAACCTATGTGGAAAGTAACCGCATGTCGGTCGTGCGCGATTTTTGCGGCCACGGTTTAGGCCGCGTATTCCACGCACCGCCCAATGTTTTGCACTATGGACGTCGTGGCGCCGGTGCCGTGCTCGAGGAAGGCATGTTCTTTACCATCGAGCCGATGGTTAATCTGGGGCGCCCTGAAACCAAAACGCTTGCCGATGACTGGACTGCGGTCACACGGGACAAATCGCTGTCAGCGCAGTTCGAGCATTCTATCGGGGTGACCGCAGACGGCGCGGACATATTCACGTTATCGCCCGGCGGGATGTTTCACCCGACGTATTCCGCGGGCTGATACGCGGAAGACCCGTTATTCAACCGCTCGATCCCTCTCTTTGCTGGCTTAGTTTAATCATTAAACCATTGATTAATCCTGTTACGCGCGCTAGATTTTACAGATTGCAGGTTTACACCTTCTTTAACAAGAAAATCTGAAGGGCGCCTGTTGAAAATCTTACACGTACTTTTTTCTATGTCTGTTTTGTCGGGCTGCGTTGTAGAAGCGGTCGTACTTGCCGGAGCCGCCATTACAGCCCCCGTCTGGGTGCCCATTGAATATGGCGTCAGCCAAGCCAACGTTAAACAGCCCGTCGAGGTTGTATCAACTTCCGGCAGGAAACTGTCACCCGACTTTCCCAGAAAAACCGAAACATCACTGATCGTTCCAAGCGACGCCGTGATCTGTACTGGCACCCACAGCTTTGCCAAGGAACCGCGTTCGGATGCAATAATACTAGAATGCAACAAGGGGTTCAGGGGCCGCATCAATTTCTACGGGCTGACAGTCTACAAAGTCCGTGTCACGCTTGGACCAAAATCGGCACCACAAAAGTCCACCGGCGAATTTTCAAATATTATCAAAGAATGCAAAGGCAATTTTAACAAGAGGAAGGACATCGTCGCCGCGTTCCTGCTTGAGTGTGAAGATGGTCGCTTTGGAGCCCTGTCGCCCAGATCCGCCGACCCCGACGAGGAAGAATTCACCGTCTGGCTGCCACCTTCCTCATAGCGGCACTGCCCTTCGTCCATCGTTGTAGACGCACCGATCGGCGCCACTCCGATACATAAATTTCGCTTGTTTGGCGGATGTGGTCACGCAGTCGGCAGCTGAAGTGTGTCGCAAAACATCAGGTCAGTCTTTTTCGTCGTCGCGCAATGCGTCACGGCGCAGAATGGACAACAGCATCGTCTCGCCTCCCCGCGGTTGCACCGCGTCACCAATAAAGAGCGGTGTCGGTCGCTTCTTGGGCGGTTCGGACGCGGTATCTTCGCGACGCGGTGATACCCACAATGATGAAAGTGCAGAGGCAAACATATGCCGACACTAACACATCACGCCCGCGATTTCGACAAGAGTGTCACATGCGTATCGCCATATTTCCGGTGATCCACCTGCTGGTATCCCGGCGGGGCGTCTATTGGATAGGCTTCTTCCCAAACAATAGTGGCGTTCCGCGCAAGCCAGCCCCCTTTGTCTGCCGCAGCAAGCGCCAGCGCACCCATGTTCTTGTGATACGGCGGATCCATAAAGACCAGATCAAACGGCGCACCGGTGCGACCGGGCAGGTGTCGTGCATCCCGTCGGACAATGTCTGTTCGGTCACTCACCCGCAATTTGGCGATGTTTTGGCCGATCAGTCGCTGGGCGACACGCCCGTCATCCACAAAGGTCGCATGCGCCGCCCCACGCGACAAAGCCTCTAGTCCCAGCGCACCGGTCCCTGCAAACAAGTCCAGCACGCGCGCACCGTCCATCACATCAAGGTTGCCCAGCACATTAAAAAGGCTTTCACGTACGCGGTCGGTAGTCGGGCGCAGATGCGCACCTGCGTCCCCTTTTCCGACGCTGGCGAGGGCAACGCCGCGAAATTCACCTGCGATAATCCTCACGCTTGCAAAAGCGGTTTGAGATCCGCAGCAGCGTCAACCACGACGCCTGGATCAGCGGTTTTACCCGCTTCGATCAGCCGTTTGCCGATCATATAAGCCCGTGGATCGTTCATAGCATCCACCGCCAGCAACTGTTCTTTGCTATAATACCAAAAAGACGCGGTAGCGCCTTCGCCAATGCGGCTGAATACATCGGTGTAGCCCGTATTAAGGCCAGCAATCTGCAATTTAACGTCGTATTGATCGGACCAGAACCAAGGCTTTGCAACATAGTCTTTGCCAGCACCCATAATGTTTTCGGCCACAACCTCGGCCTGATCAATTGCGTTTGGCACGCTTTCAAGGCGGATGCGTTTACCTTGGTGGGGGAAGGAAGCACAGTCGCCTGCGGCCCAAATGTGAGGGGCCGAGGTACGCCCGTGCGTATCGGTCGAAATACCGTTATCAAGCGTCAGACCGGCATCTTCAGCCAATTGCGTGGCAGGCATGATCCCGACGCCCACGATGGCAAAGTCGAGATCAAGCGTGGAGCCGTCGGTCAGCTCGGCCCCCGACACTGCAGTGTCACCCAAGAGGCGCACCAACCCAACGCCTTCGCGAATATCAACACCATGACTGGTGTGGAGGGAACGGAAATAATCGCTGGTCTGCGGTGCCGCGACACGTTGCAAAATGCGGTCGGCCATTTCTACCAGTGTGACATTCAGACCTAGCTTGGCAGCAACCGCTGCAGCCTCAAGCCCGATGTACCCACCCCCGATGATTAGCACGCGCGCGCCCTTTACAAAGTGGGGTGCCATTGCATCCGCATCAGCCAGATCGCGCACCGTAAAAACATTCTCTAACGCGCCGCCGATGGCCGCAGGCAAACGGCGCGGCGCAGACCCCGTGGCCAGCACCAATTCGTCATATGCCAAGACCTCATCCCCAAGTCTTACCGTCTGCTCCTGAGGGTTGATCGCCTGCACACTGCAGTCTGTGCGCAGATCAATATCGTTTTCAGTGTAGAACCGCTCGGGCCTTAGAAACAGCCGTTCCAGTGGCATGTCTCCCATCAGATAGGCTTTGGACAAGGGGGGGCGCTGGTACGGGGCAACGGGTTCAGCACCAATCAAGGTGACCTTGCCATCAAAACCGCTATTGCGCAGTTTCGCCACGCAAGACGCTCCGGCTTGCCCTGCCCCGATCACGACCACATGGCCCATTTTGCTTCTCCTGCCTGAAATTTGTGGTC
>Ga0316197_10002331_pt1 | contig 13558 bp, 10 predicted proteins | sample OudBiesiAoxic_MG_FD_204939 | JGI IMG/M metagenome (GOLD analysis project Ga0316197, IMG submission 204939) | Coastal sediment microbial communities from Oude Bieten Haven, Netherlands - site A oxic | ecosystem: Environmental > Aquatic > Marine > Coastal > Sediment | place: Netherlands...
CATGGCACTGGCACTGGCACTGGCGCGACGCTCACGGTCGAATAGTGGGCCGCCCGGCAGCGCGCTGTTCGTCGGCCGGGTACGGACAGTGCCGGCAGCCTGAGCCGCAACAAGTCCCTCGCGCCGCAAGGGCTGCCGCGGTCATGACGAAGAGGCCTGTGTCCGGGTCCAAGTAGCCGCCCTCGCCACAGGCGACCGCCGCGTCGTGCGCCCTGAGAACACGAGGTTTTAGTCGGTCGGACACCGCGCGGACTCTGGAGCACGCGGGCCATTGCGCAAGCGCTGGCACTGGCACTTCTCAAGACTTGCGGGGTCGCGAGCCCGAAGGGCGAAGCCCGGCGCGTAGCGCAGCCAAGGCATTGCAACGCGATGCCGCGGAGGGAGGACTACGCGGTGGGGGTGGGTGGGTCGGATGTTACTAAACCAAACCACCCGACCAACCCAGCAACCACTCCGCACCACATCCAAGGGCCCCGAGCCGGAATGGCCAAGCCCGAGCGCAGCACAGGCGGGCCAACCAGCGTTTCATGCCACGCGGCTAGCGATTCAGATAAACGCGAGGAACCCGTCGCGAGACGTTCGTCAGCACTTCGTAAGGAATCGTCCCCGCCGCGGCGGCCAGATCTCCGGCGTCGAGAACGGCGCCCTCCTGCTCCCCCAAGAGCAGTGCTTCATCGCCGCGCGCGACACCCGCAACCTGCGACACGTCGACGGTCGTGAGGTCCATCGCGATATTTCCGACAATTGGGCAGCGCACGCCGCGGATCAAGACGTGCCCTCGGTGCGACGCCGAGCGCAAGAGGCCGTCGCCGTAGCCGAGAGGGATTGTCGCGACGAGTGTCTCCCGCGGCGCACGGAACGAGCGTCCGTAGCCCGCGGACTCGCCCGGCAGAAGCCTTCGAATGCGCAGGACTTCGGTACGCCAGCGCATCGCCGGTCGGAGCGGCGCGTCGATCGAGTCGGAACCAGGATAGCCATAGAGAGAAATGCCAGGCCGCACCCAGTCGAAATGGGTCTCGGGATGACGAAAAAGCGCGGCACTGTTTGCGGCGTGCAGCACGGAAGGCTCATGTCCGAAGCGGCGAACGAGCCCCTCGGCGCGCTTGAACCCTTGGAGCTGCTCGGCGACGTATTCCGGATCGCAGTCCGCGGTCGATAGATGAGTCATCAGCCCGGCGACCCGAATCGAGGGAAAACGACGCAAGTCCTTGAGAAAGTCCGTGAGCTGGCTGAGCGGCACACCCAAGCGCCCCATACCCGTGTCGACCTTCAAGTGGACATCGATCGGGCGGCCATCGGCGACCGCTTCGAACGCACTCGCCTCGTCAATCTCATACAGGACCGGGGTGAGTCCGGCGGCAATGATGTCACGGTGTGCGCCGCCGCTGATCCCGTTGAGGACGAGGATGGCCCGGTCGATGCCTGCCTCGCGGAGCTCGATGCCCTCCTCCGCAAGCGCCACGCCAAAGCCGTCCACGCCTTCAGCCTGCAAACGCTGCGCGACAGGAACGACACCGTGCCCGTAAGCGTCCGCCTTGACCACGGCGAGGACCTTCCGGCCGTTCGCCGCCTGACGCACGACTTGAAAGTTGTGCGCGATGGTGTCGAGGAGCACCTCGGCGCGCGTCGGGCGCAGGGCCGCACCGGCGTTGTGCGCGCGCGGCCGTAGCGGCCTCGGGAAACCGGATTGCACGGTTTGGGGCTACCGGCTGACCTCCCTGCCGTCAAGCATTGGCGTCCGAAGCGGAGACGACTACCCTCCTGTCTCGATGTCGACGGCCCCGCAATACGCGACGATTGGCACGCTGCTGACGATTGCACTCCTCTCGGGGCCGAGCTGCGACGAGCAGGTCGACGAAACCGTCACGCCCGTCCAGATCTCGCCAAGTGACGAATCCCAAGCGCCGGTTGCACCCGCGATCGAGCAACTGCGCGTGCGTGTCGTCGCCAAGTACCCCCACGCTCGCGACGCGTTCACACAAGGTCTCCTCTGGCACGATGGAGCGATGTACGAGAGCACCGGCCGGTATGGTCGCTCGTCGTTGCGCCGCGTTCGACTCGAAGACGGCGAGGTACTGGCGGAGCGCAGCCTCGACCCGAGCTTCTTCGGCGAAGGCCTGGCGTTGGTCGATGACCGCTTGGTACAGCTCACCTGGCGATCGGGCGTGGCTGTGGTCTCCGACCTCGAGTCGCTCGAGCCGCAGGAGATGCTCCGCTACCCGGGCGAAGGTTGGGGCTTGTGCTTCGACGGCGCCGACCTGGTCATGAGCGATGGGTCGTCGATCTTGGAGCTACGCGACCCGGACACCATGGCGCTGCTCCGCGAGATGACCGTGTGGCGGGGCGAGCGGCCGGTTCGAAATCTCAATGAGCTCGAATGCGTTGGCGACGACATCTATGCAAACGTCTGGCAAAGCAACGAGATCATGCGCATCGACGCGAAGACCGGACGCGTGACCGCCGTGATCGATGCGAGTGGGCTGCTCACAGCGATCGAGTCGCTCCGCTCCGATGTCCTGAACGGCATCGCGTACAAACCCGACACCGACACGTTTCTGCTGACCGGCAAGCTCTGGCCTCATGTGTTCGAGGTCGAGCTGGTCGCGCGCTGACCTGCGCCAAACACTTCGACCTGCGGCTTCCACGGCGCAAGCCTGCGCTGCATGATCTCCACGGCCTCCGGATGGTCGTCGATGAGTACGAAGCCGCGGTCGTTGCGCGCCGCGGCCTCCCCGGTCGTCCCACTTCCCGCAAAGAAGTCGAGGACCACATCCCCCGGCTCGCTGTGCACCTTCACGATGCGCTCCAACACACCAAGCGGTTTCTGCGTCGGGTACCCCGTCTTCTCCTTGCCGTTCGTCGGCACGATCGTGTGCCACCAGACGTCGGTTGGGGTCTTGCCTCTCGCGGCTTTCTCCTTGCCGACCAAGCCGGGCGCCATGTAAGGGATGCGATCCATCTCGTCGAACTGGAAGACGTACCGTTTGGGATCCATGACGTACCAGAGGATCGTGTCGTGCTTGGCGGGCCACCAGCGCTTGGGGCGACCGCCAAAATCGTATGCCCAAATGATTTCGTTGCGAAAATGCTCTCTCCCGAGCAGTCGATCCAGCGCGACTTTGGCGTAGTGAACCTCGCGGTAGTCCAAATGCACGAACAGCGATCCATCGGGGGTGAGGCACGGCAGCGCCGCTTCGATGCGGCTCATCAAAAACCCCTCGTAGTCGTCGAACGCATCCTCGTAGGACGGGCTGTCGACGCGCTCCACCTCGTAGCGCCGGCCGCCAAACCCGGCGCGCCCGCCCGCGGGGGCTGCCTTGACCTGCATCCTGTCGCGCGATTGCTCCCGCCCCGTGTTGAACGGCGGATCGATGTAGATCAGACGGGCGAATCCCGCAGGCAGGGTTCGGAGCACCTTCAAGTTGTCGCCCTGCACGATTTGCTTCACGCGTCCGAGCGTATCATCCGCAGTGAACCTCGCCCACCGCGGCAACCCGCTTGCAGCCCCCACGGGCCCGCCCTACTCTCCCGGCCGATGCGTCTCGTAGTCAACGGTGAAGAGCGACTGGTCGAGCCGAGCACGACCGTGAAGCAGCTCCTTGCTTCACTGGGGCTGGCGGACACGTTGGTCGCTGTCGAACGCAACGAAGAAGTCGTGCCGCGCGCCCAACACGAGAGTACCCCGCTCGAAGACGGTGATCGCGTGGAAGTGGTTCATTTCGTAGGAGGCGGTTGAGTGTCCGAAGACCTGTTGAAGATCGGCGAATTCGAATTCCGCTCGCGTTTGTTTACGGGCACGGGCAAATACCCCGACCTCGACACCGCAAGAGGCGCGTTGCAGGCTTCAGGTTGCGAGGTGGTCACCGTCGCCGTGAGGCGCGTGGACCTGCAGGCGACCGGCGCCGACTCGATCATGACCGTGCTCCGCGAAGGCAAGTACACACTGCTACCCAACACGGCCGGATGCTACACCGCGGGAGACGCCGTCCGTACCGCGCGGCTCGCGCGTGAGCTGCTCGACACGCCGCTGATCAAGCTCGAGGTGATCGGCGATGAGAAGACACTCTTTCCGGACGTGCCCGCCACGCTCGAAGCCGCCAAGACGCTGGTCGACGACGGCTTCACGGTGTTGCCCTACTTCAACGACGACCCGGTCGCCGCCCGCCGGCTCGAAGACCTGGGCTGCGCAGCCGTCATGCCCTTGGCCGCGCCGATCGGAAGTGGACTCGGGGTTCGCAATCCGTTCAACATCGAGATCATCGTCAAGCACGCGAGTGTGCCGGTCATCGTGGACGCCGGCGTTGGGACCGCGTCCGACGCGGCCATCGCCATGGAGCTCGGGATCGGTGGCGTGTTGATGAACACCGCGATCGCCGGGGCGAAGGACCCTGTGCGAATGGCCCGCGCGATGAAAGCGGCCGTCGAGGCGGGGCGCGACGCCTTCCTCGCCGGCCGAATCGACCGGAAGCTCTACGCGACGGCCTCAAGCCCGCTGCAGGGCGTAATCGGGTCCGACCAAGACGGCCGCACCTAGCCAGAGCATCATGCGAACGGCACTCCCGCGGATCTGGATCATCACCAACCCAGAGCACGCCGAGGGGCCCGTGGCGCCAGTGGTTCGCGCCCTCGAGGGTTGCCCGCCAGGCTCCGTCGGCGTCCAGCTTCGAGCGAAGCATGCGAGCGATCGCGAGCTCGTGGCATGGGGACGCGCGCTTCGGACCGCGACCGAGCGGCAGAGCTGCCTGCTCACCGTGAACCGACGCTCGGACGTCGCCGAGATCGTCCGCGCAGACGGGGTTCATCTACCGGAAGCTGGGCTCGCCTCCGAGGCGATTCGGAGCGAGTGGCCGGATATTTCGCTGATCGGGACATCTCGTCACGATCGGGATGGCCTCCTCCGAGCGGTCCAGGAACAGACGACGTTCGCGTTCCTAAGCCCGATCTTCCCGGTGCCCGGCAAGGGCCAAGCAATGGGCGTGAAGGGCTTTGCGATGCAGATCGCCGACGTCGGAATGCCGACGTATGCGCTCGGCGGGGTGGGCGCGCCTCACATCGCGTCGCTTATCGCCGCAGGCGCCTACGGTATCGCCGTGCGGCGCGCGATCTGCGATGCAGCAGACCCAAAGGCAGCGCTCCAAGAGCTACTGCACGCGCTTGACAAGACGGCGCCAAACGGCGAATAGCCAAACTGTCGTGGGTGCGGTTCGAAGCGGGTTCGGGTGCCTGTCATGGGTAGGTGCGGTGATCATCGTCATCGCGCTGGTCCTCAAATTCATCTGGTTCGACATGGCCTCGGTGGGCCACAATGGGATGGCGCCCACCTTGATCCGCGGGGAGCGGGTGCTGATCCACAAGCGGGGCAAGCCCACGCTCGGTTCGATCTCCGTCTGCCGGCACCCGACTGAAGATGGTTGGGTCGTTGGCCGCGTCGCAGCCACCGAGGGCATGACGATCGACTCGTACGGAAGCGAGCTCCGACTCGACGGCGAGCCCGTCGTGTTCGACCGCCAGGGGGCGACGTCGTTCCACAACGCCGACAACGACCGGAACCAGGCCCTCGTCTGGGGCAATGAGCATCTCGGCACCACGCAGCATCTGATCTTCATGGAGGATGAGGGACGGCATCGGGTCGATGAAACCACCGTTCCCGATGGCAAGGTCTACCTGCTTGGCGACTTTCGCGCCTACATGGGTCAGGACAGCCGGGTCTACGGTGTGGTCGACGCATCGACGTGCCGTGGGAACATCGTGTTTCGCGTGACCCCGGCCGAAGGTCTCGAAAGCCCAATCGCGCACCGCTATTTCCAGCCCGTCCGATAGCCCGAGTTCCGCGTTGCCCTCGGCCCGGTCCGATCTATGCTCCGCGCGCCGAGGACACCAATCGACCCGATGAAAGTCGCTGTAGTACAATTTCCAGGATCCAACGCCGACTGGGACGCCCTCCACACGGTGCGTGACGTCGTGGGCGCGGACGCCTGGTACGCTTTTCACAAGAGCACCAGCCTGGGCGACGCCGATGCCGTCGTGATTCCGGGGGGCTTTTCATACGGGGACTATCTCCGCGCGGGCGCGATCGCCGGGTTCAGCCCGATCGTGGCCTCGATTCGCGAGTTCGCGGGTCGGGGCGGCCCCGTGCTCGGCATCTGCAACGGTTTCCAGATCCTGACGGAGATGGGCCTCTTGCCCGGAGCCTTGACCCGCAACGCCCACCTTCGTTTCGAGTGTCGGGACATCCATCTTCGGGTGGAGAACGATGGACCGTTCACCGACATGGGGCGCGGCACCCTCCTCAAGCTTCCGATCGCACACGCCGACGGCCGCTACCACACGACCGATGAAGGCCTGGCCGAGCTCGAACGCCATGGACAGGTCGCATTCCGATACTGCACACCCGACGGCGACGCTCCCAACGGCTCGGACGCGAATCCAAACGGTTCGGTGAACGACATCGCTGGGGTCTACAATCGCAGCAAGAACGTGCTCGGCATGATGCCCCACCCGGAACGCGCCAGCGAAGCCATCCTCGGCAATGACCACGGCCTCTCGCTCTTTCAGTCGCTTCGGCGTCACTTGGGGTTGCAATGAGCACACCAGCAAACTTCCCCGGAGAGCCGGACAGCTCCCCGGAGATCGCACGCGAGTTCGGGCTTTCGAGCGACGAGTGGGCGCGAGTGCTGAGCACGCTCGCACGCCAGCCGAGCTACGCTGAGCTCGGCGTCATCAGCGTGATGTGGTCGGAGCACTGCTCGTACAAGTCGTCGCGGGTGCACCTCGGCCGCCTTCCCACCACTGGGCCTCAGGTCGTACAGGGTCCCGGCGAGAACGCCGGCGCGGTCGATATCGGGGACGGTTTCTGCGCGGTCTTCAAGATGGAGTCGCACAACCACCCGTCGTACATCGAGCCGTACCAAGGCGCCGCCACGGGCGTCGGAGGGATCCTGCGCGACGTGTTCACCATGGGCGCGCGTCCAGTGGCCTCGCTCAACTCGCTCCGTTTCGGTCGGCCGGACCATCCGAAGACAGCGCACCTCCTCAAGGGCGTCGTCGCCGGCATCGGCGGCTACGGCAACTGCATCGGCGTTCCCACCGTGGGCGGCGAGGTGCAGTTCGATCCGAGCTACGACGGCAACATCCTCGTCAACGCGTTCACGGTCGGCATTGCCAAGACGGACGACCTCTTCTTCGGCGTCGCCGAAGGGGTTGGCAATCCGATCATCTACGTGGGCGCGAAGACAGGGCGCGATGGGATTCATGGCGCCACGATGGCGAGCGCCGAGTTCGGCGAAGAGACGGACAGCAAGCTGCCTACCGTCCAGGTCGGCGATCCTTTCATGGAGAAGCTTCTGCTGGAAGCGTGCCTGGAGATCTTCGCGACCGACTGCCTGTCGGGCGTGCAGGACATGGGCGCGGCTGGATTGACCTCGTCCTCGGTAGAGATGGCCGACCGCGCAGGCAACGGCATCGAGCTCGATCTCGACGCGATCCCCCGCCGCACCAAAGCGTTGAGCCCCTACGAAATGCTTCTCAGCGAATCGCAGGAGCGCATGTTGATGGTCTCAAAAGAGGGCCGCGAGCAGGAAGTGTTCGACATCTGCGCCAAGTGGGACCTCGACGCTTCCATCGTCGGTCGCGTCACCGACACAGGGCGTTTCGTCTGCAAGGCGACCCCCGGTTACGACCCATTCGACGGCACAGGGGCGCCCGACCCCGTCGTCGTGGTCGACCTCCCTGTGGACCTACTCACCAACGCAGCGCCCAAGTACGACCGACCTCAGAAGTCCCGCGCGGACGCCGCGTCGATCGTGACGATGACCGGCGACGCCCCGGACGACCTCGGCGAAGAGCTCCTGACGCTGATCGGCTGTCCCAACATCGGGAGCCGCGCATGGATTTGGCGGCAGTACGACCACATCGTTCGCGACGGTACGGTGATTCGTCCCGGCGAAGGCGACGCGGCCGTGGTTCGGGTCTTCTGTCAGGACGAGAGCGGGACCCGCGAGAAGTACCTGGCCGTAGCGTCCGACTGCAACGGCCGGCACGTGGAGCTCGATCCGTTCGGCGGGGCCGCCATGGCCGTCGCCGAGTGCACACGCAACATCGTCTGCGTCGGCGGCAAGCCACTCGGCCTCACCGACTGCCTCAACTTCGGCAATCCCGAAGTGCCCGAGCAGATGTGGCGCTTCGCGCAGGCGATCGACGGTCTCGCGGCCGCGTGCAGTGCGCTCGATGCGCCAGTCGTGTCCGGCAACGTGAGCCTCTACAACGAAACCGATGGCAACGCGATCCTGCCGACGCCCACGGTCGCCGTCGTCGGCCAGCTCGAAAAACCAGAGCATCGTTTGGGCCTTGGGTTCACGTGCGAGGGTGACGTCATCGCCCACCTCGGGCGGCCGTCCCGAGGCGTGCTCGGCGCCTCGGAATGGCTGGTCCAGCACACGGGTCGCGTCACAGGCGCACCGGTCGGCATCGACCTCGATGCGGAGGCAGCGCTGCAGCGAGCAGTGCTCGAAATTGCGCGCGCGATGCTGCTCCACAGCGCGCACGACATCAGCGACGGTGGCTTCGCGGTATGCTTGGCAGAGGCCTGCATCGCTCACGGATATGGCGCCCGAGTCGCGCTTCCCGCTGCCGAGGACGCCCCCGCTCACGCCTTGCTTTTCAGCGAGGAGCCCTCCCGCATCGTCGTGAGCCTACCCGCCAGCAACGTCGACGCGGTTCGCGAGATCTGCGCCCGGCACGAGGTGCCGTTCCGAGAGATCGGCAACGTCACGGGGGACAGCTTGGCGATCGAGGGGGTGTGCGAGGTGCCCGTCGAAGCGCTCGCCGAGCGGCACGCCAAAGCGCTCGACGACATCGTCAGTTGATCCGCCGGCGGGCGACCGAGTAGCCCGCAAGTCCTGCGATCGTAGCCACGCCGATCCATAGAAGGAGACCGGTCTCGGCACGGAACGCATTGTAGAGCATCCACGAGGAGGAGGAGGCGTACACTGCCGCGGCAACGAGAGCCCCGCGGCGCGGCGCTGGAAGCTCGACCCGTTGCCACCTCGCCCGGAACAGCCCGAGCGCAACCAGCGCCGAAAAGAGGACGAGAATCGCAGCTACGTTGGTGAGCAACTCGGCGAGCGTGTGAAGGTACAGCAGCCCTATCGCGAGCAAGCCTTGCAACACGACGGCCGCGCGGGGAGGTGCGCCTGGCTCTCCGCGGAGCACTTGGGGAAGAAACCCGTCTCGGGCCATCTCCGCATAGACGCGAGGGCCTACGAGCAGCATGGCGCTCGTACTCGAGATCATCATGACCGAGATCCCCATCGACATGACCGAGGTCCCCGCAGGGCCGAGGAAGTCCGAGACGACGAGGTGTCCGAGCGTCACTCGCGCCTCCTCGTATTCGAAGACCACTAGGGCGCGCTCGGGAGTCAGATTGGCGACGAGAACCCAGTTCACCAGCAGATACGCGACGCCCACCAACGCACAACCGATCAGTAGCGCCCTCGGCACATCTCGGGTGGGAACCTCGAACTCCCCGGCCGCGTACGTCGCCGCGTTCCATCCCGAGAACGCGTAGGCCACGAAGAACAGTCCGGTCGCAAAGGAAGACGCGATGCTCTCACTGCCGGTCGTAGGACGCCACACCGGCCATTGGTTGTCGCCCATCGACAAACCGAGCGCAACGAACGAGAGGATGAGCAAGCCCTTGAGGATGACCAGAGCGTTTTGTGTCCACTTCGAAGTCGAAAGCCCGAGTGTATGGAAGAACGTCAATCCCGCGATCAGCGCGCTCGCGCCCAAGCGCGCATCGCCCTGGCCCAGCACCGCGAATGCAAATGCCGAGGCGGCGAATGCGCTGATCGCCATCGGCGCCGAGAAACCCACCAGGAGCGAGGCCCACCCCGCGAGATACCCTATCGCCGGGTGGATGAGCTCGGACAGATACCGGTACTCGCCACCCGACCGCGGGATGAGGAGCGCGACCTCAGCGTACGTTCTCGCGCCAGCCATCGCGAGCAACGCACCGACGCCCCACGCGAGCAGAATCCACCCAGAGCTCAACTCCTGGGCCATGAAGCCCGTACTCAGGAAAACACCGGCACCCACCATGTTGGCCACGACGAGACCGACACCGGACCAAAGACCCAAGAAAGCCGTGTTAGGCTTCGGGCCGCCGGGACGGGATGGACGCATGCTTCAACACTCCTTTGCACTCGCCACGCTTCGGTTCGCGGCTTCGACGTTCGGCTGCACCATCGCAGAATCGAACGACATGGACGCCGTACCTCGAGCAGTAGCGCTACTCGGCCGCTTCGACCGCTGCAGGAACGGGCCGCTTCTCGCCTCGAAGCTCGACGGAAACGAGCTTCGAGACGCCGGGCTGCTCCATCGTGACGCCGTAGAGCACGTCCGCGTACTCCATCGTGCGCTTGCTGTGCGTGATGATGATGAACTGAGAGCGTTGGGTCATCTGCTGGATGGCCTCGGCGAAACGGCCGATGTTGGCCTCGTCTAGCGGCGCATCGACCTCGTCGAGCAGGCAGAACGGGCTCGGCTTGTACTGGAAGATGGCAAAGATGAGCGCGACCGCGGTAAGCGCCTTCTCACCGCCGCTCATGAGCTCGAGAGAGCCGAGACGCTTGCCGGGAGGCTGCGCGATGATGTCGATGCCGGTCTCGAGCATGTCCTGTGGGTCGGTGAGCCGAAGCTCGGCTTTGCCTCCCCGGAAGAGCAGTGGATAGATGCGCTTGAAGCGCTCGTTGATCGCCGTGAACGCCTCTCGGAACATCACGCGACTCTCGCGATTCATTTGGCGAATGGCCTTGTCGAGCTTGGTGAGCGCTTCTTCGAGGTCACGGCGCTGGCTCGTGAGGTACTCGTAGCGCTCGGCGTTCTCCTCGTACTCCTCGATCGCGGTGAGGTTGATCTCGCCCATGCGGTCGATGAGTCGCTGAAGCTCCTCGGCTCGGGAAGTGTCTTCGGGCCCCGGCATCGGTCGCGAGTGGTAGTCGCCGATGACGTACGCGAGCTCGACGCGATGCTTGTCCGACACCTGCTCCTCGAGATGCTCGAGCGAGAGCACCAACTCGCGCTCCCGAAGCGTGAGCTCGTTGAGCACAGTGGACCGCTCTTCGATGGCCGAGCGGAGCTCCTTCAGCACCGCCTCTGCCTGCCCGAGCTGCGTTTGCGCCTCATCGTAGCGGCTACGAATCGCCGAGAGGTCTGCTCTCGCTGCGGCGGCGTCGTGTGCGGTCTCGCTCAGGCGGCCCTGGTGCAACAAGATGCGCCCGTCCGCCTGCCCCTGGTCGCGATCGGCAATTGCGACGTCCTCGCGAAGCCGATCCTCTCGGGCGTTGAGCTCGGCGATCGAACGGTCGAGCTGCCCGAGAACCGACCGCTCGCGATCGGCCCGCTCACGCGACTGCGTGGCTTCGACTTTGACCTCGGTCGCCCGGGCTGCTTGCTCCTCGACGACGCGTCGCCGCTCGCCAAGCACGCTCTGCGCTACCCCGGCCCCCTGCTCGGCGTCGGCGACGCGGCGTTGCGCGTCCCGGAGCTGACGCTCCGTGTTGGCCTCGTCGACGTCGATCTGGGAGAGGCTCGCGCGCGCCTCAGTCTCGGCCGTGGCGATTTCGCCACGGCGCTCCTCGATACGCTGTAGCTCCATTTCGACGACGTGGAGGTCACGCTCGGCCCCGAGGATCTCCAGCTCCGTGTCATGGGCCTGGACCCGCGCCGAGTCGATCGCGGCTTGGCGCTCTGCGATGGAGGCTCGCAGTCGGCCCTGCTCGGCGGTGACTCGCTCGAGCTCGGCGCTCTGAGCGGCCGCCGCCTCCTCGAGCTGGCGAATCTCTCGCTGAAGTCGCAGCAGGTGGGCTGCGGACTCGTCCTTGGCGCCGCCCACGACCGCGCCGTCAGCGAGGAGGGCCTGCCCATCCATCGTGACGAGCTTTCCCTGGAACCCTTCACGATGAAGGCGTGCGGCGACGTCTAGCGAATCGACGACGAGGACATCGAAGAGCAAGTAGCGCACCCAGTCCGAATCGGTGCGCGAATGACGGACGAGCGTCAGCAAGGGACCCACGACACCTGCGCCCGAAGGGAACGGCGGAACGACACGGGCGGCCCCCGTCGGCGAACGCGGCAAGAATGTCGCGCGCCCCTTCTCTTCGCGGGCGAGGTAGCTCGCAGCGCGCAAGGCGGCGTCGGTGTCGTCGACGAGAAGGTACTCGAGCGAACCGCCCAGGGCGGCTCCGAGCGCGCGGGTGTACTCCGGCGCACACTCGAGACGATCAGCCACCAAGCCGACCAAGCCGGATCGTCCGTTGTCACCGGGCGCGTGAGCGTACTCGGTCATGACTGCTTGCGCGCCCGCACCGACGCCTTCGAAGCGCTCGTGTATTTCGTTGAGCGAGCTGAGACGAGAACGACTGACCGCAAGCTTCTCGCGAAGCGCCTCGACCTCGGCGTCGACCTGGCCCAACGCACCCTTTTGGGACGCAAGCACCGTTTCGATTTCCGATTGACGGTCGGCAGTTTCGACCTTGCCACTGCGCAGGCCGACCATGCGTGCGTCGTGCTCGCCGCGCTGCTGGTGGAACTCGACCTCGCGCGTTGCGAGCGTCTCGATCTCCTCTTGCAAGCGGTGCAACCGCGCGCGGATCTCTTGGCGCCTCGCTTCGTACCCGTTCATCACGGCCTGCGCGCCGGCCACGTGGGTCTTTGCTTCGCTCAGCCGAGCGCGAGCGTTCGCCAAGGCCATATCGGCCTCTGCTGCAGTGTTTTTCCTGGTTTGGAGCTCGGCTTCGACCTCTTCCAGCAGCCGGTCGGCCTGGGTTTCCAACGCCTCGAGCTCACCGAGGGACAGTCGAACACCGGACACCTCCTGCTGGAGCTCGTGACGCTGCTCTTCGAGTTGGTGAAGCTCACGCGTCGCGAGCTCCTTGCGCTCGACCAGCGCCGCTTGCCGATCCTCTTGCTGACGGATGAGTCCTTCGAGGTGACGCACCGAGTTGTCGAGCTCGTATGCGCGCGTCTGTCCGCGCTCGACATCGGTGCCAAGCTGTTGCAACGACACGCGCTCGGCCTCGACGGATGCTTCCTTGGCGATGAGCTCGTTGCGACTCGATTGCACGTCCTCGGTTGCTTGCGAGAGCGACGCCGACACCGAGCCGACCTGCCCTCGAAGCTCGAGGAAGCGATGCGACGCAACCCAGAGGTCGAGGTCGCGCATCTCCGTCTTGTAGCGCTTGTATCGTTCGGCCTTCTGCGCTTGCCGCTTGAGCGATGCGAGGCTCCGTTCGAGCTCCCCGATGATGTCTGTGACGCGCAGAAGGTTCTGCCGCGTTTGATCCATCTTGCGCTCGGCGGCACGCTTGCTCAGCTTGAACTTGCTGATGCCCGCAGCCTCTTCGATCATCGAGCGGCGGTCCTCCGGCTTGGAGGTGACGATGAACCCAATGCGCCCCTGCTCGATGATCGAGTAGGCACGCTTGCCGACGCCGGTGCCGAGGAACAGGTTGGTGATGTCCAACAGCCGGACCGGCGTGCGATTGATCCGGTAGTCACT
>Ga0316197_10002332_pt1 | contig 13553 bp, 13 predicted proteins | sample OudBiesiAoxic_MG_FD_204939 | JGI IMG/M metagenome (GOLD analysis project Ga0316197, IMG submission 204939) | Coastal sediment microbial communities from Oude Bieten Haven, Netherlands - site A oxic | ecosystem: Environmental > Aquatic > Marine > Coastal > Sediment | place: Netherlands...
TCTTGATAAGCTACTTGAGCATTGAAAGGGCTATACTTCCCATCAATAGTATTTCTTTTGATCTCTCTTCCTATATTTGATCTATGTTTTTTAAGTTTTCTAGCTATTTCAGCCTTAGATAATCCATGCGCTAAAAATTCTAATATATTTTCTCTCTCTAAGATGGTAAAATGTTTTTGATTCATAGAAATCTCCTTTAATGTTTGGTGGTACATACATTGGGGCAGGATTTTTCTATGGATCTTTTTTTGTTGCATTTAATTATACAATGTAAGGTATTGAATAAATAAACAGTCAAATTAAAATTTATTAAAGTAAAGGATTTCTATTCTAAATAGAGTAAAATATATGAGTAAGATTTTTTAAAAGACCCAAAGAAAATCAAAAAAATTTTAGAATTTATGGAGGTCAAAAATGAATTCAGAAAAATTTACACAAAAAAGTTTAGAAGCACTATCAGCAGCACATGAATTTGCATTAAAGTATAAACACACCAGTATAAAAAACGAACATCTAATCTTAGCTTTAGTGAGTCAGATGAATGGACTTATACCAAAATTATTAGAAAAAATGGGGAAAAATACCTTGATATTAATAGATAAAGTAGAAAAAAATCTTAGTCTTTTACCTTCAGTTGATACTCTTAATCCAAGTAATATCTATATGGACAGAGACTTAAATGAAAGTATAAATGAAGCCGAAAAAACAGCTGAAAAAATGAAAGATAGCTATATAAGTGTTGAACATCTTTTTATAGCAATTCTTGAAAACAAAATATTAAAAGAAGAGGGAATAAATAATAAAAATTTTATAGAAGTACTAAAAGAAGTCCGAGGAAATCAAAAAGTAAACACTCAAAATCCAGAAGGGATATATGACGTACTCAATAAATATGGAAGTGATCTATGTGAAGAGGTTAGAAAAGGTAAGATAGATCCTATCATAGGTAGAGATATTGAGATAAGAAGATCGATACAAATTTTGTCTAGAAGAACTAAAAATAATCCCATATTAATTGGAGATCCTGGTGTTGGAAAAACAGCTTTGGTAGAAGGATTAGCTCAGAGAATCGTAAAGGGTGATGTACCGGATAATTTAAAGGGAAAAACTATATTCTCCCTAGATATGGGAGCTTTAATTGCCGGAGCAAAATTTAGAGGTGAATTTGAAGAAAGACTTAAAGCTGTAGTTAAAGAACTAGAAACAAGTGAGGGAAAAATTATCCTCTTTATAGATGAAATTCATACTATTGTAGGAGCCGGAAAAACAGAGGGAGCTATGGATGCCGGAAATTTATTAAAACCAATGCTAGCTAGGGGAGAAATAAATGTAATAGGTGCCACCACCATTGATGAATATAGAAAATATATAGAAAAAGATAGTGCTCTAGAGAGAAGATTTCAAACAATTATGGTAAATGAGCCAACAATAGAAGATAGTATATCTATACTTCGAGGTTTAAAAGAAAAATATGAAGTATTCCACGGAATTCGAATAAGCGATAGTGCAATTGTTTCAGCTGTAATACTTAGTGACAGGTATATCACAGATAGGAATTTACCTGATAAAGCAATTGATCTAATCGATGAAGCTGCCAGTAAAATAAAGACAGAGATGAATTCTATGCCTACAGAATTAGATGAACTCACCAGAAAAGCCATGCAATATGAAATAGAGAAAGAATCCCTAAAAAAAGAAAAGGATAAAAGCAGTCAAGAACGATTAAATAATCTCAAGCGAGAACTTGCAGAGTTAAATGACAAAAAATCAATACTCCAAGCCCAGTGGGATATAGAAAAAAATGATGTAACCAAGGTACAACAAATAAAAGAACAAATAGAGGAATCAAAATTAGAGATCGAAAAAGCCAATAGAGAAGCTAATTTACAAAAATTAGCTGAACTACAATATGGAAAATTACCCCAGTTGGAAAAAGAATTAAAGATAGAAGAAGAAAAAATGGAGACCAGTAAAAAAACTAGCAACAGACTGGTGAAAGAAGTCTTAGATAGAGATGAAATAGCTGAAACTTTAAGCTCTTGGACTGGTATTCCAGTTAATAAACTTATGGAAGGGGAAAAAGAAAAGATCCTTCATCTAGAAGACAGTATAAAATCTAGGGTAATGGGGCAACCAGAAGCTATAAAAAGCATTTCTGAATCTATTATCCGTGCTAGGGCAGGGCTCAATGACCCAAATAGACCCCTTGGATCTTTTATATTTTTAGGCCCTACTGGAGTTGGAAAAACTTATTTAGCTAAAACCCTTGCTTTAAATTTATTTGACGATGAGCAAAATATTGTCAGGATAGATATGAGTGAATATATGGATAAATTTTCTGTAACAAGACTTATAGGAGCTCCTCCAGGTTATGTTGGATATGAGGAGGGGGGACAACTCACAGAAGCAGTGAGAAGAAAACCATATTCTGTAATACTATTAGATGAAATAGAAAAAGCCCATCCAGATGTATTTAATATCTTACTCCAACTATTAGACGATGGTCGGCTCACTGATAGTAAGGGAAAGGTTGTTAATTTTAAAAATACTATTATTATAATGACCAGTAATCTTGGAAGTGAATATATAGTAGAAGATCCAGAGGTAGGAGTCAATACCAAAAAAATTGTAATTGATAAACTAAAAGCTAATTTTAAACCTGAATTTATAAACAGGATAGATGATATAATCGTTTTTAAAGCACTAAGTAAAGATAGTATAAAAAATATAATAAAATTATTAATAAAAGAGATCAATAAAAGACTTGAAGATAAATATATTGAGCTTAGCTTTACAGAAGAAGCTATAGACTATGTTATAATAGAGTCTTATGATCTAAAATTTGGAGCTAGACCTATTAAAAGATACCTACAAAGAGAAGTAGAAACCAATTTAGCAAAACTTATTCTCCAAGGAGAAGTTATAGAAGGAGATTTAGTTGATGTAGATATAACAGAAAACACTTTATCCTTTAAAGTTATAAAGAGAGATAAAGAATAAATGAAAAGAAGGATTTTCTTTTTAATCTTTACTATGTTATAATTCATAGAAATAATTATACGGGGTGACTATCATGAAATATGAAATTATAATATTTGACGCAGATGAAACTTTATTTGACTTTAAAAAATCTGAAAAGAAAGCTTTTGAAAATACCATCATTGATTTTGGCATAGAATATGATGAAGAATATCACTTTAAAATATACAAAGAAATAAACTCAGCTATCTGGAAGGAACTTGAAAATGGCCTTATCACCCAGAAAAAACTAAAAATAGAAAGATTTAAAAGACTTTCACAAAAATTAAGTATACAATTTAATGAAGTTGAATTTGCAAAACTATTTATGGAATATCTTTCCCAGGCATCTTTTTTATATGAAAAAAGCGAGGAACTTATTCAAAATTTAAATAAAGACTATAGACTCACTATCATTACAAATGGTCTCAGTATAGTTCAGGATAAAAGGATAAAAAAATCTATTATTGCAAAATATTTTGAAGATATAGTAGTTTCCGAAGAGATTGGTATATCTAAACCAAACCCAGAAATATTTCAATATGCTTTAAATAATATTAATTACACAAATAAAGATAAAGTATTAATTGTCGGGGATAGCCTGACATCTGACATACAAGGTGGAATAAATTTTGGTATAGATACATGTTGGTTTAATCCCACGATGAACTCAAATTCAATAGGAATAGAACCAACCTATATCATCTCTAATCTAATGGAACTCAAAGATATCTTAAATAGAAAGAGTGAAAACTTTGATTTAGAATAACTAAATAAAATCCTCCTGACTGTGTAATTATTACAGTTAGGAGATTTTTATTTTTTAAGGTATAAAATATTTAATAAAAGTTAAATTTTTAGAATATAGATTTTTTAAAATAACAAAAAAAAAATAAAAAATCTAGTAAAACTACCCTATAAATGCTAGGATAAAGGGACCATTTTTAACATTAAATATTAATTTATAGGAGGAACTATGACTAAAAAACAACTATTTGCCATCCTTGATCCAAAAACTTGGTCAGCATCTATTCTCCCTGTACTCATAGGAACTTTTTTTTCAATATATCGAGTTGGAAATTTTAGGTTTGATCTATTTATAGCTATTTTATTTTCAGCAGTAGGAATTCAGTGTTTTGCCAATGTAATAAATGATTACTCTGATTATTTAAGTGGTTTAGATAATATAGATACTGTGCATGATAGAGAAGGGAGTATTCTCGTCTTTGATGGCATTCCCTTAATTCAAGTAAAAAAACTAATGATCTATCTAATAATTGTTACACTATTTCCATCATTTTATCTTCTCTTTTATAAAGGAGTAATAGTTGCAATTATTGGTATCATAGGATTTTTAACAGCATATTTTTACTCTGCAGGACCACACCCTATATCTAAAACATTTTTAGGAGAGCTATCCTCAGGGTTAACCATGGGAGGACTTTTAACCTGGCTAGCATATTATATTCAGACTGGATATATAGACAAAAATATTATATTGATTTCAATACCACTTATAATCTATATAGGATCTATCCTTCTCACAAATGGTCTTTGTGATATAGAAAAAGATCGAGCGACTAGAGTAACTATTCCAATTCTTATAGGAAGGCATCGATCTATATATCTTTTAAGAATTTCCTATATAATGATGTATATCTTTGTATCTTTAAGTATTATTTTGAGGACTTTACCTTTTTCAATGTTTTTAATGTTTTTATCGATTCCACTAGTAGTAAAAAAACTTAAGTTCATTACTTTCAAAAATATATCTTTAAAAAATAGATCTAATATCATGGGCAATTCGGTTTTATCAGGAATTATATTTTTTTCATTTTATATAATAATTATTTTAGTAGAAATTCTAAGGAGGAAGTTTTTATAATGCCAATTAAAAAAGATTATGAAAAAAGAGCTCATAATGAATTTCAAAAAATTTCATCTTGCTATGATTTTATGAATGATATTATTACCCTTGGGGTACATAGATTATGGAAAAATGATCTCATTAAAAATATCCCAATGGAAAGTAAAAAAATATTAGATGTATGCTGTGGTACTGGAGACATATCTATAGGAATAGGGAAGAAACTAAAGACCTCTCAAATAAAAGCCATTGATTTTAGTGATAAAATGCTTCAAGTTGCAAAGAAAAAAGCAAAAACTAAACACCTTAATAATATAGAATTTATTCATGGGAGCGCACTATCTTTGCCTTTTAAAGAAAATAGTTTCGACACTGTTACTATCTCCCTTGGGATTAGAAATACATCTGATTATAAAAAGGTTCTCAGTGAGATAAATCGTGTTTTAATTCCTGAGGGAAGATTTTTTTGTATGGAGGCTTCCTATCCAGATCCTTTATTAATAAGGAAAATATTAAAATTTTATTGTAAATTTTTAGTTCCTATCATGGGTAAAATTTTAGTGAAATTACAGACAGAGTATCGATGGTTAGATGAATCTGTAGAGAATTTTTTATCAAAAGAAGAACTTACAGCACTTATAAAAGAAACTAAATTTAAAAATGTAACTCTTAAAACTTATCTTTTTGGAAGTTGTACTTTGCATTGTGGAATTAAAGGAGGAAAAGATGGAAACTAAAAAATATTTTGATCTTATAGAGAAAGAATATTTAAATCAAATTTCTAATATATCAAAAGAAAATTATATAGAAGAAGCCTTTAAGATAGCCTACCTTATTCTTTTTTTTCATAATTCAAAAAATGATACAGATGGCAAAAATCTTATCTTAGGCGACCTCTTTATCTTTCTTTTAAACAGACACCTTTTACTTTTAGATAGAGAACTTTTAAAAAAAATAACAGATAGAATCACCTTTTGTTATTCTAAGAAAATTATCTATAAAAAATATTCCTATACAAAAGATCTCTTAGAACTTCTAAAGGAGGTGAGTTAAGATGATGTATATAAAAGAGTTAGAACAGATAGAGAAAAATATAAATATCCTTATAGAATCTATCCCTGATGAGTTCACTAAAAACGAGACTAAGAGACTTATAAACTCTGGAGGTAAAAGACTTAGACCTCTTTTTTTAATCTTAGCTGGTAAGGTTGGGACGATTGATGAAAGATGTTATAAAGCAGCAGCATCTCTAGAACTTCTTCATACCTCATCTCTAATTCATGATGATGTAATTGACCATGGAGATATGAGAAGGGGACAGGAAACTACAGTAAATATCTATGGAAGAGAAAAAGCTATTTCAACAGGGGGAATTCTCTCTCTCTTTGCTATGGATAAGATAATATCCCTTGAAAATAAAGAAGTTTCAGCTGCTATGATAGATACTTTAGAAATACTTTGTTTGGGAGAACTAGAACAATTAGATGATATATATAATTTTAAAATAAATTATTATGATTATATAGCTAGAATTTCTAAAAAAACTGCTTCTCTTTTTGCCCTTTCATGTACTATGGGATCGGTTCTTTCAGGAGCAACTAAAAATACTGTAGATAAACTTCACGATATTGGATTTAATATAGGATGTAGTTTTCAAATTTTAGATGATATTTTAGACATCAATAGTACAAAAAAAGAAACAGGAAAGATTTGTGGTATGGATATACGAAATGGGATAATAACTCTCCCTTACCTACTTTTAATGAAAAAAGATCCTTATTTTAGAAAAGAAATACTTTCAATAACCAATCAGTCACAAAGTTCTGATTTTGATAGACTGCTAGAAAAAGTTAGAGAAAGTTCTATCTTGAATGAGGCATATAATACGAGTAATTTATTTTTAGACAAAGCTTTAGACCTCCTTTCAAAATTAGATTATCCTGAAGTTGAAGAAAGTTTTACATATATCATAGATAAATTATATAAAAAATAAAAATATATATGGTATCAAACATTTCAATTAAAGTTTATTTTTATTTCTAACTAAATTATAGATTGACTTTAAAGTAATACAGATATTATAATTTAATAAAAATATATTTTAGGGGGTAATTAAAATTAAATATTTAGGGGAAACAATGGCATTAGTCGCAGCACTTGGAATGGTCGGATCTTCTATTTCCTTTGAAGTCGCTGGTAAAAAAGTAGGTTCTCTTACGGTTAATATCCTGAGACTTATACAGGCTCTCATTTTTTTGAGTATCACTTCTTTTTTTGTTAGAGGTATACCTCTTCCAGTAGATGCTAGCTTAAAAGAATATACTTTTTTAGGAATATCTGGTTTTATAGGAATGTTCTTAGGGGATCTATTTATGTTTGAATCCTTTGTTTTATTAGGAGCTCGTATAACTACTTTGATAATGACCTCAGTACCTGTTGTAACTACTCTTTCAGCATGGATTATATTAGGGGAGACATTAAGTTTTAAAGAGGGGATAGCTGTTTTACTTACTATAGGTGGAATATTTTTAGTGATGTTCTATGGTAACGGCAAAGGGAAAAAAAATGGTGATCAAAAAGAAAAATTTCCAATAAAAGGTATTCTCTGTGCCATAGGTGGAGTTTTAGGACAATCTTTGGGGCTTGTTTTTAGTAAGATAGGTTTAGAATCTTATAATCCTTTAGCCGCTACTCAAATCAGAGTAATTGTAGCTATAGTAGCCTTTACAATCCTTATATCTATAAAAGGGAAATGGGGAATAATAAAAAAAGGAATAAAAGATAAAGCTGCTCTTAAATGGTTGGTTGTAGGATCTTTTTTTGGCCCATTTATAGGAGTTACTGCAATGCTTATAGCATTAAAAAATGCCAGTGCTGGAATAGTTTCTACCCTTTCATCAACAAGTCCTGTATTAGTAATACCATTTTGTATATTTATATTTAAAGAAAAAGTAAAACCTATAGAAATTTTAGGTGCTATTATATCTGTAGGAGGAGCATCTCTTTTCTTTATTTAGCTAGTTTAAGAGGAACTTTAGGTTCCTTTTTTTATTTAGATATACATGATATAATTAATAGAATCAAAATATATAAACGGAGGTAAACAAATTGAAAAATATTTGGTTTCCATATACACAGATAAAAACAATGAAAGAACCTATCCAAATAGATAGGGGAGAAGGAATATATTTATATACTAATGATAATAAAAAATTAATAGATACAGTTTCTTCTTGGTGGTGTGCAATTCATGGATATAATAATATAGAGATAAATAATGCCATAAAAGATCAGATAGATAAGTTCTCCCATATTATGTTAGGTGGACTAGTTCATAAACCTGTTATAGAGTTTAGTAAAAAAATTGCAAGTATCCTTCCTGGAGATTTAAATCATTGTTTTTTTTCTGATAGTGGATCTGTAGGAGTAGAAGTAGCTTTAAAGATGGCAGTTCAATATTTCAATAACATAGGAAAAATAAAAACAAAGTTTATATCTTTTACAGATTCATACCATGGAGATACATGGAAAGCCATGGAGGTAGGAGATGATCCAGATTATCATAAAGCCTTTAAAGGAGATAGTGTTTCTCAAAACTTTTATGTAGAGCCAGGAAATATAACAGAACTAAAAGATATATTAAAAAAACATTCTACCGAGATAGCAGGATTTATAGTGGAACCTATCTTACAGGGTGCTGGAGGATTTAAGATCCATTCAAAAAAGTATCTAAAAGATGCTCGTAAACTTTGTGATGAGTATGATGTTCTTTTCATCTTTGATGAGGTAGCCACAGGATTTGGTCGAACAGGAGATCTATTTGTTGCTTCAGAAGATTTAATTCCAGATATTATCATCCTAGGAAAAGCTTTAACCGGTGGATATATAGGTCATTCTGTCACAGTAGCTACAGATAAGATCTATAATAAATTTTATTCTGATTCTCCAGAAGATGCTTTTATGCATGGTCCTACATTTATGGGTAACCCCCTTGCTTGTGCAGCAGGTTTAAAATCAATTGAAATTTTTGAGAGGGAAGATTATCTATCTAAGATAAAAAATATAGAAACGATCCTTTCAAAATTAAAAGAGATAGATCATCCTCTTATAAAGGAAGTTAGAGTAATAGGTGGATGTGGATGTATAGAGGTAACAGATAATAAAATTTTAGAAGGATTCAAAGACTATTGTTTTTCAAAAGGAATATGGAATAGAACATTTTTAGATTTTGCTTATATCATGCCTCCCTATATAATCTCTTCTGACCAACTAAATTATGTTGTCGAAACCTTTAAAAATTGGTTTGAACAGGAACAAAGAGATGTTTTATAAAGATCTTTCTTTAGAATTAAAAGATCTTAAAAAACAATCTAACTATAGGAAATTAAAGGTTACTAAAGATGACTATATTTTGGATTTTTCTTCTAACGACTATCTAAATTTAAGCTTAGATAAAAGTTTTAAAAAAAAATTTATAGACAATATTGATTTTAATAAAATTTCATTTGGAAGTTGTGGTTCTAGACTTTTAGGAGGAAACCACAAAGAAATAATAGATTTTGAAAAAGAGATCGACAAAGTATTTAAAAAAAAATCTTTAGTTTTTGGAAGTGGATATGATGCCAATACCACAGTGATAGAAATTTTTTATTCCAAAGAAGATATAATCTTTACCGATAGATATAATCATGCTAGTATCTATGATGGAATTATAAATTCAAAGGTTAAGATAATAAGATACAAACACTTAGATTACTTGGATTTAGAAAAAAAATTAAAAAAATATAGAGGTTTATACAAAAGATCTTTAATTATAACAGAGAGTATCTATAGTATGGATGGAGATATAGTTGATTTAGACAAAATAATTTTATTAAAAGATAGATATGACTCCCAACTATATCTAGATGAAGCCCATTCATATGGTGTTTTAGGTTATGGATTGGCTTATAGCAGATCTTTGGTAAAAGATATAGACTTTATCATGTTAGGTTTAGGAAAAGGTGGCTCTAGTAACGGCGGAATACTTATATTAAATAAAACTGCTCGTTCCTATATCATAAACAAAGGAAGAAAATTTATATATACCACAGCACCATCTCCTATCCAAACAGAGTGGAATAGATATGTATTTAAAAATATACCATCTTTAGAATATAAAATAAAAAAACTAAACTTCTTGAAAGAATTATTTTATAAAAAATTAAAGGAAAAAAATATAGAAACTATAAGTACAGAGCAGATCATAAGTATAGTTATTGGGGATAATAAAAAATGTATAGAGATGTCTCAAAATTTAATAAAAGAGGGCTATCTTGTCTATCCAATAAAGGAACCTACAGTTCCAAAAAAAACAGCTAGGATAAGACTTACTTTGACAGCAGATATGAAAAAAGAAAAAATAGAAATGTTTATAGAGAAACTTAGTCATGAATTACAAAAAATTACATAGACTTCGACTAAAGATTGTTGGGAGGTCGTAGATGAAATTAATATTATTTTTTAATGGATGGGGAGTTCCTAAAGAGACCTTTAATTTTTTAATAAGAGATAATTTTGAAATGAAGATTATAGATTTAAAGGAACAAATAGATCTAGAAAAATTAAAAAAATATGAGGAAATAAATGTTATTGCCTGGTCATTTGGGGTCTATAATGCTTCTAAACAATTAGAAAGCCTAGATAAAAAATTTCTCAATAAAGTAATTGCAATAAATGGGAGTACAGAGGCGATCCATAAAAGATATGGAATTTCTCCTATGATATTCGACCAAACTTTAAAAAATTTAAATATTAATACATATTTAGAATTTATGAAAAATACAGGTTTAAATATCTTAGAGACTAAAGATATAAAAGATATAAAACAATATAAAGATATCTTAGTTGAATTTAAAAAAAATTATAGAAAGATACCATCTATATTTAATTATTCACTCATATCTACTAAAGACCGAATCTTCTCATCTAGGAGTTTGATAAATTATTATAAAGATACAAGATACAAACTTATAGAGGAAAAACATTACCCCTTTGATAGGTGGAATAGTTGGGGAGAGATATTGAATGAATTTTGATAAAAAGTTTGATAGATATGATGAAAATGCTCATATTCAAAAAATTGTAGCTAAAAATTTAATAAATTTAGTTCCTAAAAAAAAATTTAATACTATTTTTGAGATTGGTGCTGGAACTGGTATTTTAACCAAAAATATAATAAAAAATATAAAATATAAAAACTTAATGGTCAACGATAAATATTTTGAGAGTGAAAAATATCTAAAAGATCTACTCTCTGTGGATTTTATAAAAGGAGATATTGAAAAATTAGATATAGATAAAAGTGATTTAATTATATCTAGTTCAGTATTTCAGTGGATAGAAGATAAAGAGAAATTATTTAAAAAAATATCTAAAGCTTCAGATACCTTGATATTTTCAATCTATATAAAAAATAATCTAATAGAAATTTCAGAACATTTTGGGATCTCATTAGAATATTTAGATATGAAAGAATTAAAAATACTTCTTAACCCTTATTTTAAAAAAATTAGTGGATATGAAGAAGAGTTTACATTAAAATTTGATACTCCTATAGAGGGATTAAAACACCTTAAAAATACCGGGGTAACAGGTATAGGGCAGACAAATATAAAAAAGATAAAAAGTTATTTATCAAAGGAATTAACATACAAAGTTGGATATTTTATATGTAAAAAATAATAAAATACATGCTACAAATTTAGGAGGGCAAAATGAACTATTCAGATAAATTGTTTATACAAGAAGCAAAAGATATATTAGCTGGTGCTACAAACGATGGATTAGATGGTGTAAGACCAGTATGGTCTGATGGAACGACTGCAAATACAGTGGCAAAGTTTGGATCAATTACAAGATACGATCTATCTAAAGGATTACCAATAACTACTTTGAGACGTCAATATTGGAAGGGAGCTATCCAAGAATTAATATGGATATGGGTAAAAAATTCTAACAATACCAAAGATCTTCCATTAAAAATATGGGATTCTTGGGCAGATGAAAATGGAAGTATTGGTAAAGCATATGGATATCAATTAGGAAAAAAAATAGATTTTCCTGAAGGGAATATGACCCAGGTAGAGAGAGTAATCTACCTATTAAAAAATAAACCTGGAGATAGAAGGATGGTTGTAACTATCTGGAACAATGAAGATATGAAAGATATGGGATTAGTTCCTTGTGCCCACACTATTACTTTTTCTGTAATAGGTGGAAAACTCAACGCAGTTTTAGATCAACGTTCAGGAGATTTTTTAGCTGCTTCTGGACCTGGAGGATACAACGAGATACAATATGCTACATTAATATATATGATGGCTCATATTGCGGGTTTAGAGGTAGGAGAGTTTGTTCATCTAACTGTAAATCATCATATCTATGATAGACATATAGATTCTGTAAAAGAAATGATTGCTATTGGAGAAAAACTTGGTACAGAATCAGAATTACCAAAATTAATTATTAAAAATAAAATAGAAAATTTCTTTGACTTTACCATTGATGATTTTGAACTAGTAGGATATAATCCAAAATCTAAATCAAATAAGATTGAAATAGCTATATAGGAGGAAAATTTATGGTTAATATGATATATTCTATATCCTTTAAGGAAAATATAGTAGGAGATAGAGATACAAACAATTTAGTTTTTAGTATCAGTGAAGACCTTCAATTTTTTAAAAAAATGACTATTGAAACTACTATGATAATGGGAAGAAAAACTTTTGAATCTTTACCTACTGGTGGATTGCCGAAAAGAAAACATGTGATAGTTTCAAATAAAATAAAAACTTTAAAAGATGCCAAAGAAATTTTAGGTAAAAAATATATTGAAAATTTAATATTTATAAGTTTAGATAAATTAGTAGATTATATCAAAGAAGAAAGTAAAGTTGCTAATATTTCTGTTATTGGAGGAGCTATGCTTTATTCTCACTTTTTAAAAGATGAAAAATTATTTAATCTAGTTACAAATATCTATGCTACTGAAGTAGAAAGAATCCCAGAGATTAAAAATCCTGTAAGATTAATAGAACATAGTGATCTAAAAGAGAAATATAATTTTGAAATTATTAAAATTGGTCAAGGAAAAGATCGACTCAATAACAATAATTTAGTAGATTATAAAGTGGTTAGATATTTCAAGTTATAGAAACTAAAAATATAGTAAATTATAAAACAATCAAAATGTCTAGAAGAGGTAATTGTTGGGATAATGCTCCTATAGAGGCTTTTTTGATCATATGAAAGTTCATTTAGAATTGAAAAAAGTTAAAAGAAGTGAAAAAAGATTTGTAGATTATTACAATAATCATAGGAATTTTTTCCTGTTTGCAGACTTTTCTGGACACCCTCTTTATTGAGATAGACGAGGGCGACTCATAAGTAGATTTTCTACTTGAGTCACCCTCTTTTTTTTGGTATATGATTTTAATAAATTTAATAAAAATTTTTTAAATTTACCAAAGAAGAGATCATTTCTGATGACCTCTTCAGGTTATGTGCGATGGAGATTAATCCCTATTCAATATTTACCCTTTTCATCCCCCTTAACAGGAATCTTTTAAACGCACCATTGCCTTTGATCAATCCAAAAACAGCTTCTACGTCTGCGCAACGACGC
>Ga0316197_10002333_pt1 | contig 13553 bp, 16 predicted proteins | sample OudBiesiAoxic_MG_FD_204939 | JGI IMG/M metagenome (GOLD analysis project Ga0316197, IMG submission 204939) | Coastal sediment microbial communities from Oude Bieten Haven, Netherlands - site A oxic | ecosystem: Environmental > Aquatic > Marine > Coastal > Sediment | place: Netherlands...
AGATGCAGCTTCGCCACCCAATCCACCTCACGCGACAGGGTCATAGGGTCCTTCTCGAGCCCGGTCAAGAGGTGCTCCCACATGCCGATGGCGCGATCCACCTCTGGCGGAAACCCACCGGTCCGGGCATACCGCATCGTTCGTTCGAGGAACTCCCATTGGATGTCGAGGGCCGACAGCTCCCGCCCGTTCGCCAGCCGCACCAATCGTCGGCACGAGGTGTCATGCGAGATCTCGCGAATGGCACGGATCGGGTTCTCGAGCGTCATGTCACGGAAGATGACGTCGTCCTCGAGCATCTGCAGCAGCGCCGCAGTCGTTCCGACCTTTGCGTAGGTCACATACTCGGACATGTTGGAGTCGCCGGCGATCACATGGAGACGGCGATACCTTTCGGCATCGGCGTGTGGCTCGTCGCGCGTGTTGATGATCGGACGACTCCTCGTCGTCGCAGACGAGCTTCCTTCCCAGATGTGCTCGGCGCGTTGCGTCGTCGCGTACATGGCTCCGTGCGCCGTGTGCAGGAGCTTGCCGGCTCCTGCGTAGATCTGCCGACTCACGAAGAAGGGGATGAGCGTATCGATCGTGCGCTGGAAGTCGTCCTGGCGTCCAACGAGATAGTTTTCGTGGCAGCCGTAGGAGTTGCCGGCCGAGTCCGTGTTGTTCTTGAACAGGTAGATGTCGCCGCGAATGCCTTCCTCAGTCAGCCGTTCCTCCGCCGATTCGACGAGGCCTTCAAGGATCCGTTCGCCCGCCTTGTCATGGGCGACCAGATCGCTGAGCGAGTCGCATTCCGGTGTGGCGTACTCCGGATGACTCCCGACGTCGAGGTAGAGGCGGGAGCCGTTCTCGAGGAATACGTTGGAGGAACGCCCCCACGACACGACCCTGCGGAACAGGTAGCGCGCGACCTCGTCCGGCGACAGCCGCCGCTGGCCACGCAACGTACAGGTGACGCCGTATTCGCTCTCGATGCCGTAGATCCGTCGGTCCACCTGGACAGCGTACCCCGGTGGCGATGTTGGCACCGCAATCCGGGGCCTGTGGCAGAATCGGTGGATGGCGAAACGTGATGGCGAACCGACTGTGGAGCACTACGAACCGCTGATCGTCATCGGCGACCCGGCCGAGGCGAACCTGCTCGCTGCGCGCCTACGCTCCGGTGGCATCGCCGTTCGGCTCCACGGCGAATCGTTCGGGCCCTACCCGATCGGGGTCGGCGGTCTCGCCGAGGTGGAGCTCTGGGTCGATTCGGATCGGATCACCGAAGCGCGCGGCATCGCCGCGGACTGGACCAGCTGACCCTGCCGCTACCCGCCGATCGACAATTCGTCGGCATCGAGGCGGCGAAAAGCACGACGCCCCGCGGATCGTTCGAGCACGGCCGCTTCCCAACCCGCGTCCGGCGTTTCGGGATCGGTCGTCTCGCGAATCGCCCCCATCGTCAACGCAATGACCTCGTCGAGGCTCATGCCGTCGCGGTACCCCGAACCGATCGGCTCGAGCAGGCGTTCCTCATCGCCCCCAAGTGTGGCGAACCCGTGCTCGTCGCGCAGCGTGCCGTCGTAGCGCACGTGGTAGAGGTGATTCTCGTCGGCACCGAGCTCGGCCACCAGGACCTCAACCTCGTATGGCTTCACCTCGTGTGTGAAGATCTGGCCAACCGCCTGTGAATAGGCGTTGGCAAGGCCCTTGCCGGTCACGTCCGCCCGCGCATACGTGTAGCCCTTCACATCGGCGTAGCGAATCCCGGCAACGCGCAGCGTCTCGAACTCGTTGTAGCGGCCGACCCCGGCGAACGCCACATGATCGTAGATCTCACCGATCTTGTGCAACGAGCGGCTCGGATTCTGGCCGATGAGCAGGATGCCGTCGTCGTACTCCACCACGGCGATCGGTCGCCCGCGCTGAATGCCCTTCCTTGCGAACTCGGCCCGGTCCTTGATCAGTTGTTCGGGCGGGACGTAGAAGGGGGCGGTCATGGGCGGTCCTCCATCGCAGCGGCGGCGACGGGAGCAAGCTCATCATCGGGAATCTCCCGGTAGCCGTCGGCCGATACCGTGACGACGTTCGGGTAGATCCCCCGCCTCGCATCGGGACCCGCTGTTGCCGAGTCCTCTTCTGCGGCAGCGATGAGCGCCTCGAGCGCCAATCGGATCGCTTCCGACTCGCGAAGGTCCCCACGCCATACGCCCTTGAGGAACGCTCGAGCCTCCGCGCCTCCCGAACCCGTGGTGGCATAGTCCCGCTCGTCGTAGCGGCCGCCAACGACGTCATAGCTGTAGAGCTTGCCTCGCTGCTCCCGGTCGTCGAAACCGCAGAAGAGGGGTACGACAATCAGACCCTGGAAAGCAAGCGCCAGATTGCTGCGAACCATACGAGCAAGGTAATTGGCTTTGCCGTCGAGGCTCAGACGGGTGCCTTCGATCTTCTCGTAGTGCTCGATCTCGGTCTGGAAGAGCTTCGTGAGTTCGAGCGCCATGCCGGCGGTTCCGGCAATGGCGACGGCCGATCGGGCGTCCGCCGGATACACCTTTCTCACCCGACGATGAGCAATCACGTTTCCTGCGGTGGCCCGGCGGTCGCCGGCCATGAGAATGCCGTCGGCCCACCGCATGGCCAGGATCGTGGTGGCCTCGGGGATGTCGAGTTCTCCGGCCGGAAGCTCCCAAGACGGCATCAGATCGCGACGGCTCAGCAGGGCGGAGAAGCTTGCCGCCGGGATGATTCCGTCATCATCAGCCGCCATCAACGGCCGGGGGCTCACTGGCCGCCCTTCTGGACGTAGTTCTTGACGAACTCTTCGGCGTTCTCTTCGAGGACCGAGTCGATCTCCTCGAGGAGATCGTCAATGCGGTCGGCGATCTCCTCTGAATTCGTGCTGGCGTCGCTCTCGACTCGATCGGAGGTGGTGCCTTGCCGGTCGGGCGACCGCTGCTTGCGTTCCTGTTCAGCCATCGTTCCCTCCTAGTGCCCGCACCATCGCTGCCGCGTCCGGCGAGGCCTCGAGCAGGACCGCCATGTGGCGGCGCGTGCCCTTCAGTGGTTCCATCATAGGAATGCGTTTGAGTGTTTCTTCCCCGATGTCGAAGATGAGGGAGTCCCAGTTCGCAGCGACCAAACCTTCGGGATAGCGACGCACACACGATCCGCGGAAGAATGCTCGGGTGTCGGCCGGCGGTTCAAGAACAGCTGCAAGAACCTGATCGTCGTCGAAGAGTCGCCGCATCGCACCTCGAGCGACGAGCCGCTGGTACAAACTGCGAACCGGGTCGACGTCGTGGTATTGCAGATCGAGCAACCGGAGTTTCGGATGACTCCAGGCCAGCTCATCTCGCGCGCGGTATGCCTCGAGGATCCGCAGCTTCGCGGTCCAGTCGAGCCGGTCGGACGTCGCCATCGGCTCTCGTTCGAGATCAGTGAGAATGCGCTCCCATTCGGTGAGCACGTCCTCCCATACCGGAGCAACTCCGGAACGTCGTGCGTAGTCCGCAACGGTCTCGAAATAGCGCCACTGCACGTCCAGCGCATTCAGCCGTCCGCCATCGGTCATTTCGAAGGTCGTCCGGAGCGTCGGATCGTGACTCACCGCCCACAGGGCCCGCACCGGGTCCGCTATTTCGATCGTCCCCGAGAAGGCCCCATCCTCGATGGCGTCGAGCACCAACGCGGTTGTTCCAAGCTTCAAGAACGTCTGGACCTCGCTGAGATTCGCGTCGCCGATGATCACGTGGAGCCTGCGGTAGCGCGACGCGTCGGCGTGGGGTTCGTCTCGCGTGTTGATGATGGGGCGCTTGAGCGTGGTCTCCAGCCCAATCTCCTCTTCGAAGAAGTCGGCACGCTGGGTGATCTGGAATCCGACATCGGGGCGCCCGTTCTCGGCTCCGACCTTCCCTGCCCCGGTGAACACCTGGCGGGACACGAAGAACGGCGTGAGGTTCCGGACGATTTCGCCGAACGGAGTTGCTCGTGCAATGAGGTAGTTCTCGTGCGCGCCGTACGAATTTCCCTTCCCATCGCTGTTGTTCTTGTGCACCACCATCCGCTCATCAGAACCGAGCAGCGACTGCGCCGCGGCGACGGCGTCAACCATCACCCGCTCCCCCGCCTTGTCGTAGAGCGCTGCCGTCAGTGGATCGGCGCATTCGGGTGATGAGTACTCAGGGTGGGCATGATCGACATAGAGCCGTGCCCCGTTCGTGAGCACGGTGTTCACCAGGCCCGTATCCGGTTCGGCGATTGCCGCAGCACTCAACTCAGCCCCTCGCAGGTCCCGGCCGGGGCTCTCCTCGTCGTAGGACCAGCGGATGCGAGACGAGTTGCCGGGATAGGAGTTGACGAGGGCGGAGGAGGCCACGATCGGATTGAACCCCGGCTGATTCAGCACTGTGATGCCAAATTCGGTTTCGGTCCCAAGAACCTTGCGCAGCGCCATATCCCTCAGAGATACTGCCCGGGGGTAACCGCTTCGACCGCCCGGCTCTCGCGGTCGCCCTCGATCAGGGTGCGAACGTAGACGATCCGCTCACCCTTCTTGCCCGAGATCTTCGCCCAATCGTCGGGGTTGGTGGTGTTTGGAAGGTCCTCCTGCTCCCGGAACTCCTGAGCGATGGAGGCGATGAGATCAGCCGTGCGCAACCCGTTCACATTCTCGGCGATGTCTCGCTTGATGGCTTCCTTCTTCGCGCGACGGACGATGTTCTCGATCATGGCGCCGGAAGCGAAGTCGCGGAAGTAGAGCACTTCGCGGTCACCGTTGGCATACGTCACCTCGAGGAATCGGTTCTCGGTGTCGTCGCTGTACATCTTGTCGACAACCGCGTCGACCATCGACGAGATCAGCGCACCCTGATCGCCACCGTGTTCTGCAAGTTCCTCGGCATCGTATGGCAGGGACCCGGTGAGGTAGATGCGGAAGATCTGCGCCGCGGCCCCTCGATCGGGACGTTCGATCTTGATCTTCACGTCGAGTCGTCCAGGCCGCAGGATTGCAGGATCGATGAGGTCCTCGCGGTTTGACGCGCCAATGACAATCACGTTCTTGAGCGCCTCGACACCATCGAGCTCCGAGAGGAGTTGCGGAACGATGGTCGACTCGACATCGGAAGACACGCCGGTCCCACGCGTCCGGAAGAGGGAATCCATTTCGTCGAAGAACACGATCACGGGCACGCCCTGGTCGGACTTCTCCTTCGCTCGCTGGAAGATGAGTCGGATCTGCCGCTCGGTTTCGCCGACGTATTTGTTGAGCAGTTCGGGACCCTTGATGTTCAGGAAGTACGAGCGGGTGTCCTCGCTACCTTCTTTCTCAGCGACCGCTTTGGCCAGGCTATTGGCGACGGCCTTGGCGATGAGCGTCTTGCCGCAGCCGGGCGGGCCGTAGAGCAGAACGCCCTTCGGCGGAGCGAGTCGATACTCCTCGAAGCGATCCTTGTGCACGTAGGGCAACTCGATGGCGTCTCGGATTACCTCGATCTGATCGCCGAGACCGCCGATTTGCTCGTAGGTAACGTCGGGCACGACCTCGAGCACCAGTTCTCCAACCTCGGGAAGCACCAGCTTCTCGAGGACAAGGCCGGTAACCGGGTCGATGCGTGCATGATCGCCGGCCCTCAGGAACTCATCCTCGACGGCTTGGGAGCGGCCGACCACCCGCTCCTCGTCGGCGCGGCCGATCACGATCAGCCGATCGTCCGAAATGACTTCCTTGATGGTGACAACTTCGCCAGCACGATCGTAGGCACGAACGTCGACCACGTTGTAGGCCTCGTTGAGGATCACTTCCTGCCCGACCCGCAGGGCCTTCACTTCAACGGTGGGATCGACACTCACGCGGAGCTTCCGCCCGTTGGCGTTTACGTCGACCGTGCCGTCTTCATTCCTGCGCACCACGGTTCCAAACGGATTCGGGGGCGCAGTGAGGTTCTCGACCTCGTCACGAAGCAATGCGAGCTGTTCCCTTGTCTCCTCGAGCGCGGCGGCGAGTTTCTCGTTCTGGCCGACGGTCTGGGCCAGACGCCCCCGAGCTTCGAGCAACCGCTCCTCGAGCAACCGGACGCGGCGGGGCGCGTCCTGGATGCGGCGCGTGAGTACCTCGATTTCCTCCTCAAGGAGGTGAATCTGTTGACGGAGTTGTGGGTCGACGTGGTTGCTCACGGCCGGGTCCTCCCCCATCGATTGGTCGGCGGGTACCGGAATGACTACCGAGTGTAGGCCGGAGGACCGAATGCGGGAACACCTCCCCGCGTCGGGGCGTCATGCGCCTCGCCCGAAGAAGTCGTCGTTCCCCCGGAGGTGGGCTATGTTTCTCCCGTCACACTGCGAAAGGACACAGCCATGAAGGTCTGGATCGATCAGGATCTGTGCACCGGAGACGGCATCTGCGAAGAGATTGCCCCCGACGTATTCGTGCTTCTCGACGATGGGCTCGCCTACGTGCGCGAGGGTGAGAAGATCTTTGCCACTGCTGAGGGGCACCCGCAAGGCGCCGAGGGGCTCGCAAGTTTCCCCGATGATCAGATGGACGCCGTTGTCGAGTCGGCAGAAGAATGCCCCGGTGAGTGCATTTTCATCGAGCCGTAGACCACGTCGATCCTTGTTTCTCGAGGCCGCACCGTTGGTGCGGCCTCACTTTCGCGAGACCCCGGATTGGAGGATCTTCCTCGTCACCGTAATGAAGCCGGTATGACCAACCATCCGGTGCGATGGGCGGACCGAGCGCCCGCTCACCGACCAATCGCGCATCATCACCTCGAAGGTCGCCGTTTCTATGAAGGACTCGGCCTCATCGATCGCTTCACGGACCCGCTCCACCTGCGGCACGTTCGGGACGTAGCACGCGAAGACTCCGCCCCCCGGAAGGTGCTCAGCTGCAACGGGAACGACTTCCCACGGATCGGGGAGGTCGAGGACGATACGGTCGGGCTTCGCCGATTCGACTTCCCCCGCAACTTCGCCGACCCGCAAATCGAGCTGGTCCGGGACCGACCCGAAGAAGCCTGCGATGCGCTTGCGGGCCAGATTGGCGTGATCGGCACGGCGCTCGACGCTGACGACGTGTCCCGTAGATCCGACCGCTCGCACCAGCATCATCGTCAGGCCGCCGGAACCGGTCCCGGCCTCGAGAACGGTCATGCCGGACCCGATGTCCGCCCAGACGAGCAGGGCCGCTGCGTCTTTGGGATAGAGGACGGTGGCTCCGCGGGACATCTTGAGTACGTAGTCCGCGAGCCGAGGCCGAAGCGCCGTGAGGAACGCCCCATTCGTAGTCTCGAGGGCGGCGCCCTCCTTCGAACCGATGATTACGTCGTGAGGAAGGACTCCGCGGTGGGAGTGGAAATCTCTCCCAGGGATCAGGTCGATGAGGTACCGGCGACCCTTGGCGTCGAAGAGGAGGCATGCGTCGCCCGCCTCGAATGGTGTGCCCGGCTGGTTGGTCACCCGAATGCCGGAATGATCGCGATGGCGAGCGAGAGCACCATCGTGAGCACGATCAACCAGATCAGTACCTTGACCCAGGTCTTCTGCTTGCGCATCTTGGGTGGCCTACCGATCGATTCTTGCTTCGGCGATGGGTTTGCGCCCGCGCATCACGCGGATCGTCACGCTCTCATTGGTATCGATTGAGGTCGAGTAGATGCGACGGGGCGCGCCGCGCTTCTGGCCGTAGCCGTAGGCCATCATGGCCAGAGATAAGGCAAGACGCGGCATGTCGTAGTCGCGGGCAGCAGTGCGCGCATTCCCGAACCCGAGCCGGAACAGCGGCGGGAACTTGCGGTACCACCACCGCTTGATGAAGGAGGCCACGCCGATCATGCGGACTGGTAGACCTCGATGTGGATCCGCTTCCTGCGGGAGCGCCACACTCCATATGCGATGATGACGACGGCCACCACCACGACCGTGCCGACGATCATCGGAACATTGGCCTTGGCGTCTTCTTCGGTGGCGACGACGACGTCTTCGATGTCTCGCAGCTTCGCTACAAGATCGTCACGGGTCACGGTCATTGCGGGCCTCCAGTTGTCGCGGCCGCTTCCGCTGGTTCTGATTTCGGACCGAGTCTCACGAGGATCGCGATCAACAGGACGCCGACGACCACGACGATGAGGTAGGCGAGCGCTTCCCAGTACGGGCCCTCCGGCAGAAGGGCGACGAGGCCGCGAAGGCCCGCGACGCCAAGAAGAATGGCTGCCAGTGCCCACAGTGCTGCTGCGCCCAGAGAGAAGCCGGCAAAACGGCCGAGCTTCTTGCCCTGTTCAACGGTTTCCTGGCGAAGGTAGGTCTTTGCGAGTTCGACGAACTCGGAAACCATCGCTGGGAGATCCTGAAGTGTGGCCATGTTCGTTCCTCAGCCTGATCGACGGCTCCCCAGGCTAATCGTATTCGCGACGGTCATGCGCGCACCAGGCTATGGGGTACCATCACGAGCCAACATGGACCCTGGAGAGCACGGCACAGACCCGCAGGAAGATCCATTCGGCATCGCGGGACGCCAAAGGGCTCGGCGCAACATGGTTCCGCTAGTCGGCGGCCAGGCGGTGTCGCTGTTTGGCGACTACATCGCCTTCTTCTCGCTCCCCTACTTCGTCCTCTCCCTTACCGGAAAGCCTCTCGATCTCGGTCTGACCGCCGCGGCGGAGACCCTTCCCATGCTCTTGTTCGGACTGGCTGCCGGGGTCATCCTCGACCGGTGGCGGAACCTCAAGGGCGCCCTCGTCGCGGTCGATATTGCGCGCGCCGCCGTATTCGCAGGGCTCGCGTTGGCGACCTCCGCCGACGCCAGCACCCGTCTTCTCGTTTTCGGTGTGGCGTTCACCATCGGAACCCTGTCGGTGTTCTTCGACTCCGGGCTCCAGACCTTGATGCCGTCGGTCATCGACGACGACATGCTGATCGACGCCAACTCCCAACTCGCGGTAGCGCGAATGGCAACGCTGAGCATCGGTCCGCTCGTCGGCGGAATCCTGATCGCCTTGAGCGGCGGCTTCGCAATCGCATTCGCGATCAATGCGATGACGTTCCTGATATCGGCAGCGTTCTTGTCGGCCCTTCGACCGGTGCGAGAACGGCATCCGGCGGCCGGAGAGGCGTTCCGGGAATCCCTCGTCGATGGGCTCAAGTACTTGATGGGCGACCGCCGTCTCCGGTGGGCGACGCTTGGGGGGACCTTGACCAATCTCGTGTTCCAGCCGCTCGAAGCCCTCCTGGTGCTCTTCGTGGTGACCGAGATCCTGGACAAACCTGCCGACGCGATCGGGGATCTCACCACCGTCGGCGCCGCTATCGGCCTGTTCTACGCCATCAACGCAGGGATCGGTGCTTTGGGCGCCGCCATGGCCCCACGAATCTCGAGCCGCCTCCCGCTCGGCACCATGTATGTGATCGGCCTCTTCTTCGTTGGGGGAGGCTTCCTCGCTCTCGCGTTGATCGGTACGTTCATCGCCGTGATACCGGCGGGCTTGACGTTCGCCGGCATGGCGTGGGTGAATGTCTCGCTCACCACGATGCGGCAACGCCTCACGCCGCCCGAGTTGTTGGGACGCGTGATCGCCGCCTCGCGGACCCTTGCCTGGCTCGGACTTCCACTCGGCGCCGCCGTCGGCGGCCTGATCGCCGGGTACGTGGGCGTGGTTCCGGTCTACATCGGTGGCTCGCTGCTGGTACTCGCAATCGCAATCGCGTTGCTCGGCACGGCGCTGGTGCGCGACCCGGTGATGGCGGATCCCGGCGACGATCCCGACATACCCTCGGTGCGGGCCCGAGGCGGCGCGTAGACCGGCATGACCTCGGCGACGACGCGGGTCCGATTCAGAAGCGCTTGCGCTTCTTGACCCGCATCCCTCGTCGGCTCTTCACCATCCATCCAATGGCGAAACCCAGAATGACCGCGAGAACCATCCAGATGACGATCTGTGAGCCGACGTACAACACCTAGCCCTCCAAGGCGATGAATTCGATGCGACGGTTCTTCTGCCGACCAGCTTCGGTCGCGTTGTCCGCAATCGGTCGGGTATCACCGTAGCCGACAGCCACGAAACGACTCGGATCTTCCCCCTGGCCGACGAAGTACACGATCACGGCTTCGGCCCGGCGCTGGGAGAGATCGAGGTTTCGATCGGCGCGCCCCTGCGCATCGGCGTGTCCAGCGATCTCAACCGACACTGCCGGGAACTCGTTTAGGGCGACCAGCAACTCGTCAAGCAACTCGGTCCCACCCGGCGTGAGTTGATCGCTGGCAAACTCGAACTCGACGACCTTCCCCTCGATCAGCTCCGTCAGGGTCCGATCGAGTTCCTCGACTTCCGCCTTGGTCGGCGCCGGCGGCTTCGGAGGACCAAGTACCCCGTCGGTGACGTCGAAGCCATCGTCGGCGAAGGCGAGCACGAGACTCTCCGTTGCCGCGGTGAGGTCACGCTTGGCCTGCCTTGTCTCGGTCTTCCCGACCGTGGTCACGACCTCGCCTGCGGGATTGACGGTCACGGAGCCATCATCGAGACCGTCGGCGAGCGCGCCGACGAGTGCAACGGCCGTGCCGATCCAGTCGTCTTCAGGCGCGAGGCCCTCGAGGATGTCGACGCCGCTGGCATCCACCGTGGCAAAACGAATCTTGGCGTCGTCTTGGTCTCCTGTGGACAACGCGGCGAGCGAATCCACCAGGAAGGTCTTCTGGCCTTCGTTGGAGAGTGATCCGACGACCGTGAGCGTGTCCTTCGTCCACGTGAACGCGACCGGGCTCCCGGTGATGTCGACGACGACCGCATCTGGCGTCTCGATCTCCCACACGCCCATGGCATCGACCGAGCTGACGCCGGAGAGGCCCGCGACAACCTGGACGCCCTCTTGGACATCCTGACCTTCGCGGTATTGACCCTTCAACGCCACGGCGAATCCACTGGCGTCGGCGCTGATCTCCTGGAACCCGGCGACGCGAAGGGCCTGTTCCGCACGAGCTTCGATGTCCGCCTCGATCGAACGCGACCCCAGGATCACGGCGAAGACGACGAGCAGGATGAATGCGAACGCGGCACCGGCCACGAACGCGGCCCACGAAGCCGCAGGTTCGACCTCGGTCGGCGGCGCAAAGCGCGATGTTCTGGGACCCGATGCACCAGGCTTGCGATCGAGTTGCCTGAGACGTTTTGATGAATTCTTGGCCATGCTCACTCAGGATGGTACCGAGAGCGCCGACAACCGCTCGCCCCTCACCCATCTATCGGCTGTCGGCTAGGGAACCTCAACGGATGATTCGTCGAGAACGACGCGAATCGGCTCGTAGTCACGGAGCGCATTCGTAAGCATGTCGCCGGTGGCTTCCTTGAGCGCTCGCAACCGCCGAGCAAGATCCTCGTACTCGTCCCGGCTCTGGGCGAACCGCTCGATCGCCCGTCGCCGCTCGGTCTCGTAGACCTCGGAGGCGCGCCGCGTCGCTTCGGCGACAATTCCGTCCGCTTCTCCCCTTGCTGCTTGTACAAGGCGCTCCGACTCAGCTTCAGCGTTGGCACGCGCTCGGTTGGCGTCGCTAGTAGCCGTTGCAGCCTCGATCTCCGCGAGGCGGGTCGCCTCGGTGCGCGCGGCTTCGGCTCCGTCTGCCAGTTCTGCCGCTTCGGATTTCGCGGCTTCGAGCCTTGCCTGGGCCTGAAGCAAGAGGCCTTCCGCATCCTTGCGGGCCTGCTCGGCAGCGGCTCGGGGTTCCGACAACAGCTTCGAAGCCTCGACCTCCGCATCGCGGAGTATCAATGCTGCACGCTCCTCGGCGTCGCCAAGCAACTTCTGTTTTGCTTCCGCCGCCGCTACGTAGGCACTCTCGACCGAATCCCCCGCTTCTCGATTGCCAACGCGTCGACGCTCGAGTTCTCGATTGTGAATCAGTGTGTCTCGAAGGTCCTCTTCAAGCGTCGCTACGGAAGCAGCCACGTCTGCGAGGAACTCATCGACCTGGTTGCGGTCGTAGCCACGGCGCGAAAGGTCGAACGAACGACCTTCGACCGACGCTGCCAGCGAATCCATCGACGACCTCCTCCTAGCCCAATGGCGCCCTGCACCGGGAGGCTTATTCTATGGCGGCCACTCTCCGCGGTCAACCAATTCTTCACGACCACCAGGCGTGGCAGCGGCTCGCGGACCGAACCGGTCTCCGGCACGTCGGTGAGACCGCGGCGCCGGGTAGCCTTCACCGATGCTGTTCGCGCAATCCATTCCGCTCGGGACGAGCGACTGTGAATCGCTCGGCAGCGGTTGGCTGGTGCAGCCGGACAACGCGTGGTCGAGCTTGGCGTACACCGTTGTCGGCGTGCTCATCATCGTGGCTGCGTTCCGGTCTGCGCGCTCAGACCGCACCATGGCAATTGTGTTCGGTGCGCTCATGGGTATGACCGGCATCGGGAGCTTCCTCTATCACGGGCCACAGGGCGGCGTCGCCGCCTACGTGCACGACATCACATTCCTGGCGACGCTGTGGTTCCTCGTCATCATGGACCCAGCATCCACCTATGGCATCCGCCGCCGTACCGCATGGATGGCGCTGGGCGCCGTCGCGGTGGCAATGACGGCCGTTCTCCTCGTCGTTCCCGACGCAACGAATGTCTTGACCGCGATCGCCGTGGTCGCGCTGATCGTATCTGATGTGCTCATGCATCGTACCGGCGGCATCAACGGTCGGTGGTACGCCGCAGCCCTGCTCCTCCTCGGCGCCTCGCTCGCATTCAACCTGGCAGGGCGCAGCGATACCGCCACGTGCGACCCGGAGGCTCTCGTGCAGTTCCACGCCCTGTGGCACGTCTTGTCGGCCGTTGGCCTCGGTGCCTACTACGTTGCCATGACCGTCCCCAGAAGCCAGGAGCCGACTCCGTGAGCCTGCCTGTGACATTGGCCGACATCATCGCCGCAGCCGAGCGAATCAGGCCATTCGTTCACGAGACACCGGTGTTCACCTCCGCGACCTTCGACCGCGAGGTCGGCGGCCGCGTGTTCTTCAAGGCCGAGAATCTTCAGAAAGTCGGTGCCTTCAAGGCCCGCGGTGCCACGAATGCGATCCTCCAGCTCCCCGACGATGTTCCGGGCGTCGTCACACACTCGTCCGGCAACCACGGCCAGGCGGTGGCATACGCCGCTTCCATACGAAATCTGCCGGCGTGGGTGGTGATGCCAAGGACGGCCCCGACGCTCAAGATCGACGCCGTACGTTCGTACGGCGCAGAGGTTGTGCTCTGCGACCATGCCGAGCGCGAGTCCGCGGCCGCCGCCGTGATCGACGGCACGGGTGCGGTCCTCGTGCATCCGTTCGACGACGCCGCGGTCATCGCTGGGCAAGGAACCGCAACGCTCGAGCTCGTCGAACAGGTCCCGAACCTCGACGTCATCGTTGCGCCGATCGGCGGCGGCGGTCTGCTTTCCGGGGCCGCCACGGTCTGCGCTGCCCAGGAGTCGACAATCCAGGTGATCGGAGCGGAACCGTTCGCGGTAGACGATGCCTATCGCTCGCTGCAATCCGGGATTCGACAGCCAGGTGTGGAGTCGCCGTCCACGATCGCCGATGGCCCCCTCACCGGCAT
>Ga0316197_10002334_pt1 | contig 13552 bp, 13 predicted proteins | sample OudBiesiAoxic_MG_FD_204939 | JGI IMG/M metagenome (GOLD analysis project Ga0316197, IMG submission 204939) | Coastal sediment microbial communities from Oude Bieten Haven, Netherlands - site A oxic | ecosystem: Environmental > Aquatic > Marine > Coastal > Sediment | place: Netherlands...
TCCTCACGGACTACTTCCCGCAGCCGATCGTGGAGCGTTTCGGTTCGCTGATACCGGACCATCCGCTGCGGCGCCAGCTTGCGGCAACGATCATCGCGAATGAGATGCTGAACTCTCAAGGGATCACATTCGTGTCTCGGCTCGAAACCGAGACGGGGGCAGGGCCACCCGAGATCGTTCGCGCCTATCGAACGGCCCGGGGGGTCGCCGGCGCGTCGGACCGTTGGCGTGACGTTGAGCATCTCGCAGGAACGATCGACACCGAAGTCGTCAACCAACTCCTCCTCGGTGTCGATGACCTCGTCGAAAACTTGACGCGCTGGTTCATCGCGCACCCGAGCGACGAACCGATCGACGAACGGATTGATCGCTACGCGGCCGGCTTCAAGGAGCTGGCTGATGGGATTCGTTCGATGGGGCCGAAGCGCTGGCAGAACCGTCTCGAACGTGCTGTGGCCCGCATGACTCGAAAGGGCGTGCCGGAGCACATCGCCAGCGGTCACGCCTATCAGGCGGAGCTCATCCATGCGGCCGACATCATCGACGTCGCGACGGCGAGCGGACGCCCGGTCGAGGACGTGGGACGCTTGTTCTTCCGGGCCGGATCAGTGTTCCACATCGACTGGCTCGAGCGGCAACTCGAGGATATGTCCGCAGATACCCGGTGGCAGCGATGGGCGATCATCGGTCTCGAGCGAGAGCTCATGACGCTGCGACGGCTGATCGTTGAGCGGATGCTCGCGGCATCAACGGATGTCGATTCGGGCGCTGTGTTCGCGGCGTTCGCCTCTGAATCTGAAGAGGTGATCTCACGCTTCAACCGTCTGATGAAGGCGCTTCGACGCGATGGTGTTTCCGACAGCGCAGCCGTCGTCGTCGCGATCCGGCAGCTCGAGCAGCTGATCCGCTGAAGAGCAGCGGCGTCGGCCTACTCGTCCTTCTTCCTCAGCGACTCGAGGCCACCGATAACCGAGCCGGCGTCGTCGCCGAGGTGGGGCAGATTCGCGGAACGGGATTTGTACCGCGAGGCACGCGGCTCGCGAACAACCGGTTCGAGCTCCCGATCTTCAGGATCATCACGGAGGTCCACGGCAATCAGGTCCGCGTCGTCGGTGTCCGAACCGGCTCCGGCAGGCACCGCAACCGCTGCGCTGGAACGTTCGGCGCTCGCGAGGAGCTCTTCTCGGTTCCGTTCGGCGCTCGTCGTGATCTCAACACTTCGGGCACGAGCCTCATTGAGCAGCTCCGTGGCGTCGCTCTCGGCCTCCCGGCGGATCTCCTCAGCGCGAGTCGCGGCTTCGGCCTTCGTTCGCTCGGCCTCTTCGACGGAAGCCGTGCGAATTGTCTCAGCCTCTTCGCGTGCGGCGTTGATGAGGTCCTCGCGTTCGGCGCTCACGGATCCGAGTACCTCGGAGCGATCGTCGTTGATCTTCGCAGAGGTGGAGAGTGCTCCTGCGAGGACGGCCTCGGCCTCCGCATGGATCGAGGTGGCGTGATGGTTGGCCTTTTCGATGATTTGCTGTGCCTCGATGTGCGCTCGATCAGTTGAGAGCCGTGCGACAGCGTTCGGATCTGCCCCTTCGTCGATTTCGGGCGTCGACACGATCCTCTTTGCACGAGCCGCGACGGTCTCCTGGATCGTCGTCTCGGCGCGTGCCCGCACCTCGTCGAGTTCGCGTTCGGCTTTCTCGGTGCGCACCTCGGCGAGTTTCCTGCGTTCCTCGAGGCGCGCCATGGATCGGCTGATCTTCGTGAGGAAGTCCTCGACCTGCAGTCGGTCGTAGCCCTTGCGCACGACATCGAACGAGTAGTTTTCGACGTCGATCGACTCGAACTCCATGGATCTTCCTTTCCCGCTTTCAGCTGCCCACCGTGATCGTACTGGTGGATCGGAGCCGCGCATAGGGTCAACGCGGGAACAAGAAATGGGCTAGTCAGTGTTCTCGTAGTGCCAAGGATCGACTGAAGGGGGCTATCTCCCTGGGTCCACGGCGGTGACACGAAGGAGCACGGGATGTACAACTCGATTGACTGGGCGCTGATGGCGCTGCGTGGTGTTGCCGGTGTGGTCATGCTGGCGCATGGCATCAAACATGCCAGAGGACGCACCAAGACGGCGGACTGGTTCGGCAGCATCGGGTTCCGCATGCCGGATCTTCAGTGGTTTGCTTCAACGGCGACCGAAATCGGCGTGGGGGTTCTGTTGGTCGCCGGGCTTGGCACAACGTTTGCTTCAGCAGGCCTTGTGGCCGTGATGGTGGTTGCGTTCTGGACCGTCCACCGTGCGGCTGGGTTCTGGGTGACGGCCCGGCCGGAGGAGGGATGGGAGTACGTCCTGGTGCTCGGCAGCGTCGGCCTCGCGATCGCGATCGCCGGTCCGGGTGCCTTCTCCATTGACGCCGCGTTGGGTATCGAAGATGTGCTCGATGGTTGGTTCGGAGCCGTAGTGATCGGTGGCGGTGTGGTGGCAGCGGCTGCGCAGATTGCGCTGTTCTTCCGTCCGCGGGATGTCGCCGAAGCTTGAAGGCTCCGGCGACATCGATCGATTCCCGATGTCTATTTCCGGTTCGTCCCGTAGACCATGTTTCTCAAGCGTGCCTCGACTTCCTTGGGATCCTGATCCCCGTAGTCGTACTCACGCGAAAGAACATCCTGGAACCGGTTGCTCATGATTTCGTGGTGACGCGCTAGGTCAGAACGACTGTCACCTTCGTCTCGCTTCTTCTTCCAACGCATGCGGGTATATCGGATTTCCCCCTCAGAATCTTGAACCCATTTGCGGGTCATTTTTGAGGAGTCGAGTCAGATCCCGTGGAGTGAGCGGCATGAAGGGTCGCGACACCTTCGTTGAGACGTGCGCGGAGGGCAAAGGAGAACCGGTCGACGTGGAGGCAGAGTGCCAGGTCCTCTGGGTCGATCCACGGGGTTGATCGCAGGCGTGTCGCACCCTCGCCGCGGCGAATGCGGCCCATACGCATGGCGTCGTCGGGCCGGCCGAGGATTCTGTCCGAGATGAGACCGGCGGTCTCCTCGTCCTCATCGGCGATCGAGACACCTCCGAGCCCCGAGGCGATGATCGTGACTCGGGGTGAACGTCGAACGGCCGAGGCAGTGGACCTGGCGACGACGAGGCTTGCGGCGTAGACAGGATTGGCACCCGATCGGAGGGTCCGCACGATGGTTCGTGTCCCGGCGGACGTCCTCATGATGACGGTTCGACCGGCCAAATCGAGGTAGGCGTCTACCTCGATCGGCGAATTCCCAAGATCGAAATCGTCCGGCCTGCGGCCGCCTTCCTCTCCGCACAGGAGCGAATCGGGGATCGTGGCCGCCCGCCTGCGCGCCTCGTCGAGCGTCTCGGCGAGCACGATGTGATCGACACCGCGGTCAACGAGGTAGGCCGCCGTGGAGAATGCCCGAAACGTATCGATGACGACCGTCGATCCTGACACGCCGTTCGCCCCTTCGAGGAGGGATCGGCGAATGATGGTTGGGGCAGTCACGAGGCCCGATGCTATCGGCCGATGTGATCTCTACGATCTGGTGAGAAGGGAGGACCATGGAGAAGCATCGAGTTGAAGTGCAGGGATCGGAAATGGCGTATGTGGAGGTGGGGGATGGCGACCCGATCGTCTTCCTTCACGGCAATCCGACATCATCGTTTCTGTGGAGGAACATCATTCCCCACGTCGCTGATCTGGGCCGCTGTATCGCCCCCGATCTGGTCGGGATGGGGGATTCCTCGAAGGTGGAGGGTCTTGCGTATCGATTCGTCGATCACCGCCCGTACCTGGATGGGTTCCTCGATGTTGTCGGTGTGCGGGACCGCGTCACGCTGGTCGTCCACGACTGGGGCTCGGCGCTCGGCTTCGACTGGGCCAATCGCCACCGCTCTGCCGTGTCCCGCATCGCCTACATGGAGGCGATTGTGCGGTCCGTCACGTGGGACGAATGGCCGGAACCGTCCCGGCGAGTGTTCCAGGGGATGCGGTCGCCCGCCGGAGAGGAGATGGTGCTGACGAACAACGTGTTCGTCGAGCGGATCCTCCCGGCTTCGATTCTCCGGACGCTGGGCGAAGACGAGATGGCGGAGTACCGCAGACCGTTCGCGAACCTCGGCGAAGACCGCCGACCGACACTCACATGGCCTCGCGAGCTTCCGATCGATGGGAGTCCTGAGGACGTCGTTGCGATTGTCGACGACTACAGCCGCTGGCTCTCAACCTCCAGCCTCCCGAAGCTGTTCGTCAACGCCGATCCGGGGGCCATCCTCGTTGGTGAGCCGCGCGAGTTCTGCCGGACGTGGCCCAATCAGACCGAGGTGACGGTCGCCGGCATCCACTTCATCCAGGAGGATTCGGCGGACGAGATCGGGCTCGCGCTCCGACGGTGGATGGAGGTTCTCTGAACCACCTATCGTTGCCATGCCCACCGGAGGAGACCGGATGATTCGCGACATGATCCGTGCGTCCGCGCTCGACCTCGAGTTCTTCAATCGTGCGGAGCGGTCGGCGGACATGACGCTCCAGGCGTTCATTGTGGTCGTCCTCGCGAACGCCCTTGCGGCCGTCGGATCCTGGATCGGCTACGAAAACACCGCTGGTGAGGACGTGTGGAACTCACTTCGCGGGTGGCTGGGCATCGGCGGATTCCCGATCCCGGCGGAGGGAGGAGTCTTCGTCGTGGTGGGCCTCGGTGTGCTGTCTGCGGTCCTTGGGTGGATCGTATGGGCTGCAACGACGTCGTTCATCGGTAGGCGACTCTTCAACGGCACAACCGACATGGGAGAGATGCTGCGCGTCCTCGGATTCGCCCAGTCACCCCGCGTGATCGGTGTCATCCCCTTCCTCGGTCCGGTTGCGGCGGTCTGGGTGCTCGTCGCTTCGGTCGTAGCGATTCGAGAAGGCCTCGACTTCAGCACGGGGCGGGCGGTCGGTACGGCGATCGGTGGCTGGCTGGTGTGGATCGCGCTTCAGCAGACAACATCGGTCTTCGTCGCCGCGGTCTTCTGAACAGCGAACCCAGGGTTCACCACCCCGTATGCGGCGTCGTCAGCCCGCGGAATGGAGGGCGCAGCGAACCCAGGGTTCACCACCCCGCATACGGCGTCGTCAGCCCGCGGAATGGAGGGCGCAGCGAACCCAGGGTTCACCACCCCGCATACGGCGTCGTCAGCCCGCGGAATGGAGGGTATGTCGTGGGGTCAGCTGGCGGCCACCTCGCCCCGGCGTGCGACTTGCCAGTCCTGGCGCCAAGATCGGTTGGCTCGCCAGAAGACCCAGGAGCCGAGTCCAACGATGATCGGCGGTAGATACGACAGCCCGCGGTACAGCAACACGCCGGCCGAGAGGAGGTCGGCGTTGGCGCCCGCTCCCCAACCGAGGGTGAGCAGGCCGATGAAACCCAGGTCAACGAGACCGAGTCCGCCGGGGCTCACCGGGATCATCACGAGGAGGCGTCCGAGGGCGAATGCGAGGACCACCCACGGCGTGGACACGTCATCCGCCGACACGCCCACCGCCCGGAGCGAGACGACGAACAGCGCCGCCATCGATGCGTGATTCGCAACCGTCGCAGCGGTGATCGTCTTCCATCGATGCTCGGCGACGTGCACGACGTTATTTCTGAACTGGAGGGTCGCCGCGACCATGTCGACCGGTTCGCGATGGAACTTCTTGGTGAACCAATTCACGACCTTGTTGAGCCACCTTCCAAAGCCCTCCGCAGCCGACTCCGACCGAAGGATGACCGTGAGGACTCCAATCCATATGGCAACCGAGATGACCCCGACGATCGACACAAGCCACATCCACCACACCGCTTCTCCCAATAGAGCGATGACGGCAACGGCCAAGACCGGAAGTGCCTGCCGTGCGAGTTGGTCCCAGACACCGGCCGTGAGGAGTGCCGCTGTGACCGCGCCCGGCGCGAATCCCCACGAGAGGAACTGCGAGTACGTGATTGGCAGCGCGATGGCGCCTCCCGCCGGCAGCGAGTTGTTGATGGCGGTCGCCGTCGTCTGCACAACGAATCCCTCTTTGAAACGCAGGCTCGGCAGGGTCGCCATGAATACGAACACATAGGCGATGAGGAACCACCCTGCGAACACGGCCAGGAGCAACCACTCGACCGGCTCGATCCCCTGGATGTAGTCGGCGACGGCCCCGTAGTCGGCGAGTTCCGGAAGGACGAAGCCGAAGACGAGGACCAGCACGAGGAGCGTGACGCCGGCCCGCGCAATCCGCTGCCAAGGCGGCGGCTTCTCGGCTGTTGGAATCGTCGACTCCGTTGGGGCAGTTTCGTCGTGCTCACTCATCGATCTGCACGGTACCGGCGTTTCCAGCCTCTCGTCACCGCTCGATGTCGCACCCCGTGGCAGCCATACTCCGGTTCCAGAGCCGCGCCGCGGCGGTGATGTCCAAAGCTGCGCCATCCGGTTCGGTGGGCTGCTTATCCGCGAGGTAAGCGCCGGTGTGGTGCCCGATGTGTGGGGCCACAGCGGCGTAGACGACGGTCGCTGCGCCCTGCTCCGGCGTCTTCATGCGAGATGCGGTCGCTTTCCAAATCACCGAACCAATGCGGCTATCTCCGTCCTGAGCGATTCGCGTTGCCACCAAGCCGGGGTGAACCGAAAAGACAACGGTTCCCGTGCCGTCGAGTCTTCGGGCAAGCTCGCCCGCGAACAGGATATTGGCGAGTTTCGAGCGGGCATAGGCCTCGGTACCACGATACCGGCCACGCGGCTCCAAATCGGTGAATCCCAGATCGCGCCGTGCGGAGCGGTGCATGTCCGAAGCGACGTTGATGATCCGATCGGGACGTGTCGCCGGGTTACGAGCAAGCCGACATGTCAGGAGAAACGGCCCAAGATGGTTGACTCCCATCGTCCATTCGAATCCGTCAACCGTCTCACGGCGAGGTGTCACGTAGCACCCTGCGTTGTTGACCAGGACATCCACCCTGCCGACGCGGGCGGTCAGCGCATCGGTGAAGGAACGGACTGAGTCGAGGCAGGCCAGGTCGAGCACCATCGGAAGAGCCGAGACTCCGGTGTCGGCCTTGATCCGGCTAGCCGCCTCCCGCCCCCGGTGCAGGTCCCGTGCCGTGATCACAACGGCGGCCCCCTGTCGGGCGAGTGCGGTAGCCGTTGCGAGACCGATCCCGGAGTTGCCCCCGGTGATCACCGCGGTACGGCCCTCGATGTCCCATGTCACGAGGCGGCACGCTACAGAGTCCGCAGCGCTTCGGTGGGACTGACCCTCGCGGCCCTCATCGCGGGGTACAAGCCCGCAACGACGCCGATGGCAATAGCAGCGCCCATGCCTCCGATGATTGCGATTTCCGGTATCAGCACCCCCCAGCCCCGCGACCACGCGTACGCGGCCGTTACGGCGCCGCCGAGCAGAACGCCACCAATCCCGCCGACTGTTGCCAGCAGCAGGGATTCGCCGAGGAACTGGATTGAGATGTGCCGTTTCGTCGCGCCGAGTGCTCGCCTCAGGCCGATCTCGCCGCGCCGCTCGAGGACCGAGATCACCATCACGTTTGCGATCCCGACACCCCCGACGAGCAGTGCCACGGCGCCCAGTCCGAGGAGCAGGTTGGTGAAGGCCTGATCTGCGGCTTCCTTCGCTTCGAGCGCATCCGACGGGCGAGTCACCTCAACTTCGTCGGGATTCTCGGGGTTCACGGTCGCCGGCAGCACCGAGCGGACGTCGTCGATGTCGTCCGGATCGGTACGCACATAGATCGTGCCCGGTACGCCTTCGTGATCGAGATAGGTGTCGGCTGCTGTGTAGCTCACGAGCGCCGATCGATCGAGATCCGGAGAAAGGTCGAGCGTATCCATGACCCCCACAACGGAGAACCATTCGTCTCCGAGCCATACGATGGTGCCGTTGTCACCTGCGCTGACCCCGAGTCGTTCAGCCGCGACCGATCCGAGGACCGTGACCGGGAGATCACTCGCTGCCTGATCGAGGAATACCCCGGATGCCATCTGCCCCTGCAGGGCCTCGAGCAGGTTCTCGTCGACGGCCGCCACGCTGATGCCACCTGTCTGGCCGGAAGGAACAAGGTCGGTGCGGTACACCCGGGCGTCGGTCTCGCTGATCGACGCTACCTGTTGCACCGGCGCGATCCGCGCCACCATCGCGGTGGACTCGTCGGGGAGCACTCCGCTCCCGATTCCGATGCCGGAACCGGCTTCAATTCGCAGCATGTTCGTTCCCAGCCGATCAAGTTGAGCGAGGAGATCTGACTTCGATGACTCCGACAAGCCGAGGACTCCGACCATCGCGGCAATACCGATGACGATGCCGAGCGCAGAGAGGATGGAGCGGAGGCGGCGCGTCCTCAAGCCGATCAGAGAGGCGCGCATCATGTCGGCCGGAGCGAGGCGGGAGGGATCGAGGGCGGTGTTCACGCCGAGCTCCGGCTCTCTGCGGTGCCCGTGTCTTCCACGATACGCCCGTCGAGCAGCGAGACCCGCCGTGGGAACCGGGCGGCCATATCTCGGTCGTGCGTGATGACGACAATCGTCGTCCCTTCGGCGTTGAGGTTCTCGATCAGGCGCACGAGATCCTCACCCGTCTGACTGTCGAGGTTGCCGGTCGGCTCATCGGCGAGGATGATGTCGGGTGACCCGATCAGCGCCCTGGCAATGGCCACGCGTTGGCGCTCACCGCCGGAGAGCTTCGTCGCCTCATGATCCATCCGATGGGCCAGGCCGACTTGGGTCAGGGCCTGTTCGCCGAGGACTCTGCGGTCGCGCAGCGCCATTCCTGTGTAGAGAAGGCCATCGGAAACGTTGTCGAGCGCAGTCTCGCCCGCCAGGAGGAAGAACTGTTGGAAGACGAACCCTATGTGACGCGACCGCAACGACGACAGTTGTTTGTCGTTGAGTTGGTCCACGTCGTAGCCGGCGACGGATACGGTTCCCGACGTCGCCCGATCGAGTGTTCCGACGACATGCAGCAGCGTCGATTTGCCCGAACCGGATGGTCCAACGACAGCAACCAATTCTCCGGAGCGAATGCCGAGATTGATGTCTCGTAGCGCGTGGACCGGCGGGGTTCCCAAGTATGTCTTCGTCACTGCCGAGAGGGAGAGGACCGTTCGGTCGTCACCAGAGACAGCAACCGTCGATGTCGGGCCGGGGGAGGCGAGGCTCACGGCGTGACCACACGCATTCCGGCTTCGATCTGCGCCGACGTGATTTCGACCCATCCATCGGCGTACATCCCGACGTCGACGCCCACCAGCGTGGTCCCGCCGGCACCGTCGTCGACCTCAACGGCGTAGCCTCCCTCGCTCAAGGCGAGCAAGGCAGAGACGGGCACGGCGAGCACATCCACGGCCCGGTCATCGATCAGCTCAACTTCAACGGGGGCCTCGTCAAGACCAGCGCCGGCGCCCTCGCGGTCCAGAATGACCTCGACCTCGAAGTAGGTGCCGAACTCCTGACTTCGGATGGCGATGGTCCCGACCGACGTGACCGTGCCCGGTTCGTCCGTGCCGTTCGGCATGACAACGTTCACAGCATCACCAACCACAACGATTTCCTGGTCCTCCGCCGGGAGCTGAACCGACACCACCGATGTCGAGGTCGATGGGGTGAAGAGCATGGTCCCTGGTGCGACGTTGCTGCCGATGCCGATGTGAGCCGTCGCGATGCGGATCGGATCCTCGGTCACAACGATTTCGCCGATGTTGACAACGCCATCAACCGGGGCTTCGATCGACTCCTGCCAGGCAACAACTGCGTCGAGCGTCGTGTCATCGAACTCCCCATCCACGATCAAGGCGCCATCCGCGTCGAACCCCGACGTAGCGAGGGCTTCCTCGAGAACACGCACGTCGTCCCCGACGGTGCCCACGGTGAGGGTCCGATAGAACGGCACCTCGGTGACGAACAGCGTCACAGGATCGCCCTCCACCGCGAACAGCGTGTCGCCGTGGCCAAGAACATCACCCTCGCTCGCAACGGCTGTGACGGTGCCGGCCGGCATCGTCGACGTTGCGACGATGGGAGAGCCGGGGTTGACGGCCGAACCAACGTCGACGAGTGTCTCGGCGACGAACACGGGACCATCGACGAACACGTAGAGGCCCATCTGCAGAACACCCGTGTCGTCAATCCCGAGATCGTCCTGAAGGGCCTTGATGGCGTCGCGTGTCGCGGTGGTGAAGTCGCCGTCGAGGTCGAAGTCACCGTCCTCGTCGTAGCCGAGTCGGGTTAGGCCTTCCTCGAGTTGGATCACGTCGGCGCCATCGGTGGAGCGGGTACTCAGTGTGCGGTAGGCCGGGATTTCGCCGTAGAAGACGATCACCGGTAGCTCGTCCCTCGTGTAGAGAATTCCGCCCTCTTCCACGGTCGAGCCCTCCGGGGGAAGTGAGGTGATCGTGCCGCCGGCTCCTGCCGGAATCGTCGTGATGCCGTCGGTAGAACCTGAGTAGACGATCGGCTCGCCCGCTACGAAGCCGAGCGTCCCGTCGAGCGTGGTGACCTGCTCGAGTGTGGTGCGTTCGACGTCGGTGAAACTCACAGCTGCGACGGTGTCGGTTGTCGCTGATGAGTCGTTGCTCGACAGGATCCAGGCAGCCACCGCCCCTGCGATGAGGATCGCCACAACGATGGCCCACGTTGAAGCTCGACGCCACCACGGCTTCTTCGCCGCGGTCACCGGAGGAGCCGGTTCCGTCGGGTCGATCGAGGGAGTCTCGTCTGCCGGCTCTGCGCCGACCGGTTCACTCATGGGTTTGCTCCTTGTGTCCGTCATCCGCCGGCAACCCCGCCGCTCGGACCGCCGCCGGGTACCCGATCACCGCCGAAGATACCGGCGCAGGCATCCTGTGCGGTCTGGAATGTAGGGTCGTTCTGATCGATCGCACCGAACGGTCCGCCGCCACCGGCACCTGTCCCGCCGCCCTCGCCGGGTTGCCCGAATGCCGAGAAGTCTGGATCCGGCATTTCGTATCCGTTCTCGCGCATACATGCGGCGTACTCGAATAGTTGATCCTCACGTTCTGAACGATCGGCTGCGTCCAGGCCGAAGGCCACGTTTTCGAGGTGCCCGCTGCAGCTATCCATCGCGGCGCGCACCATCTCGCGATCCTCCTGACCGATGTCGCGGGGGCGCGGTGGGCGTAGGTTGCCATCAGCGTCGACCGTGGGGTCGTCGACGTCAATCCCCTCGTCCCTGAGGCAGGCGGCAAATGCCAGGATCGCTTCTTCGTCGGACACCGGTGCCTCGGCCGCTTGGTCGTCGAGGGCCTGTTCTGGACTCTCCGTTGTCTTGGTGGGAGCCTCGAGTGTGGCAACGTCCGATCCCGAGTCACTTCCGCTGCAAGACGCGGCGAGCAGGCCGAAGGCCAGTAGTACGGCGATGATCATGCTTCGTCTCACGTGGTTCTCCAGTCGATTCCGAGATCTTCGAGGTCCATCACGAAGTCAATCATCCAAACCTGAGTCGGGAATCAATAGGGCCTAAGAAGATGGTGAGAAGAGACAAGAGTTGAGACATGAGATCCGAGACACGAGACGAGTCTCAAGTCTCGTGTCTCGGATCTCCCTACCGATCGCGAGAATCGGAGTGAGAATGGTCCCCGCCACGGCTGTTTCTCCTTCCCTCTCACGGTCTTCTTAGGTCGGGTTCACACCGTTCTCACGGCAGGGGCGTATCTTTCAGCGGGTAGGAGGTGTCATGGAAGCCGACAAGGTGCTCGTCGTCGAGGATGATCCGGATGTTCGGGCTGCGCTGACCCGCGCGCTTTCGTTCGAGGGCTATGACGTCGCGATCGCGGAGGACGGGGGCCGCGCGCTTGAAGCGGTTCTTCACGATCCACCGAGCGTGATCGTGCTCGACGTGATGATGCCGTTCGTCGACGGTCTCGAGACGTGCCGTCGACTGAGGGCACGAGGCGATGAGACACCCATTCTGATGCTCACCGCTCTCGGTGACGTGTCCGATCGGGTCGACGGTCTCGATGCCGGGGCCGACGACTACCTCGCCAAGCCGTTCGCTCTGGAGGAACTCCTTGCACGAACACGTGCGCTCCTCCGTCGGTCGAGCGGCGATGTGTCGGAGCTTCTCACGTTCTCGGACCTCGAGATGAATCTCGGTATGCGATCCGTCGTGCGATCCGGCGAGCCCGTGCCGCTTACGAAAACCGAGTTCGATCTCCTCGAAGTGCTGATGCGAGGCGGCGGCCGCGTGGCAACTCGGGATCAGATCTATCGGGACGTGTGGGGATTCGATTTCGAGACGTCATCGAATTCGCTCGATGTCTATGTGGGGTACCTGCGAAGGAAGACGGAGGCCGGCGGCGCCACGCGCCTGATCCACACGGTTCGCGGCGTCGGCTATACGTTGCGCGACGATTCATAGAGCACATCGGAGGCCGGCGTGAAGCTCAGGACACGGATCTCGGTTGTTGCGGCTGCTGCCGTCGCGGTTGCTGTTGTTCTGGTTTCCGCTGCCGCATTCGTTGTGGCGAGACAGCAGCTGCGTTCCGAGGTCGACGACAGCTTGATCGAACGAGCAGTGGCAATCCAGGGCCTTGGGACCGACCCGAGGGGGATCATCGGCTCGGAAGGGCCGATGAGGCGAGGCTTCGGCCTCTTCGGATTCGGCCCACCGGGGTCGGCGTTCGACACCGTCTACTACCAAGTGACGCTTTCGACCGGCGAGGTTCTGATCCCAGAAGGGCAAGCTGTTCTGCCGCCGGCCGATGTCGACGTAGCCGCCGGCACGGTGGTCTTGACTGACGATCGCGTCGACGATGTGCACGTCAGGGTGGCCACCGTTCAATCCGATCTCCTCGGCATTGTCCAGATCGCTCGCCCGCTCACCGAGGTTGACGCAACGCTCGCCGGCCTCGCCGCCGCTCTCTTCGTCTTCGGCGCTGTGGGTGTCCTGCTTGCCGCCGGTGCGGGTCTGCTCATCGCCAGGAGCGCCCTGAAGCCGATCGACGAATTGGCCGAAGCTGCGGAGCACGTCGCAGAGACCCAGGATCTCGATGCTCGCATCGAGATAGCGAGCAACGACGAGATCGGTCGCCTTGCGGCGGAGTTCAACGCCATGCTCGCCGCTCTCGAGACGAGCAGGCAGGAACAGCAGCGGCTGGTTCGCGACGCCGGCCACGAGCTTCGGACTCCGCTCACCGCGCTTCGGACCAACATCGAACTGCTCGGCCGAACCCCCGGACTCACCGATGAGCAGCGTTCTGAGCTCATTTTTGCGGCAGACGCCGAGGTCAAGGACCTGTCCTCGCTCGTCGGTGAGGTCGTCGATCTAGCGTCCGACCGCTATACGGAAGGACCGACTGAAGACCTACGCCTTGACGAGTCCGTTGCATCGTGCGTCGAGCGCGCGATTCGTCGGTTCGATGTCGAGATCCGGCTCGATGCGGAACCCAGTCCGGTTCAGGGTCGTCCGGCGGCACTCTCTCGCGCTGTGGACAACCTTCTGGACAACGCCGTGAAGTGGGGCGCCGACGAGGGACCAATCGAGGTGACGGTCGCCGGTGGCCGCGTCTCGGTACGGGATCA
>Ga0316197_10002335_pt1 | contig 13551 bp, 13 predicted proteins | sample OudBiesiAoxic_MG_FD_204939 | JGI IMG/M metagenome (GOLD analysis project Ga0316197, IMG submission 204939) | Coastal sediment microbial communities from Oude Bieten Haven, Netherlands - site A oxic | ecosystem: Environmental > Aquatic > Marine > Coastal > Sediment | place: Netherlands...
GCGAGGCCTTTGAAATAAACCCTAACGGCTGAATCTTTATATGGGCTATAGGCTGGGTGTGTTATCGTTCGCTTAGGTAGAGGTATGATAACATAATTGACTTATCGTTCATATCTGCATAGTTTCCATATTTGAAAGGCAAACCTGATGGTCAAAAAAGTTACACCTCCGTTTCATATTCTTTCCGTTAACCCGCCGGCGGTAAATCTTTTACTACCGCCCCTGCCGTCCTCAACCGTCCTGACGGCTCAACCGGGAGCTATCAAACAAGCAGGTGCAGAATCACTGGGGGGGTTGGCTGCCCTGTTAAAAAAAGAAGCAGCGAGTCGACATGCCAACGGCATCCGCCTAGCCGATCCAATTGCACTAGGGCAGATATCCGCGTTGGGTGATGAGCTGGCCAAATTCCCCCATTCATTCTATCTGGCCGTAACGGCCCGATTGGATACAGAATGCGATTATCTTGCTAAGGCGCCTTCCACTCAATCCGGAATCAAACTGGTCGACTGGATTCATCCAAAGGGTGATATCGCCGCTGTAACACAAGTTTTGAAGCTATTTTCAAAAGCAGGTATCTGGAATCATGTCCGTATATCGGCAAAAAAAGACCATCATTTAATGGAACCATTTATGGTTTTTGCGGCCGCCAATCCGAATATCGTTCACTCTTGGGCATTCCAGGAAACTGGAGATTCATCTTTTGATGGTTCATTGAACGTTGTCGATTCCTCTTTTTCCACCTATTCCCGGTATTCACCTTTGCCGGGAAGGCCGTTTTGGAAATGTATATCCGATCAGGTTCACTTGCTGCAATATTTGGAAAAATACGGGTTAAAAAAGGTGATGCGCTGGTGGCTTCCACGCAGGGAACGCTCGCTGACCACCCTGGGAGAGAACCTCGTCTATCATTTCCAAAAACCTGAAGCGGTTTCGCCAAAACGTCTGGATGAAATTTGCAAAATGGTGGAGGCCGGTGGTACCATTGGAACCCAATGGGTGCGGCACAATCTGAAATGGGCCTTTTTAATCGCCTATGTGACGGAAATGGATGTGGTCGTGGCCAATTCCAGCCTCAAACATCCCCGACCGGAATATATTGCGGTATTGAACGAACAGGCCGGGATGGACCTTTCAAATTATCTGGAGCGCGGATATACATCGGTCCGCCCTGAATACCGGGGCATGGGGATCGGGACCCGGCTTCTGGAGGAGTTGACCTTACGGGTTGGAGACCGGAAGGTGTTTTCCTTAATTAGCGAAGACAATATTGCCACGCAAAAAATTGCTCTGCGAAATGAGACTCGTAAGGTATCTACATTTTTCAGCCAGAGAACCGGTAAACGGATGGGCATCTGGATACCGGAAGCGATGCTGGCTGCCCCCTGAAGGATAAACGCTATGAGCGTTTCTATCGGTATCATTACGGTCAGAAATATGCAGTATCATCCGAATCGGCGATTGATGGAGGCTGCCGCTGAGCGGGGTCATACCGTCATTAGAGTTCATCCCTACCAGGGCTGGCCCGGATTCCAAAATCAGGGGGAAGCCGTTTTTTTGCAGGGTGGGGAAAAAAAAGTGCCGGATGCCGTAATGCCGCGTCAAGGCGCCGATGTGGGATCTTCATGTCTGGCCCTGATTCGTCAGTTCGAACTGTTGAACATTCCGGTCGTTAATGATTTTGAGGCCGTGCGCATCAGTCGTCACCAGTTCTATACCCTTCAAGCCCTCTCTTCGGTCGGAATTCCCTTTCCCGATTCTATTTTTATCAATTCGGCTGATGGTTTTTTCCGGGCCGTGAAAGATTTAGGCGGATATCCGGTGGTGGTCAAGCAAGTCAGCCGGCGCCAGGGAAGGGGTGTAATGAAGGTAGATTCCGCCGCATTGGCTTGTGCAATTATCGCCGATCACCTGGAAAAGCCACAAAAAGAGCGACGGGGATTATTGATACAGCGCTACCTGCCTCTTTCGGGTCGGCAGGATATTCGTGTACTGATTGTCGGCCAACAAGTTGCCGGTGCGCAGGTCCTGAAACCAATACCGGGTGATTTCAGGGCCAATTTTCACCTAAGCGGTCAAAGCCGGTTGTTCGAAATGACACCTGAAATCGATGACCTGTCCATACGGGCGGCGCGTGCTATCGGACTCGATATTGCCGGAGTCGACCTGATGGTGGAAAAAGGGGGATCTCCTCAAGTGGGTGAGGTAAATTACGCACCGGGATTTAAAGGCCTCGAAGCGGCCTCGGGTCGTGATATTGCCGGAGAAATTATCGATTACGTGGTCGGAAGGATCAGAAGCCAATGAAATCGTGATGAGAACGCGGTTTTTTTTGAATCAAAAGCGTAAAAGGGTCACATTGGGGAGATAAAGCCTTGCGTATATCGAATTTGGAAATTATCGAATATAGCGAGCGGATTCGTCTAACAAGCCGGGTTTCGTGGGAGGACTGTGATCAGCCCGACAGAGAGGTATATATCGAAACGGAAAAATCCTTTGAGACCGATCTTTCATTGAACCCGGATGCGCTAATAGTGGGCTGCCTGATTCCCGCCATGCATTTCGGGGAAAAACGCATCGTGATGGAAGCTGCCATCTGCCCGTACCTTAAAGAGGGGATCGAAACGGTGATGGCGATGATGCAGCTATGGTCGCATGGCCGTTTAAAACCACTTGATATCGTTGCGGCTGTCAAGCCTCACGATAATCCGGATCATCGCAAACCCCGTGCGGCGATGGTTCTATCGGGTGGGATCGACTCTCTGGCCACTCTAAGGCTGAACAGGCGTCATTTTCCCGAAAATCATCCGGGTGCTATCAGGGATGGTATCATCATTCACGGATTTGACATCGGTGGCGTGGTGGAGCGGGGCATGAAGTACCCTGTTTTCGATCGGGCCAAACGTGCCATGGAGACCGTGGCCGAAGACAGTGGTATATCCCTGATACCGGTGTATACCAATATTCGACATTTGTGCGATGACCGGTCACTTTGGCTGGATTATTTTTTTGGAGCCGTCCTGGCGGCTGTCGGCCATGCTTTTTCGTCACGAATTAATCTGTTATATCTGGCCTCATCCTTCGATCTACCCAATCTGGTTCCGTGCGGATCTCATCCCCTCTTGGACCCTGAATATGCCAGTTACCGTCTTCGTATCCGGCATTCCCATGTGGTCCTGCCCCGCATGGCTAAACTCAAGATTGTATCGGAATGGGATGCAGCCTTTCAAAATTTACGTGTTTGCCTGGCCAATGTCCCGGATCATCTCAACTGTGGCAAATGCGAAAAATGTGTTCGGACGATGTTGGGATTCGTAGGTTTGGGAGTGCTCGATAAAACCCGTGCCTTCGTAGAAAATGACGTCACGACTGACATGTTGTTGCCATTTAAAATAACCATTCGGCACCGTCCCCCCTTTTACCAGGAGTTGTTGGCACCTCTTCAGGCCCGGGGCAGAGATGACCTGGTAACCCTTATCGAGCAAAAACTCTCCGAAAAGAAATAACATCCAACCGATTCATTCCTCTTTTCCCATTGTGAAAAAAAGTTCACATTATCCGACTAATTAGTTGCTGATTGGGTTATTTATTTCACAATTTCATACGGATAATAAATGTCTGATTTTTTCTATCTATTCGATTTTTTTAGATTTAAGATCCATTTAATTAATTGGCACACCGATTGCTTTTCATAGCTTTAAAGCAACATGAAAAATTACCGACGACGATAATTATAACTAATGCAACCGGGGATTATGATGATAATTAAAGTGAACGGATGCGAGCTCAGCGTTAATAGAGACCAGGATGTTTACGTGGGTGGTTCCTCCCATGGCCAAATGTTTATTAACTGGAGCGATCTTAAATCCAGTGAAAAAGCGAAGCTGGTCGAAATAGAAGCACAGGCGCTCAATTTGCTCAGACAATCAGAACAGGTACTTATGGCAATAGAATCCTGACCGTCATGGTATTCCCCATTTGACATCGCCAGGAGTCATCATTACTCATTCAGAAGGCACGCCATATAACCGGTAACTTTTCTTTTAAAGGCCATTGTAAAGTAAAAGGGAGGTGGTTCATGGACAAGGCCGGACCCAGGAATGTGGGTATTAAGATGTTGATTAAAAAAGGTAAAAAAAAGTTTCGAATATCCGAAAACCTATCTTACTATTCAGAAAAAGATTATAAAAAAGCTGAAAAAAAATATATTAAAACCTGTGTTCTGGGCGGGCGGTGTTAACCTGCCAATGGGGAGGCGATTTAAAATTTTCGTTTTAGATAGTGCCCATTCGTTAATTGTTTATTTAAAGATGGGCAGCTGGTGATGTTTCCAATTCAGAAATGCGGATTCTTGTCCAAGGTCAAGGAATTCAAGGAATTACTTGGGAGGCATACGGTGGTATGCCGCCCAAGCGATCCCGCCGATTGACGCCGAGATTGGGCAAAAAGACCATTCATGGATGGAAACTAGATAGCTTTTAGTCGTCCTTACGTGTCTATTTTCGTTTCCTGCCAGAGTTTATCATGCCAAGCCATCTCCTTGCGGGCGATGGTATTAACGAAATAATCGATGGATTTAATTTCACGAAAAGCGAGGTATCCCTCGTTAATAAAATCCAGGATTTTACCCACTTTTAAAAGATGCGCTGCAACAGTAACGGTTTTTAAGGAGGCGGCCACGATCCATTTCTGACTCAGGCCATGGAAAACACGGATTACGTCGATGGTCAAATTGATTTGATATACACGCTGGTCATAGTTGTCCAATTGTCGATAAACCATTCGATACTGATCCAAGGACAATTCCGTTCCGATCCCGGTTTCAATCATTTTAGCCACCATGAGCTCATCGAGACCATCGGATAATTCATGCAGTTTAACAACTTTGAGCATCGCCGAGGTTATAGGACGGTAGATTCGCCCTTCCAGAATGTGCTGAAGGTTTTTGATGCTGGTATCTCTGAAGGCAAAATCTTCCGGCGCATAAAGGCGATTGAAAAAAAAGTCACCGATGGCGGTATACTGGGGGTCCGCTTTCAGTTCGGCGTATGTCCGGTTAAGACGCTCACTCTGGAACCGTTGGAGCGTGCGCTTTAAAGTTGTGAAATTCAAATCTTTATTTTTACCTGTGATTGCCATGAGTTGACCTTCCACTTGATCGGAGACCCTCAATCTGCTATGCGTCAATCCGGCTTGAGTTGTTAATACCCCGATTGAGCGAAAGTCGAGGATGCCCCGGATACAAGGCATCAAGGGTGACGCTGTAGTGTACTACCGCAAACCCTTGATAACGCCGTAGGTGGGGTATGATCGGCTTTCCTACCGGACCGCTATCGCGGGGGCCGAAAGGCCAACAAAATGAGATTGTTTTATGATTAACTATCTCATTCATTGAAGCAAGATGGAAAGTTAACCGAATTGAAGATTTATACCACCAATTAAAACACTTAAGTTTAGTTTCTCATTTTGTTTATGCTCCTTTGGGGTAATACTATTGATTCGCATAGCTATTTTATAAAAATTTGGTTGATTCGTCAAAGGCAGGCGAAGTGAAGAAAAACATTCTATTGATTGTTATGGGTGTCATCGTCGGCGGATTGGTGGCTTATGGAGCAGTCGGGTATGTGGCTGTTCAGCGCGCCAAAACGGAAATCGACAAATGGGTGGATAATACATCGGCGTTGGAGGAAATTCGATACGGCAAAATTCAGGTCGGGTTGATTCGATCGACCTTCGGTATGCGGGATATTCAGCTACGATTGGAGGGCTCTAAAGAGCTTATTTATATTGACCGGATCGACCTGGATGTCTCGGAACCCAGTCATCAGATACCGCCCCGCGCCCAAGCTGAAATTAAGGGGATTCATCTAAGCACAAGGCATGCGCTGTTTAATCCGGTGCGAACTGATCTCGAAGCCATGGGATACCAGGATATCGCCGGTCGGATCACATTGGCTTATCAGTATGATGCCCTGGGCAAGCGGCTGGATTTAAATGATGTGACCATTGAGGCCGACCAAATGGGGAGTGTCCGGTTTGATCTGGCTTTAACCGATTTAGATCTCTCCCTTCTAATAGAGCAAAGTAGCAAGCCGGATCTTGCCACGCTACTCACGGCGGTGCCGATGATCGGCGTGGCTGGCGGGAAATTGACCTATTCGGACAATTCCCTCATTCAGCGCCTGCTCCAACGAACCGCTGAGCGATCCGGCCAGAAACCATCGGTTTACCGGCTCGAATCCAAAGAAAAACTGAACCAACTAATAGAAACTGAAAAAAACGAGCGCTTTCGCCAGATTCTTTCAACCCTGAAGGAATTTATCGATCATCCCGAAACCGTCACCGTCAAGCTGAACCCATCCAGATCGGTACCGATTTATCGGTTTTTGTTGATGAAAAAACCGGTAGATATTCTCAAGCTGCTCAGGGTTGAGGTGACAATTTAATAATTTACTTTCAGGTAGTTATAGTTTAAGTTTCAATTAACGATTTATGTTTCAATGAATACGGAAAATTCCTCGAATTAATTAAACCCAGATCTTTTAATTTTTGAATCACACCCGACACGCCGGAGACGGCATATCCCGTTATTCCGATCCCCCTCGCACCTTCTACATTAACCTGGTTATCATCGAAAAATAGAATCCGATCAGGTGGACAACCGGTAGCCTCGGCGGCATGGCGAAAGGTGTTCTGATCCGGCTTTAATCGGCCGGTCAGGTGTGACGGAAACGTCCAGTCGAAAAAATGAATGAAGTTCATTTTTGAATTGATCCGCTGCCAGTGAAGTTCGTTGGTATTGGAAAGGACGCCCAGTGAAAAGTGCCTCGCAAGTTCTGACAGCAGGGTTTTGGCACCAGCGTAGGTACTTTCAGGCCACCGGATGAATTTGGCTAAAAACTGCTCCGATGAAACCGGTAGGTTGAATTCGGTGATCATCGCATCGGCAAATCGGTCCGGTGTAGATCGGCCGGACTCAAAATCCCTGACGGTTCTGGATGAAAGCCATTGCTGCCATAATCCATTCTCCGACTCGACATGGCCCGACCATGCCAGCATTTGTTGGACACCGGTCAGCTTAACGATTACGCCGCCCAGATCAAACAGAATCAGGTCGAAAGGTTGTTTTTCATCAATCATCGATGGGTCATATTTCTTTTAGGAGTCGATTTTCCGGTAATTTTTGGATATGTTTATCAAAAGTTTTAAGGGCATTGAAGAGCGTTTCAGCCGATTCATTTTCAGGAAGCGACATTTGATCGGTCCCGGATGTGTCAAGAGAATTAATCACATAATGGATTGACAATTGATCCGGATCCAGGCCAGGCTGGAAAACAGACGCCTTGGGCGAGTTGTTGTTTATCTGCGAAAACAAGCCGGTTTGAACAAATTCTTTTACAATCTGCCGGGTGATGCGAACGGGAATTTGAAGGTGGGTGGCAATTTTTTGTATCGTCAGGGGATGGCGGCCTTTTGAAAACCGGTCGACCACCAGATGGGCGATCTGCAATGCGATGAGCTGTTTGTGCCGGTGACTGATCCGGAGCCGGCCCGGCTCAAATTCATAAGTGTCCGCGGATTGATGAGCATAGGCCAGCTCAGCGCCGAAAAGCACAATCATCCAGCTTGTCTGGAGCCAGATTAGAAAAAGAGGAAGGGCGGCAAAACTGCCATAGATGGCATTGTACTTGGCGATACCGATCTGGAAATTGATATAGGCCCATTGGACCAGCTGGTAAACCGTGCCGGCGACAACTCCTCCCAAGACACCTGATACGAACCGAACCCGTGTATTGGGCATGAGCATATATACCAGCGAAAAAAGGACCCATATGAGCACGTAGGGCGTCCATTTCAAAAAGAAGAAAATGATGGGGGAAAACGTCTCCACCAGGCTGACCTGCTCGGTAATATGGGTGATCTGGGTGGTAATGTACACCGTTGCGCTGGACGAAAGGATAAACAGGACCGGTGTGATCAGCATGAATGCCAGGTAATCGGCAAATTTTCGGCCAAACGAGCGGGCCTGTCGAATCTTCCAGATGTCATTAAACGACCGCTCGATATTACCCAGCAAATGGATGACTGTCCAGAAAAGAACCACGATACCGATCCCGGCGATTATGCCGCCCTGGGTATTTTGCAAAAGAGCTTTAGCGAACGAAATTACCTGGGTTAAAACCGCTTCCTGGCTGGGAATTTTTTCTAATAGCTGGGCCTCAAGCCGTCTTTCAAACCCGAATCCCTTGGCGATGCCGAAGATCATGGCAACTACCGGAACAATTGAGAGCAGGGAATAATAGGTCAGGGCCGAGGCATTGAGCTGGCACCGGTCGTTGTTAAACCCTCTAAACGTCAGCAGAATAATGCGGACCAACCGGATCAATGACGCTTTTTTACGGGATAAATCTTCCAGCCGAATTTGCCAGATCCCCTTGCGGAGAAACTCAAGGAATCGTCGGGGCATGGATGCACTGGATAGGGAATGATTTCGGCTCACTGTCAAAATACCCTCGTGACTGGCTTGGCGGCCTCCCTAAGGTTTTATTAGATAGTTTCCATCCATAAATGGTCTTTTTGCCCAATCTCGGCGTCAATCGGCGGGATCGCTTGATTTCCTTGACCTTGGATAAAAATCCGCATTTCTGAATTGGAAACGTCACCAGGTGCCCATCTTTAAAAAAACAATTAATGGATGGACACTAGCTAAACGTGCTGACCGGCTAAGGCTTAATCTTAATACGCGGTGTAATGGATTGATCTTGGTGGAATTTGAGCAAAATGTCAATGGTTTCACTTATGCCGGATTGATCCGTCAGGTTATTTTTTTCAGACGGTAATTTTACTTGAAAAGTGCTCTTCGATCCCCTATCTTTTTCAAAGGGTAATAAAATTAAGCGTAACGGATTGTTTCATTGCGGACTGACCATTGAATGATAAACACAGTCTGCTAAAATTAGGGTCCGCCAAAAATCAGGAGAGATTAAAGGAGGTTTCAAATGTCAGAAAGTACTCTGGGTTATCCCGATGGATATGAGGAGGCGATCAAGGTGGGTCGCCCACCGAATGTTGTCCACCTGTTCCCCAATTCCAAGGCGTTGATTGTAAGCGGAAAATACATTGACCGGGCCATGCGGAAAAAAGGTGGCGCCATCGCCATGGCGGCCAACGGAAGGAACCAGTTTGTGATTCGGGGCGCCCTGCGGGGGGCCCAGCGGGCCAATGCCGCGTTGATCATCGAAATTGCGCGTTCCGAAGGCGGAGCCAGCGCCTATTGTGCCGTGAATTACTGGAACATCGCCCGTCAGGTGGATGCCATCTGCAACGAGTTAAAGATAACCATTCCGGTGGCCATTCACGCGGATCATTATGGAATCAAGACACCCGATGACGTGGCTCCGGCTAAAGTAGAGATTCCGACGCTGTTCGAGGCGGGAATGACCTCCATTGCCATTGATCCTTCTCATATGCCCGATGACCAGAATCTATTGGCCAGCATCGAGCTGTACCCGCTCGTGCCCGATTGGGCCGGATTTGAAACGGAGATTGGTGAAATAAAAGGAAAAACAGGATTGTCCACCGTGGAAGAAGCCCTCTTCCTTATTCAGGGACTGAATGCCCACGGTATTTTTCCCGACTGGATTGCCCTAAATAACGGGACCACCCATGGCATTGAGGCCAGCGGCCAAGGTATTCAGGTGGACCTTACTCAAAAAATCCACGAAGCCCTGGCGCCTTTTCAGGTATCCGGCGCGCAACACGGAACTTCGGGAAACAATTCGGATCGTTTGAGAGAAATTGCCCGCAAAACCCGTACCACCAAGGCCAATGTGGCCACGGCCCTTCAGATGATTTCATGGGGGCTGGAGGTCAATGATTACGGTAACGCCATAATGGACGAAGCCAACCACTTTAAAAAAGTCAAAGATCAGGGCGTGACCGAGGCGATGTGGGATGCCATGGTTGCCTATGCCAGAGAAAATGGACTTTCGGGCGGTAATTTCAAAAAACTCAATCTCCCATTTGAGAACCGATTGCTCGGCCAGCCGGTTGATATCCGTGAGCGAATGGTTAAACGCGTGGAGAACTTTGTTTACGGCATGTTGGTGAATGTTTTAAACAGTGAAGACACCGCGCCCCTGGTATTGGCCGACATCCTTAAAGTCGGATCGCACCATCCGGGAGCCAAAGTGGGACGGATCGAAAACCCCAATGATTGGACCACAGAGAAGATAAAAGAAAAAGCTGAAACGATCGATTCGGATAAGGGGCCCCAAGGGGATTTCGAAGACTAGTCGTATTCATGAATTGACACAAAAAGGGTAAAGGCGGTAACATTCAGTTATTTTGCAAGGATATATTCTATAATTCGGTAATACAGAGGAGGTAAAAGCATGAATCACCACCAGTGGAGAAAATCGGCCCTCATTCTGGTTTGTATTTTGGTAAGCTGTTTTTTCCTGGCAAGCGGGTGTGCCACTTCTAAAAAAAAGGCAAGCGGTTCGGCGGATGGGCCCACCGGCCCGATGCCGGTTTATTATGATTTTGGGGATGTGTTGGTGCCAAAAGAATTAAAGGTTGTTAGAAAGGAATCGTTTCTTTTCACAGCTCCCGAGTTATCCGCCGGGGTATTGTCCCTCAAGGGCGGCGTAGACAGGGATTCATTGATCTCCTTTTTCGAAGTCAACATGGTCAAAGACAACTGGACCCAGGTCAGTGCCGTTAAAACGCCTCATACGATGTTGCTGTTCAAGAAGGAAAGCCGTTGGTGCGTGATCGAAATTTTAGAGAAGACCTTTGACACCAGGGTAAAAATTTGGGTGGGCATCACGCTGGAATCAGCAAAGTCCGGATTGCTGAAAGAATAAAGTTGGGAAATTTGATTTTTCATGGAATCAGGATCTTTCATAAATGACAAAAATGTCATTCTGGGGGTCTGTGGTGGAATTGCCGCGTATAAAAGCGTTGAAATCCTCCGGCTGATCCAGGAGGCCGGAGGTCGCGTCCAGGTGGTGATGACAAAAAACGCCGGACACTTTATCGGCCCGGTAACGTTTGAAGCGCTTAGCGGCCAACCGGTTCTACACGATCTATTTGAAAGCAACGGTAAGGATGGATCTATCCATCACATCGATTGGGCCCGGGCAGCGGATGCCGTCCTAATCGCACCTGCAACGGCCAATGTGATCGGCAAGATAGCCGGCGGCATTGCCGATGACGCGCTGACCACGATGATGCTGGCCGTGACGGCGCCGGTGCTGATTTGTCCGGCCATGAATACCCATATGTATCGGAACGCTTCCGTGCAGCGAAATCTCGACAGATTAAGACGCGATGGATACGAGATCCTGGAACCGGCTTCCGGACAGCTCGCTTGCGGTACGGTCGGTCCCGGCCGGATGCGTGCCCCGACCGAAATCGTTGATAAACTAATCGAGTGCCTGGCCCCAGGCGACCTCGTTGGGAAGCGATTTCTGGTAACCGCCGGCCCCACACGGGAATCCATTGATCCAGTCCGGTTTATCTCCAACCCGTCTTCGGGAAAGATGGGATTCGCCGTGGCCCGGGCTGCACGGCAGCGAGGGGCCGAAGTGATCCTGGTTAGCGGCCCCGTGACATTGCCTGATCCGATTGATGTCACTGTAATCCGAACCGGAACCGCCCGGGAAATGGCCAATGCTGTGCTGAATCATTTTGACACCATGGATGTCGTCGTGAAAACCGCCGCTGTTTCTGACTACCGTCCGAAAAGTGAATCTCCTCGCAAAATCAAAAAGGTGCAGGATGAAATGACCCTGAACCTGATCAGAAACCAGGATATTCTAAAGACCCTGGGCCGAAAAAAAAAGAGACAATTTCTGGTTGGTTTCGCATCTGAAACCGATGAGTTACGAAAGAACGCCAAGAAAAAACTTGAAGAAAAAAATCTCGATATTCTCGTGGGCAATCTCATCGGTTCTCCAGACGCCGGGTTTGAATCCGACAACAATACGGTTAGCCTGTTTTCTCGGGACGGTACCGTTGAATCGTGGCCGGCCATGTCCAAGGATACCGTGGCCCACGCGCTTTTGGATCGTGTTGCCCGGATGATGGACGAAACCCATGACCGCAAGTCGAACGATAGAAACAATTGATGATCTTGCGCGTGCCTTTCGATTTTTAAAACAGGCGGGATGCCCCGGCTTTACCTGTTCCGAGGCAAACCTGGCACGCCTCGAAAATTGGGGAAAAACCCGTTCATGGTCGGATAGACAAACCCTATCCGAAATCCAGGCGGAACTGGGCAATTGCCAGCGATGCCGGCTGGCCCAAAGCCGCAGGCAGATTGTCTTCGGAGACGGTAACCCCAGGGCCAGGCTCGTGTTTGTGGGCGAAGCCCCCGGATACGAAGAGGATTTAAAAGGGGAACCATTTGTTGGCCCGGCCGGCCGGTTGCTGACGAAAATCATTCGCGCCATTGAAATGAATCGGGAAGCGGTTTATATTCTAAATGTTTTAAAATGTCGACCGCCGCAAAACCGGAACCCTTTTCCCGATGAAATTGAGACCTGTTCAGCGTTCATGGTTAAGCAGATTCAGTTCATTGCACCGGATTTTATCTGCGCCTTGGGTAAATTTGCCGCCCAGACTTTGCTTCAAACCGACCAGCCCATTTCTCGCCTGAGGGGACAATTTTACGACTATCAGGGGATTCAATTGATGCCGACTTTTCATCCATCCTATTTGCTGCACAATCCCGGAAAAAAGCGCGAGGTTTGGCAGGATATGCAAAAAATCATGGCAGCCATGAAAAAATCGAAGAAATAAATCTGGCCGAGCTTAATTACCCGTTGATTGCAGCATGGTCGTCTATTTCGCAAAAAAGCTAAAATAACCTGTCGGTCAGGCATCAAATTTTGATGTCAAAAATAAAGAGGCACTCGAATTGCAGGATTAACAACCATGTGGCCATATATGAAGAAGACACAAATTCTAACTATTCAGCGCCAGTTGGCTCTGACGCTATTGGGGTTTTTGACAATGGTTGCCCCTGGTATTGCAGAAGACAAGACTGCTGCCAGCGGTGATATCTATCTACTCACCGTATCATCGGCCATCAGTCCAGCGATCGAGGAGTTTATCAGTGACGGCATATCCAGAGCCAATAAATCCAACGCAGCGTGCTTTGTTATTCGGCTCGACACGCCCGGCGGTTTGGCCGAATCCATGCGCCGCATTGTCATGGACATTCTTTCCAGCGAGGTTCCCGTCATTGTGTACGTTTCACCCCCCGGTGCCCGGGCGGCATCGGCGGGGGTGATGATTACCATGGCGGCCGATATTGCCGCCATGGCCCCCGGTACCAATATCGGCGCGGCCCATCCGGTGGGTATCGGCGGGAAAGAAGCCGATGAGACCATGACCAAGAAAATCACCAATGATATGGTGGCCCATGCCCGCAGTGTGGCGGAAAGGCAGGGGCGCAATGCCGATTGGGTGGAAAAAGCCGTGCGCGAAAGTGTCTCGGTAACAGAAACCGAGGCCCTTAAAAAAAACGTCATCGACATTATCGCC
>Ga0316197_10002336_pt1 | contig 13546 bp, 11 predicted proteins | sample OudBiesiAoxic_MG_FD_204939 | JGI IMG/M metagenome (GOLD analysis project Ga0316197, IMG submission 204939) | Coastal sediment microbial communities from Oude Bieten Haven, Netherlands - site A oxic | ecosystem: Environmental > Aquatic > Marine > Coastal > Sediment | place: Netherlands...
CCCGCCGCTTAATTGCATTTGGACAGGAATTTCGGCATAAAAAGTCATCAATTGCTCGGGTTTGGGTTCAAACAGGAGAAACTCCAGCCCGGCATCATGACCCGATTGGGATACATTGGCAAGTAGCGAGGGGATCTCTTTTTTATCCGGCAAGGCCTGCATGGCCAGTTTAAAAGATCGTTCCGCCTCGGCAAGTTCCTTAGTAAATTTATCCAATTGATTGGCTTTGGTTTTTAACACCCCTAGCCGTTTTTTTAAATCCGTCAGCTGGTTTTCCATTTGGGAAATCTTCTCTTGTCTCGGACGAAAGGATAAAAAATAAAAAACCGCTGCGATCAGCAGGACGATAGCTGCGCATACCAACATCCGCTTGGTAGTGGACCAAGTGTTGATGTTTTCGAAAAACTCATCCATCCGCTGGGACTTATTACCACTGGTGCTCATTTTTTTTGACCCTGCTTGGATTTACCCGGAACCGGTTCCGGCATTGAAGCTTGGCATGCCACTTCAAATTCTTTTAGATTGATCGCGTCGTCAAATATTTTCTGTCTAACCGTGCTTAAATTTACGACAGCAAAAAGCCCCGAATTTTCTAGATTCGTCATAAAATCGGCCACAGTCCGTTCATCCATCGCAACCCCTTTAATCCGAACCCCGGATCCCTGGGTACTCAGGCTGGTTAGCCACATCTGATCGGTAATGATCAATTCCGTCAGGACGCCCAACAGGCGTACCGGTTTGTAGCGATCTTTAATAAGGCTATTGATTACATTTTTTTTCTTATTGATTACCTCGATCTTTTTCTTGTTTTCATCGACCTGTTTGCCTATTTCCTCATAGCGCTTAATCTCAGAATCGACTTGCTTTGTTTGGGCCTGTAACGATTTGACCCAGTTCCCCATATAAAGATGGGCAAGAAGAAGACCCACCGCTACCAAGCCGAAAAATAAAAGAAAAAAAGACACCTGCCGCCGGATGTTTTCTTTCTTACGGGCGGCGCGGAATGGTAATAAATTAATCCGGATCATTTATCGTCAACCCTTCTCAATGCCAGACCCATACAGACAGCCACCTGGGGGGCAATGCTATCAATGTAATCAGAGTCAAATCTTCCACGATTGATCTGCACATTGATAAACGGATTAATCACTTCAACTTTGGATGATGTTTCTAGTGCCAGCAATTTACGAAATTCTTCGATGTTGGCACCACCTCCACTAAGAATGACCTGATCAAAAGAGTCATCCGGATAGGTGGAGTAGAAAAAATCGATTGCTCGCCTGATCTCCGTACACCAATTTTTGATCACACCTGATTCGATTTCATCAATCTCCTCAGCGGTAATTTTTTCTGATTGTCTATCCAGTTTAATTTTTCGTGCATCCTCAATCGAACACTCACATTGTGATACAATTTGCTGATCAATTTGTCCGCAACCGAGGGATACATCCCGCATAAATACCGGAACATTATTTTTGATGATATTCAAGGAAGTTTTGCTCGCCCCGATATCGATGAGTGCGGTGGTATGTTGTCCCCCAACGCTACTTAATTCGTAACAGTTTTGGAGAGCTAGCACATCTACATCAATAACTCCCGGCGCAATTCCCACCGATTCTAGAATACCAGTGTACTCTTCAATAATGTCTTTTTTTGCCGCCACTAGCAAAATGTCGAGTTGCTCTACATTGTGTTTATTTGGTCCGAGTACATGGAAATCAATATTCACATCGTTTATATCAAAGGGGATATATTGTTCGGCTTCCATGGTGATGGAATTGTGCAAGGCTTTTTCGTCGGCTTTTTGGACACTTATATTTTTCATGATGACGGAGTATCCGCCGATAGACAAAGCCACATTCTTCAATCGGATTCTATTTTCATTAAAAAGTGCTTTAATGGCATGGGCCAGTTCAGATGGTCGACTGATGCCGCCATCCACAATTAATCCCGAATCTATTTCAGCTGTAGCAAGATTCTTCAGTGAATACCCTTTTTTGGTATGTACAAGCTCGCAGGCTTTGATTGTACTTGAACCAATATCCAGGCCGACTAAATGTTTACTTTTACTTAATAGCATAATAACCGTTTGATATTATATGACTAACTGACTGCAAGGATTGATATCTTCAAGTTAAGCTTTAAGATCCTTTATCTCGTATAATTTAATTAGTCAAGTAATTTAATAAATTTTTAAATCTTAATTTTCCCTTTTTTGAGGTATCATTAGAGCTTTAGAAATGATTTAGCTTAATTTCAATGGATCTTTACCAACTATTCTATATAAATTATCTTAAAGAGATTTAGGTGCCGCATAGCTAAAGCATTTATCATGCCAAGTGCGATGGTTTTTGTAAAATATTTAATTAAATCTTGTGCTATTACTGATTTTTTTTTAAAATAGGCCTTTAAATTTATCAATTCTTTTCAAGATAGAGGAAGGCGAAAAAATTTCCACAGAAAATAAAAAATATTTCGAAGGTTATAAGTTGAATGATGAGGCCGAAATGGGCCAATGAAAAAGCTTTTTCAAAGGTCACGACAGGTAAATTCCAATATATTTTTTGTAATTGCGGTCCATTTTTTGTAATTCGGGCTAGCCAATTTCAGAACGGACAACACGTCGATTAGCCAGTGTCCATCCAGAATTGGTAGATTTTGGTTCAGAGCAAGGCCTGAGCGTTTTTTCAACCGCAGTTATAATGGGCTATTCCGAGGATTGCAAAAAAACGAAAACGCAGCTCTGGTCAGAAAGATGCTGCTGATGGATGGACACTAACACCCTAAATGAGCGTAAACAAAATGGAGAATTAATATAACACACCCAATTTAATGTTTTTTTAAGCGATAGGTAGGTTTTTTATAACCCTTGCGCCAGTGAAATATAAATTGACAAAAACCACTCCATTTTATTTACCCTGCGGGAAAGCCGATGACACCTCATCTTCTGCGTTGCCAAGGACTCGCAGTAATTTACACCGGCTTCGCCTTTGAACGCCTTGAATCTGATGCGCCCTCGGCTTTCGCTCTATTTAGGGTAACACCATAATTGCCGAAGAAGTAGCTTAAGAAGGTTAGCAATGATCCTCTCTACTATCAGGTGGCGTACTATTGCGATTGCTTTTGTATGATCGTTCCCATTTTTTTTCTTGAAAGATTATATGCTATTGATTATTTAAAAATTCTTACATTTACCATTGGTGATGAGGAGCTATTTGGTTTCCATCCAGAAATGGTTATTTTGACCAATATCGGCATCAATCGGCGGGATCGCTTGTGCGGCGTACCACAGACCGCCTCAGCGCAATCCCTTGATTTCCTTGACCTTGGACAAAAACCCCCATTTCTAAATTGGAAACGTCACAAGGTACCCATCTTTAAAAAATAATTAATGGATGGGCACTATTTAGGATAGAATTTGCGATCTTTAATCTCAAAAACGGGAGCGAAAGGAGGTAGTAAAATGAAAAAATTAAGCATAATTTTAGTTCTGGCTGTCTCTGTTTGTTTGCTTTTTTCAGGGGTTTCACTGGCGAAAAGCTTTACCATTGGGCTCAGCAACGGCTGGGTGGGCAGCGAATGGCGCACCCAGATGATTGACGAGGCTAAGGCCGCTGCCGCCAATTGGCAGAAAGAGGGCGTTGAGGTGAAAGTAATCGTCCAGAGTTCCAACGTTGACGTCCAGGGGCAAATCGCCCATGTGCGTAACTTTATTAACCAGGGCGTTGATGCCATTATTATCAACCCTAACAGCCCCACCGCCTTTGATCCAGTGTTTCGGCAGGCCAAAAAGCAAGGTATTGTCGTCGTTTCCACTGACGCCGAAGTGTCGTCCAAAGACGCTATTTACGTGGGTATCGACCAGAAAGACTGGGCCATGAAGTCCGCTAAGTGGCTTGCCGAAACCCTTAATGGCCAGGGCAAGGTGGTTGCCATCAACGGTGTGGCCGGACACCCGGCCAACCAGATGCGGGTGGAAGGTTACCAAGAGGTCTTTTCCAAGTACAAAAGTTTAGAGGTCTTGAACGAAGTCAATGCCAACTGGGATCAGGCCCAGGGCCAACAGGCCATGCAGAACCTGCTGGCGACCTATCCGGATATCAATGGCGTATGGGTGCAGGACGGTATGGCTGCCGGAGCCTGGCGAGCCATCCTTACCGAGGGCCGAACAAACATTGCCGCTACCGGAGAAATCCGAAAAGATTTTCTAGAGACTTGGAAAGCTAAAAACCTCAATTCCGGGGCTTCAGTGAACCCTCCCGGCTGCATGGCCAGCGCTCTAAACATCACCGTGCATATCCTTTTGGGTAAAGAGTTTAAAAAGCCCGTCAGTGACGGTAAGTATGGAAATGCACTCTACATTCCCATCCCATTTATTAATAAAAGCAACTTTGATGAAGCCTATAAACAAGTCGAGGGCAAACCGGGACACTACTCGGTGTCTGAATCTCTGACCATCAAAGAGGCCGCCGCCTACTTTAAGTAATCATGGGTGTTCTCGAGGTCAAGGGAGTTAACAAACAATTCGGAGCCGTTGTTGCCCTGGAAAACGCCGAACTTGAGGTAAGGCGCGGCGAAGTTCACGTACTGATCGGATCGAATGGGTCCGGCAAGAGCACGCTTTGTAAAATCATCGCCGGATCTGTCATCCCGGATGCCGGAGAGATAAGAATAGGAGGGACTGTCACTGCCATTAACGGGCCGCGGGACGCGGCCCGGTCCGGCATTGGCGTATTTTATCAAGAGCTCAGTTTAGTTCCTCAGCTGTCCGTAGAGGAAAATTTGTTCCTGACAGCATTACCCCGCAGGGGCCCGGGTATGGTGGATCGTGCTGCCATGAGACACGGGGCAGAAGCCTTGGTGGAACGATTCGCTGAAGTGATCGGTGACGGATTTACCCTTGATGCTCTCATTCAGAATTTAAGAAGCGATCAGCGCCAGATTGCGGAAGTCCTCAAAGTCCTGGCTACCGACGCCCGAATCATTATTTTTGACGAGCCGACATCTTCGTTGGACAAGCGTCAGGTAACCGTGTTCTTCAATTTAGTCCGGGAATTGAGGGACATGGGAAGGGCCATAATCTTCATCTCCCACCGAATGGACGAAATATTTGAGATAGGAGATCGCGTCACCGTACTGAGGGATGGCCGGTCGGTGGAATGTCTGCGTATAGCCGAAACAGACCAGGACGCCTTGGTACAACATATGGTTGGAAGTCGGATTGCGCCGGTTTCAGCCGGCCATCGCCAGGTCCGCAAAGTTTATGACGAAACGCTTCTGACGGTAGAAAACCTGTGCGGTAATCGATTAGACGATGTGTCCTTTGAGTTGCAACGCGGTGAGATACTCGGATTCGGGGGGCTTCACGGCCAGGGACAGTCGCTGGCCCTGAGAATCCTTTTCGGCGCTGAGCCGGCCACCAAGGGCAATATCCGGTTGACCGGCAGCAGCAGACGATCATCTAATCCGGCTGAAGCCATTCGCAAGGGAATGGCCTATTTATCAGGCGACCGTAACCGGGACGGGGTGCTTTTGACAAGACCCATCCTGGAAAATTTAGTGGCCGCTGACCTTACGAAACACAAACGGTTTTTTCTATCACCCCGGTGTTTAGTTCACAAAGTTTCCCCTGTTGTGAAGCGTTTGAAAATGCGCTTCTCCGGTTTTACCGCACCTATTTCTTCTCTGTCCGGCGGCAATCAGCAAAAAGCGATAATCGGGCGCTGGTTGACCACACAGCCCAACATCCTGCTGATGGATGATCCCACCAAGGGGATCGACCTTCATTCCAAGACAGACCTCTATGAGATCATGAGAGAGTTGGCAGCTGAGGGTGTTTCCATTATCCTATACTCTTCAGAAGATGCTGAGCTTATAGGAATAGCAGACCGCATCCTTGTTTTCAGTGGTGGCCGAATCGTACAGCAGTTGGAAGGCAGACAAAAGACAACCTTCAATCTCTATCAGGCCGCTTACGGAGTGACCGCATGACCAGAGTTGCCGAAATATCAAGAATTAGATTTTTTTTTCGGCGATTGGATTTAACCCGCAGACCATATCTACCGGCAATAGCCGTCACCTTGTTATTGTTTGTTTTAAACGGATTTTTACAGCCCAAAACCTTAAGGCCGGTGGCCATCGTGGCGGACATTAGCACCTATTTGCCTTTGATTCTTTTGGCGGTGGGTCAGACGTATGTTGTTTTGGCCAGTGATATCGACCTGTCCGTGGGCGGCATCATATCGCTGGTAAATGTGGTTACGGTCTCGGTCATGGCTGCCTTAGGGGAAAGCCAGGGAGCCATTATTGCAGGCATCCTTGTCGGATTGCTGGTTGGAATTATATGCGGTGGATTGAATGGTTTTTGCGTGGCCGTATTAAGATTTCAGCCGATTGTTTCCACCTTTGCCTCCGGCATCATATTTGCCGGCTTCGCCCTGTGGATCTTGCCCCAGGCGGGTCTTGCTGCGCCGGACGCCTATTGGGAAACCTATGGAGATAGCCTGTTCGGCATCCCTTTTGTGTTATGGATCCTGGTTGTCATGGCAGTTACCGTCGCGCTGATTGCGAAGCTGGTCTTCTCCCGTTCATTGCTGGCAGTTGGGGGAAATATCCAATCAGCTTACCAGAGCGGACTTTCAGTGCCCAGACTGCGCATCAGTGCTTACATTTTATGTGGGCTATTTTCCGCCACCTCAGCTTTATGCCTCACTGGCGATACCGCCAGTGGTGATCCTTTGCTGGGGGCTAAAATGACCTTGGGTTCCGTTGCGGCTGTGGTTCTTGGTGGCACGGCACTTAGCGGTGGTCGCGGCAATCCATTGGGATCCATCTTTGGGGCGATTATCCTGGGATTAATCGGCAGCGTAGTCTTCTTTGCGGGGGTGCCCTTCGAGTACCAAAACCTTGTTCAGGGCTTAATTGTTCTTGCTGCACTGGCAGGCGGTGTGACCGTTGCTCGTCGATAGGAAGCCTTTATGTCAGGCGTATCATCTAAAGAAGTAAAAGCCGGGGCGAGATCGAAATTTGATCTCACAACACTGTTACGCCGGCCTATGGTTGTCCCCTGCCTCCTTGTTATTATTTTACTGATCCTTGGCGAAATTGCATCTCCAGGATTCGCCTCCCCCGGCCAGATTATTAAATTGTTGACCCTCGCCGCCCTTTTAGGCATCGTCGCTGCCGGGCAAAACCTCGTGATCCTCGGCGGCCGTGAAGGAATCGACCTATCCGTGGGAGCGATCATCAGCTTTGGTGCCGTAATTGCGGGCAATATCATGCAAGGGACCAATTCAATGGTTGCACCGGCCATTTTGGGGGCTGCCGGTGCGGGATTGGGCATTGGTATCCTAAACGGAATCGGAGTAACTATCTTACGCATACCGCCCTTGGTCATGACGCTGGGAATGATGGGCGTGGTACAGGGCGCCTTGGTTGCCATGACCCGCGGCATTCCCTCGGGCAATGCCGCGCCGGCGCTTTCAGATTTTATCACCCAGCCCGTTTTGGCAGGCATCCCCGGTATCCTTTTCGTTTGGGTCGGGGTGGGGTTGATCATGGCCTGGCTTTTGTCCCGTACGGCTTTTGGCTATCGCATTTATGCCATTGGAACCAATGAACGCGCAGCCAAGCTTACCGGCGTATCTGCCTGGCGCATGCGGATCGGTCTGTTCGGATTGTCAGGTTTTTTTGCCGGGCTGACCAGTGTATTTGTACTTGGGTATACTGGAAATTCTTTCATCGGTGTGGGCGATCAGTATATGCTGCCGTCTATCATTGCGGTGGTTTTAGGCGGAACGCCCCTATCCGGCGGCCATGGGAGTTATACCGGTACCATGGTGGGTGCTTTCCTGCTTGTTATTTTGCAGAGCATCTTGATTACCCTGCAGATGGAGGAGTTTGGCCGCCAAATTGTATTTGGGGTAACTCTGCTGGTGCTGATGCTTTTTTATGGGCGACAGCGTCGATTGAGAGTATAACCCCGATAGAGCGAGAGTCGAGGTCGGAGATCCGCCTTTGGAGGAATGCCCCAGATACAAGGCATCAAGGGTGACGCGGCCCGCCCAAGAACTCTGGCGGACCGCAAACCCTTGATAAAACCGTAGGTGGGGTATGATCGGCTTTCCTACCCGACCGCTATCGCGGGGGCCGAAAGGCCAACAAAATGAGATTGTTTTGTGATTATATTTCTCATTTATTGAAGCATTATGGAAATCTAAATAAATTGAAGATTTATAATACAAATTAAAACACTTAAGTTGAGCATCTGATTTTGTTTACGCTCGTTTGGGGTAAAAGACCCAACTTCGGTTAAAAGGAGGAATTATGATTATGGCAACAAACTATCCCCTCAAAAAATTACGTGTGGGATTTATCGGCAGCGGCTTCATCGGTTATTTCCATCTTCAAGCCATGATCGGAGTTCGCAATGTGGAGATTAATGGGGTTTACAGCCCGACACCGGCCAATCGGGAAAAGCTGGCCCGGGCAGTAATCAATGCAGAACTGGGTCAATGCAAAGCCCACGCTTCTCTCGAATCACTTTTACAAGCCCCTGATGTGGACGCTATTTGGATTCTATCCCCCAATTTTACCCGCCTGGAAGTGATGCAGACAATTAATCGTATGGTTAAAAGGGGCGAAAGTAACATTATTGCCGTTGCCTGCGAAAAACCCCTGGCCCGCACCCTGGCCGATGCCCGGGAAATGCTCCGTCTGGCCGACGACGCCAACTTAAATCACGGATATCTTGAAAATCAGGTTTTCTGTACGCCGGTGCTACGTGGTAAAGAGATTATATGGCGCCGCGCTGCGGCAACCACAGGACGACCCTATCTGGCACGTGCAGCCGAAGAACACAGTGGACCCCACGAGCCCTGGTTCTGGCGTGGAGATCTCCAGGGGGGCGGGGTCCTGTCCGACATGATGTGCCACAGTGTCGAAGTGGCACGTTTTATGCTGACCGAGCCCGGCCAGCCCAGGGATTCACTGCACCTCAAGACAGCTAACGGCACAGTCGCGTCTCTTAAATGGACCCAACCGAATTATGTCAAGCGACTTAAGGACATGATGGGCAGTGAGGTCGACTATTCGAAACGACCCGCAGAGGACTTTGCTAGAGCCCTCTTGACATTAGAGGACCCAAACGGTGCCGAACTGGTCATTGAATCAACCACTTCGTGGGCTTATGTGGGCCCGGGGCTGCGGATTCAGCTGGAACTTTTGGGGCCGGAGTATGCCATGGAGTTTTCTTCGCTCAACACCGGCCTTAAAATATTTATGTCACGGGAGGTGAAGGGTGATCAGGGTGAAGATTTGGTGGAAAAACAGAACGCCGAGCAGGGATTGATGCCGGTTCTGGATGATGAACCGAGCGTCTATGGTTACGTAGATGAAAATCGTCACATGGTTGAATGCTTTCGCAAGGGCCAGACTCCTATTGAAACCTTTTATGATGGCGTGGCGGTGGTGGAAATTTTAATGGCCCTTTATCGCTCTGCTGAACTGGGTGAGCTGGTAAAAATGCCCTGTCCTGAATTGGAAACCTATATACCGCCTGTGGCGCGTACTGAAACTTGATTTATAATAGCAGATAGTTATAAACAAATACTGCGGTGAAGTCTATTATAACAGCCGCGAAGACAAATACCGGTCCGACCTAAGCATGAAAGCACCCGTTTGGGTAATAGCATACGCATTCATTAAGCGAGAGGCCAATCATGGAATTTCTGTACCTTTCTCCGGAGTTTCCACCCAACTTCGCCAATTTCATCCTTCAGTTGGAAAAACAGGGTGCCAATGTTTGGGCATTGGGCGAGGCCGACTTCTACGAAATGCCTGTGACCCTCAGGGAGGCCATTCGATATTACGTTCGCACCGATCTTACATCAATTGAAGCGGTCGAGGAGGCACTGGAAGAAATCCTTTCTGCAAAAACAGCTATGGGGACACCTGATCGGTTCGATGTGGTGGAGTCACACAATGAAATCTGGCTGGGGCTCGAAGCCCATCTCAATAAGGTTCTGGATATCCCGGGCATTCGCCCTACCGAACTGGGCCGGCTGAAAAAAAAGTCGGCCATGAAGCAGCAGTTCGCGGCCTGCAGCCTGCCCATCGCCAGGGGAGAGCGCATGACCGATCGTGACCACGGCCTCAAACTGGCCCAAGAAATCGGATTTCCGTTGATTCTGAAGCCTGACGAGGGGGTAGGGGCCGGCAGCATCCACAAGGTGACCGACCAGGCAATGCTTGAAGATTTGCTTCCCAGGTTGGAAGGGGACTACTTCATGGAGGCATTTGTCGATGCACCCATCGTGAGCTACGACGGGCTGGTGGATCGTGATGGAAAACTGCTCTTCGAGAACTCCCTGACCTACGGTGACGGCGTGCTGGACTATGTCCACGGAAAAGACACCTTTTTTTATGTGGAACGCCATATTCCGGAACCGCTGAGGGACATCGGTCTGCAGCTGGTAGAGACATTCGAAATCTACCGGAAATTTTTCCACTTCGAATTCTTTTGGATGGACGGCTCATACATGCCCATCGAAATCAACTGCCGTCCACCCGGCGGTGCCATCCTTGACATGATGAACTACAGTGTCGATGATGATCTTTATGCCGCCTATGCCCACATGATCATGGGCCGAGAAGAGACGGCCGTGGCATCAGAAAAAAAACATTATTGTGCATACGTCGGCCGCCGGGATCGGGACTACGTGTTTTCCCACAACCAACTGTTACAGCGTCTGGGCAACGCGCTGGTTGAGTTTGGTGAAAATCCAGATGTTTTCCGCGCAGCCATGAGCCGGTATCGCTACATCATCCGATCGGTGAGCCGGGAACAAATGCTAGAATTGGCCAATGATATCCAGCTGATAAATCCTAATACGCACTGATGACCACCATAAAAAAACACGGGGTGCATTTGAAAGTTAAACGCCTGATTCCCTCTTGGCATGTCGGCCCGTACGAATTAATGGGCCGCAATGATGATCGCACCGATAGAACAAAAGATTAAAGGAATCGCCATGAACCTGGTTTATCTGTCACCCCACTTTCCCCATCATTACTATCAATTCTGTCAAAATCTGAAACAGCTGGGCGCCAACGTATTGGGTATCGGGGACGCCCGCTATGAAGACTTGGATCCGGCCGTCAAAGACGCCCTGACCGAGTACTATCGAATGAAAGATATGCACGATTACGATCAGCTGGTGCGAGCCTGTGGCTATTACACCCACCGGTATGGCAAGATCGATCGCTTCGAATCCCTCAACGAGTACTGGCTAACCACCGAAGCGCGTATCCGGGACGATTTTAACCTTACCGGTGTGCGCGGCGACGATGTCAACGTCATCAAACGCAAATCCCTGATGAAGGGGCGCTTCCAATCCATCGGAATCCCCGTAGCTGCCGGCCGGGTGGTCTCCACTGCGGAAGAGGCTAGGGGGCTAATAAAGATTACCGGGTATCCGGTGGTGGCAAAACCCGATGCCGGGGTCGGGGCGTTAGATACGTTCCGCCTGGACAACGAAGCGGATCTTGATGCATTCTTTTCCGACAAGCCGGCAGGGGACTACATTATGGAGGAATTCGTTCAGGGCACCATCGTATCATTCGACGGCTTGACCGACGCCAACGGCAACCTGGTGTTTTATACCTCCCACCGGTTCAGTCAGGGTATTATGGAAACCGTCAACCAGGCCCGGCACATCCACTACACCTCCCTGCGCGAGATACCACCGGTCCTGGATAAGGCGGGACGCCGGTGCGTAAGTGCTTTCGATGTGCGCGAGCGCTTCTTCCATATCGAGTTCTTTGAAACCACCCCGGGCAACTACGTGGCCCTGGAAGTGAACATGCGCCCGCCCGGCGGGTTCACCACCGACATGTTCAACTTTGCTTGCGACATCGACGTTTACCGCCTGTGGGCCCAAGTGATGATCACTGGCAGCGCCAAGATAGATTATCAACGGAAATATCATTGTAGCTATGCCAGCCGAAAAAATCGTTACAATTACCGGTACAGCCACGATGAGGTGATGAAGAAATACGGCCTGTTCATGGTCCAGGTGGCCAGTGTGCCGGGGGTTTTCAGCAGTGCCCTGGGGGATTTCGGCTACATTTTTCGGTCTCCGGATCCAAATCGCATCCAAGAAATCATCAACTTTATCCACGACACCAACTGAGAAAAAGAGAAAGAAACGACCATGCATATTGAAGAACACCACTGGCACAGTCCTCGCCTCGACCGGGATATGGCCATCAAAGTCTACGGGCACTGGGGGCAGCCGTTTATTGTCTTCCCCTGTTCCCGGGGGCGATACTTTGACTACGAAGGTATGGGTATGGTTGACGCCATTGCTCCGTTCATCGACGGCGGCCGCATCAAGTTGTTTTGTGTGGACAGTATTGATGCCTACTCTTGGTATGATTTCGGCGTGCCGCCGGCCGAACGAAATGCCCGTCATGAACAATATGATCAGTACATTACTGCGGAGATGATCCCTTTTATACAAAGCCACTGCAACGATGATCGCCTGCGGGTGATGACCAACGGCTGCAGCATGGGTGCCTTTCATGCTGTCAATTTTCTTCTCCGGCATCCGGATATTTTTGCCGGCACCATCGCCCTGAGTGGTCTCTACCGTCTGGACCGTCCGGAATTTGGCAACAACGCCGATGACCTGCCCGCGGTTTACTATAACTCGCCGGTAAGCTACCTGGCGGGTCTCACGGACCCCTGGTACCTGGACCAATATCATAAGCGCGCCATCATTATCTGTGTGGGACAGGGCGCCTGGGAAGATGAGGCCATCGAGGACACCCGTGCCTTGGACCATATTTTCCGGGACAAGGGCGTCCCGGCCTGGATCGATTTCTGGGGCCACGACGTCAACCATGATTGGCCTTGGTGGTATAAACAGATGAACTACTTTCTGGGACGCCTGTATGGATAGAAACCCCAAAACCAGGCCTTTTGAGAAAACGCGACGCCCTGAAATCCATTTTTCGGCCGCTGAGCAGTCCTTTTTCCGGGTGAAGCATGCAGAACAATAAAAACCCAGATAAGTTAGCCGGATGGTTAATAAGCCTTGGTGGCTTATTAAGCCCTCGTGATGTAAGCCTTGAAGAAAAGTTTAAACGTGTATTTGCCGGCATCGTGGTGATTGCCACCGCACCCGTTTTATACGCCTATGGCGTTTCTCATATTATCCTAAGCGATTATTTTTTAGGTTCTTTTCTGTCACTGTCAGCGCTGATCTTGACAGTTAGTATGTTAGAAGTGAGAAAGTTTCGTGAAGCGCTCCCCATATTCAGATTCAACATGGTTTTTGTGGGAATATTATTTTTGCTTTTGCTCAGCCTCAGCCCTCCTCATGGATACATGGGGCTTTGGATTTACGTATACCCCCTTATGGCCTTCATGCTATTAGGGCGAAAAGAAGGCATGGTATATACATTGATATTGTTTTCCCTGATGGTTCTCTACTTTATTTTTCAGGATCATCTTTGGAATGGCGCTTCTCATGACTGGGGTTTT
>Ga0316197_10002337_pt1 | contig 13538 bp, 12 predicted proteins | sample OudBiesiAoxic_MG_FD_204939 | JGI IMG/M metagenome (GOLD analysis project Ga0316197, IMG submission 204939) | Coastal sediment microbial communities from Oude Bieten Haven, Netherlands - site A oxic | ecosystem: Environmental > Aquatic > Marine > Coastal > Sediment | place: Netherlands...
ATCATATCGGCATTGCCCGCTGCGATTCTCTCCGCTGCTGTTTCTTTATCATACCCGCAGTTCCCGATAATCATTCCTTTAAAAATCGGCCTTAATTCCGCCAATGTCATGGGTTCACCTTTCTCATGGAAACCAAAACCCAGTCCGTCCATGATATGCAAATACCCAAGCCTTAATTTGTTTAGCTGTTCGACGGTATATAGATACGTTTCCCTGAAGTCTTCATGGCCCATGTCATTAAAAATCCCGTTCGGGGAAATCCGGGTACCGACCTGCTCCGGTGCCCATACTTCGAGCACAGCTTCAAGCACCTCTTTAAAAAAACGGAATTTATTCTCAAGGCTTCCCCCGTATTGATCTTCGCGAAGATTTGTTTTTGAATCGAGAAATTGATTAATCAAATACCCATTGGCACCATGTACCTCTACACCGGAAAAACCGGCCGTCTGCGCATTCCGTGCTGCCTTGCGGTAATCATTTACTGTAGCTTTAATCTCATCCACTGTCAGGGCACGCGGCGTCTCGTATGGCTTCTTACCAAGTGGCGTGTTGACATGATCGCCATTTAGTTTTACGGCTGAAGCGGAAACAGGAAGTTCGCCATTGTGGAAATCACTGTGAGATGATCGACCGCAATGCCAAAGCTGGAGAAAAATGGGCGTGCCGGTTGGTTTGACTCTGTCGGTGACTTTCCGCCACCCCTCAACCATCTCATCGTTGAAGATTCCCGGTGAATCAATCCAGCCGATGCCCTGCTTTGAAATCACGGTCGCCTCGGTTATCAGAAGTCCGGCACTGGATCTCTGATAGTAATAATCGGCCATCATTTCATTCGGTATGCGCTGCTTGCCGGCGCGCCCTCTGGTCATGGGTGCCAGGACGATTCTGTTTTTCAAGTGAAGGTTTCCTAACGAGAGTGGTTCAAATAGAATATTCGATTTCATCTTATCTCCTTCTATAATTTCTTTTTAACGTCTACAAAAACATCATTATCTCTCTGAAAGAATTGAAGCCCTGTTTTTATCGACCGAACATCACCAATGCTTATTCTAAGTTCCCACCTGTCAGAATCTTCCGAGGCCTCTGCAAAAAAACCAAGCTGCTTAGAGAGATTTTGGTATTATCTAACCCCAAATGAGCGTAAACAAAATGAGAAGCTCAATTTAAGCAATTAGAATTGTGTTATAAATCTTCAATTCAGTTAAATTTCCATAATGCTTCAATGAATGCGATATATAAATCATAAAACAATCTTAACTGTCCAGCAGGATCCTTCCTTAAATATTCGCGTGTCTTGAAGGTGAATAGGGGGAAAAAACATTCACCTGGTTCTCCGGCCCGAATTGAACTCTTGTACTGATAAATACGGAGAACCAGATACCCATCGGATTACCCTCGGGGTCGATAATTTCAGCCCCAAGGGGAGGGTGAACGTCGGATCCGTAAAGAAAGCTGAGCAGCTTTTCGAATTGACCGGTACCCTTTTCGACCGGTGTCCAAAATTTGGAAGTCAACACATAATCATCCCTTATTCCCACCACGGCATAAGGAATGGCTGCCCGGCCATCATAGTAGTAGTTATAACCGGGAAGCATTTGTTGTTGTTGGAACACCTTTGTAATTTCCGGGCTTCTTCGCAATCCCCCGAAAGTGCCATTACATCCGGAAAAAATGGTGGCCGCTATAATCAGACTACTAAAAATCACCAGTCTTTTTTTGACGTTATCCATTGGTATCATCGCTTGACCTCCCCCAACTATCATGCGAATTATAATAATTAGCGTTTAATAAATAGTAATCTTAACTCGCGCAATGGCAATGAGAATAATATCGAGTTAATTTAACAGGTAAAAACTATTATCAAATGAAACGCCCTTTCGAATGGTTACCCGCTTACTATAAAAAATATGGAAAGGCTTACTTGATATTTGGTGTGGTTAAAGGCGCGCTTGGTCAACAGCACCAACATATTGTTTTACCCTGGTTGCTGATGACCCATCAGCAAACCAGTATACCAAAAAACGGTTGTTTGCCGGAACATAAAATTGGTAAAATGATAAACAAAGTCTTGATAAAAACCGTAATGAAATAAGCAACCCTGCCGCTGATATTTCATTTTAAAGTGAGTTTGAACAGATTTCTCTTTACTGTAACAGTATCAGGATCATATTTTGAAATTAAATTTTATCGAGCGTCTTTTCATCATCAGTCCAATTAGGCCTTTGCTGCAAAAGCATTTGGAGGCACGGCAGCTGCTGGAAATGGGCGGTTCCATGCCGGATGGAAGGGTCCTTGAGATTGGCTGCGGACCTGGGAGCGGCATTGATCTCATTTTTGACCACTTCATGGCATCAAGCATAGATGCCTTTGATGTCGATCCGGAAATGGTTTTCTTGACACGGAAGCGGCATCTGCAAAAAAATCGACAATTAAATATGTGGGTGGGAAATGTCCGCCATATTCCCGTTGAAAACACGCAATACGATGCAGTGTTTAATTTCGGGGCGATTCATCACGTTAGGAATTGGCGCTCCGCGCTCGGAGAAATTTATCGGGTTTTAAACCCCGGCGGCAAATTTTACTGCGAGGAAATTCTTAGCCGATATATCACCCATCCCATCATCGGAAAGCTTATGGACCATCCCCAAGATGATCGCTTCGACCAAGCCGAATTTATCCACGCCTTAAAAAAAACCGGATTTGAAATAACAAAATCCCGCCAATTATTGGATCTATACCTTTGGATAGTGGCGACAAAATCGCACCCAACACAATGACGCAAGCCAAATGTCTCTGTATTGTTTTCTATTACGAAAGGATTCTTGAATAAACGCGAATAGGGGGAGAGGTAAGGACCCCTCCCCAAATTGGCAATTAGCCCCCAACTTCACCAGGAGACAGATCACGCCAGGCACGATCGACACTACTCCCTATGGTACCGAAAAGATCATCGAGCTCGTTTTTTATCGGTGACCAATCAGACGGACACTCTGTTTCGAGCTGCTGAACGCGCATCTGCGAGCTGGTAACCTCCTGCTCCAGCTGCCCGATAAGCGGAAGGATCTTTTCTTTCTGTTCTGTTCCATAGCTATCGGCGACCTTCTTCATCGCCTCGAGCTTCTCTTTCCATGCCGTCACTTCAGCCAACATTGCTTTGCAATAGTCTTGAACCTGCATGTTTGCTCCTTTCTTTTAAGATTTGGTATTGATCAATCTGAAAAACTATCCTTCGTAAAATACGTATCTGGATAAAATCTAAGCATGTATAAGCCATTAGCAAGGGTAAAATCGCTTGTCACTGGCCTAATCCTTTATTTTTTTTTAAGGAGATGCTAAATTACAGAACCATTAACCTCAAACGAGCGTAAACAAAATGAGAAACTCAACTTAAGTATTTTAATTTGTGGTATAAATCTTCAATTCGGTTAAATTTTCATAATGCTTCAATGAGTGAGATACATAATCACGAAACAATCTCATTTTGTTGGCCTTTCGGCCTCCGCGATAGCGGTCCGGTAGGAAAGCCGATCATACCCCACCTACGTCGTTATCAAGGGGTACACTACAGCGTCACCCTTGATGCCTTGTATCTGGGGCATCCTCGACTTTCGCTCGATTGGGGATTAATTTACGATGATTAGGAATAAATCATAATTTGATTCGATTGTTTTCTTGAAATAAATTAGCTAACTGTTACCCTGACCGAGTGAAAGTCAAGGTTGAAGATCCGCTTTGGAGAGATGTATCAGATACAGGGCATCAGGGGCGAAATTCGGGGTAAGCTGATCGAGGGAGCGGGGCTATCGCCCTTTGAAGAGGTGCTGGGTTGATTGAGTCATAAAAATCGATGGTTCTTAGGGGGGAATAAATGTTGGATTTTACGCTTACACCAGAACAGCTCGCGTTACAGGAAAAAGCCCGTAATTTCGCGTTAAAAGAAGTGCTGCCGGTTGCGTGGTACTACGATGAAAAAGACGATATCCCGTTGCCGGTATTGCAAAAAGCCTATGATATCGGGATCATGAACTCGGATATTCCCGAGGCTTATGGCGGTCAGGGACTGGGCTTGGTTGAAGCTGCCATTTTAACGGAAGAATTGGCGGCGGCCTGCCCGGGTCTCGCAACCTCGATTTTCGATAATTCCCTTGGGATGGAGCCGCTGTTGTTGTCGGAAAATGAAGAAGTTCGGCAGCGCTATCTGCCGCGTATCGCCGACGACTTCAAGATGATCTGTTTTGCCACCTCCGAACCGGGAATGGGGTCGGATGTAGCCGGCATCCACTGCCGGGCCAAACCCGACGGCGAAAACTTCATCCTAGACGGCACCAAATATTGGATCACCAACGGGGGACTGGCCGACTACATTACCATCTTTGCCACAGTCGACCCCAAGCAGCAGCACGAGGGAATCTGTGCCTTTCTGGTTGAAAAAGAATGGCCTGGCGTCCGCGTGGGCCGAGCGATTCCAAAAATGGGTCAGCGCTGTTCGAACACCGTGGGGCTGAGATTTGACAATGTCCGGGTGCCAAAAGAAAATATCCTGGCGCTGCCGGGCCAAGGTTTTGTCTTGGCTATGAAAACATTCGGACGCACCCGGCCCATTATCTCCGCCTTTGGTGTGGGGGCAGCCCGTTCGGCCATGGAGTTTGCCATCGATTATGCCAAGAAACGGCAGGCATTCGGCACCCCGGTTGCCAATTTCCAAGCCATTCAGTTTAAAATCGCCGAAATGTATCAGAAAGTGGAAACTGCCCGCCTGCTTACCCTGAAGGCGGCCTGGGAGGCCGACCAAAACATGGATCCCACCTTGAACGCTTCCATCGCTAAATTCTATGGGACTGAGGTTGCCCTTGAAGTCGTTAATGAAGCCCTACAAATTCTCGGCGGATATGGTTATACTAAAATGTATCCCGTGGAGAAGCTCCTGCGTGATGTGCGTCTGCTTCGAATTTATGAAGGTACCAGTGAGGTCCAGCGCGTGATTATATCCGGCTACGTTATGAGCCAATACAAGCCGGTTATGCCCCCAATGGAGGACCTTCCTCTGCATCGCGAAATCGATCCCCTTTCGGCAGAGCCCACGAGTCCTGCCTGGCGCTGTCGTATCTGCGGCTATGTTCACTACGGTGATGAGGCCCCTGACGAATGTCCGTATTGTTTCTTTCCCCACTCAGCCTTCAAAAGGACGGATTGAGATGACAATGCCAGCTAAAGGACAGTTTCGAATCCAGCCGGTTTGTATCGGGTTCTAAAATTATCGCAGGAAAAATGGCTTTTCTCAATCGAATAATCGATCGCATGGGTTTGACAAACGATGCGACGTACATAAATTATATACACTTTGCTAGAGTCAACCCCTAAAATTTGGCGCTAATAATATATTGGCGTCCATCCAACTTATTAGAAAGAAACGGAATTGCACCACCTGATTCATATCGGCATATTTTTAGCCGTAATTTTATTGTTCACACCCAACACTGCTTCGGCCGAACAGTCGGACCTGATCGCCAGGATGAAAGCCGGCGGTCATATTTTGATGATCCGACACGCACTAGCGCCCGGCAACGGCGATCCGAGCGAATTTAAACTTGGAGACTGTGCGACGCAACGCAATCTGGACGAGAGGGGTCGGATGCAATCCCGGGAAATCGGCCGATGGCTGCATGCCAATGGCATCAAATCGGCTCGGATCTATTCAAGCCAGTGGTGCCGCTGCCTTGAAACTGCAGCATTGACGGCGATGGGAACGGTGACGGAGCTAGCGGGCTTGAATTCTTTTTATGAATTACCCCAGAATCGGGAATCCAACCTGAATGCATTAAACAAATTCATCTCGCGACAGCCCGTTGATGGGGAGTTGATTATAATGGTTACCCATTATGTGACAATCGCGGCTATAACCAATGAAACCATCGCTTCCGGTGAAGGCGTATTGCTTGAGTTACGTGAAGACGCCTCTTATCGAGTCGTCGGGTCCTTGAAATTCGATCACTAGTTTTTTTTAGATCTATCCCTATCTGCAAACGCTAAAATCTAAAGTTTTGAATCAAATCAAGCAGAAGGGTTCTCAAAAAGCTCATGGGGTGATAAGCAAGATATTCGGGGCCATATAATCGTTTCCCGTGGACTTTAAAATGCCCCTGTCGACAACCGGAAAAAGATTGATATGATAACAAGATTGCAGAGATATGGAGGTTTAAAATGGCGTATGAATTTAATGTAGATGAGATGTTCGAAATGGCTATCCGAATCGAGGAAAACGGAGCGCGTTTCTACCGCAAGGCGGCACAATTACAATCCGATCCCCTGAACCGGGAGATGCTGGAAAAACTGGAAACCATGGAGAACCGTCACAAACAGACATTCGAAAAAATGCGAGACCAAGTATCCGGCTTAGAGAAAAGAGCCACTGTCTTTGATCCTGCCGGTGAAGCATCCCAATATCTTATCGCTATGGCGGATTCCCATCGCGGTGAGGGTAATCCCACCGTTGCCGATTCACTCACAGGCGAAGAATCCATCGCAGAAATCGTCGATATGGCCATCGGTCTCGAAAAAGAATCCATACTCTTTTATCTCGGCTTGAAAGACCTTGTGCCGCCAGATTATGGCCAGGATAAGCTGGACAGAATCATCGGAGAGGAACGGCAGCATATTATTCAACTCAATGGCATTCGCAGGAAACTTTAAACCATCGCGGTGTTGTTAGCCTGTTACAATGACCAAACTGTCGGGGGACAAAGTACCCGTCCAAAAAAGAATATGAAAATGGAGGCCATTCATCCTCAGATGATTTCAGACTCGAATTAAATAAGTGTTTCCCCACCTGAGCAGGTCACTTGGATGAGCTCTCTATCTATATCCAGCTATGATGATCACTTGATTACATATCTGTAAAGGGTCTAAATGTCGTTACACGTTACCCCTTTCATATTCTTCCAGAAAATAGGCCTGCGGTTTCTCAATGACCCCGGCTTTCTCCATAGTAGCCTTCAAATCCGGATTTTCCAAAAAAGCGCGGGCATTTTCAAGGAAAGGCTTGGATGGTCTTTTCACTTGCCCCCTCTAACCCTATGATCCTTGGACCCCAAGCCTTCGGCTTTACCGAAGGTAGTTGACATAATTTCTTCTACACTTTATTTAGAGAGTACTTTTTTCATGAACAACTTGGAGTGGCCTTTAGGAAAATTGTCTAACTGGCCAAATACTTGGTAGCCAAGTTTTTTATAAAATGTGGGCTCCTGAAAACTATACGTGTACAAATAGACATCATGACATCCACGGTGTATGGCTTCAAGTTCCGCGGCTTCCATTAACCGGGTGCCGAACCCTTTGAAACGAAGCTCTTTTTCAACCCAAAGTACATCAACATAGAGCCAACCCAATCCAGTATATCCGTATAATCCCGCAACAATATTGAGGTTACTATCACGGATGAAGAAAACTATCTTTTCGTAACGATATTCTCCTATTTTAAAATAATTGTGCTCCAAAATCTTAGCACTAAGAAATTTTAAATCTACTAGATCGGGATTAGGTTCATAATTTAGTTTAAAATTATCCATATCTTTTCAATATTCCTAAGTTATTGCTTAACAGAAGATGCATTACGATTCCGCCGCAGTGACCTGCATAAGAGCCTCAGGTGTAAGGTATTTCTTGCCACTAGTTCCTGTCAACTGCAACAGATTTCTTGTATTAAGAAAATCTCCGAATATCCTAATGGTTGGCACTATGGCCGCATTACTTTTTGTGAGCCTATCAGCAATGACGGCATCCATCGGCGTATATGCAAGGGTATGATAACCCAGGTCAACTCCCTTTTTGAATCCGCTAACAAACGTCGCATGCCTTGCCCATCGGATATTATGCTTGTGTCTATTCTTTTAAGATAGCCTTATAATCATCATCCGTGGGATTAGGTAGCCTATGCCCATGGTGATGAAAACTATGATCTTGGTGCAGTGTTTTCAGCCATGCGGCACCAAGCCTTACCATTTCTTGACATAATTCGGGGCTTACTAACGCAGAGGGTTTGTCCTTTCCCTTGTTGACGCACCGAGGCATCATGGAAGCGGGCGAATAGCCGCTGTGGCCGTTTGAGGGCCAGCGCGTTCCACCGCGACCGCCCGATTCGAGAAGCACCGGGCAACCCGAAGTACCGCTTCGCAGGGGCGATTTTTTTTGGTTCGTTTTCTTTTTCGTATATGCGAAAAGGAACCGTCTCTTTTGGATATAAAAGTAGTGGCATGAAATTCAAAATGGGTGATTTTTCCATGCCTTTTGTAGATCAAAAATTACCCCACCGGTAAAAGGGTTTGGCAAATAGTATTTGGACATCACTAATATATCTCTCCGAAAATCCGCCTTCACAATAACAAAAATAGTATTCCCACATCCGGACAAAAGTATCGGAAAAGCCCATAGCCCTCACCTTATCGAGGTTGGCAAAAAACCGTCGTCGCCACTCATGCAAGGTTTTGGCATAGTGAGGGGTGATGTCCTCCAAATGGACCAATCGAAGATCGGTCTTCCGGGCGATGACATTGCTGATGGCGGTGATCGAGGGGATACAGCTGCCCGGAAAGATGTAACGCTTGATGAAATCTACCGATCGCTTGTGGCGATCGAAAATCTGATCGCCGATGGTGATGGCTTGCAGTGCCATCAGGCCATCATCTTTCAGCAATCGGCTGCAAGTTTGAAAGAAATCCGAGTAAAAATGATGGCCGACGGCTTCAATCATTTCGATGGATACCAGCTTGTCAAATTTTCCCCTGAGATCACGGTAGTCTTTTTTCAAAAGAGAAATATGATCTTCCAGCCCTGCCTTCTGGAAACGCTTCATGGCAAACCGGTGCTGTTCGTCGGAGATGGTAGTGGTGGTTACGTGCACGCCGTAATTTTGAGCGGCATGTTTGGCAAATCCGCCCCAGCCGGTGCCGATTTCGACTACCCGGTCGCCGGGTTTAAACTGGAGTTTCTCGCATATGCGATCATACTTGGCGATCGAGGCATCTTTAAGGGTGCTTTGGGCATGCTCAAAAATTCCGCACGAATAGGTCATGGTGTTGTCGAGGAACAACCTATAAAAATCGTTTCCAAGATCATAATGGGCCAGAATGTTTTTACGGCTGCCCATCTTTGTATTCTTTCTGGCAGAATGATAAACCTTGTAAAGGAGTGCCGTGAAACGCGCCAACCCTTTTCCCATACCTGCAGAGGCTTTCTGGTTCAGCGCTAAAATCCGCATGACCATCGTTAAGTCATCTGCCGTCCACAACCCCTCCATGTAAGCTTCCGCAGCACCTAAGCTGCCGTTAAATAAAATGCGGCTATAGAACTGCGAATGATGAACGGTAATAGTGGCCCTTAAGGACGATGGGTGCGATTCTTCGCCGAACAGGTAACGATGCTTGCCTTCGATTATCTCAATCCGGCCGTACCTTAACTTGTTTAGCAGCGAAAAAACAGTTCTGCGGGCGATATGATCTGATTTTCGCACCTTTAGCTCGCTGAGAGCCGGTGTTTCAGATGGAATAATTAGCTCGACCATTTCTTAATCCTTTTAGGAAGAAAGTTTTCTCTTTTTCGGATGGACGAAAAATGGGGTTCTTTTCAGCAGGAGACGCAATGCTTGCCAATAGATCAAGGTGATCACCTTGCCGGTCATCACCGGATATCTGAGTAAGGCTCGCGTTAGGCTCTGACGGTTTATATGGCGTCGCTGGAGTTTTAAACTGGCATCAAAGAGCGGCTCTCCTTTTTCATAATCGATTAAATGCACCCGGATGGAATCGTCGGGCAGTCGGAAGCGCCAGTCATAGTGAATATCTATGTCGATAAAGGGCGACACATGAAATGCTTTGGCAAACTGATGGCGCCGCCAATTTCTTATCGGGTGTTCATTTTGTTCGGCGCCTAAAACATAGCAATGGCGCTCTCCCCAGGGTGTATTGTGAATTTCTACAACAATCGTATCAACACTAGTACCCGCAGTGTCGTAGCAATAGTAAAAACTGGCCGGGTTAAAACAATAGCCAAAATATCTCAGATGAGTCAGCAGACGAATCGGGCCACTCGGTCGGCGGCCCAAACGCGCTTCAACAAGGGTTCGAACCGCTTGATCCATTGAAATCGCCGGATCACCGAAGTGATCTCGACGGCGAAAACTGGCAATATTAGCCTTTTCATAAGACCAGAGCGGATGAATATCAAACAGAGAAGGTAACTCCGCCAGATCGAGATACATAAAGAACAAACCATACTGAAACTGGTTTGATCGCGGGCGGTAACGCCGGTGGCGGATGGTCCCCTCATAAATACAGCTATGCATCGCTCGCTTCGCTCTTTATGGATAAAATTGGCGGCATCCTTCTGCCCGTTTACTGTAAGGATCCAATTCATTAATCGTCAAGTGTTTTGCCAAAGTGCCGGGTCACCTCCAAAGCACTCTTGACACCATCCTCATGGAAACCATAGCCCCAATACGCACCGGCGTAATAGGTGCGATTCACCCCGTTAATTTGACCGTGACTTTGCCTGGCGGCCAGGCTTCCGGGGTTGTAAACCGGATGATAATATACAAATTTCCGGTGGATTTTAGCCGGATCAATCGCTTTAACCAGATTAAGCGAAACGCAAAACTCTTCGGGCGCCCCGATGCTTTGTAGAATGTTCATATCATAGGTGACGGCGACACGTCCGGTATCTTCTTTAGATATGTGGTAATTCCAGCTGGCCCAGGCTGCCTTTTTGCTGGGAAGCAGAGATTCATCGCAATGCAGCACCGTCTCATTTTCCTGATAGGGAATTGCGCCCAGAATATTCTGTTCAGCATCCGTCGGGTCGTTTAGCATGGATAGTGCCTGATCACTGTGCGCCGCAATCACAACCTGGTCAAATTTTTCTGCCGGTTGGTTTCGCGGGTGTATTTCAACAAAATCACCATGCCGCCGAACAGATGCAACCGGGCAGCTTAAGCGTATTTGATCGGCATAAGATTTTGATATCGGCTTTATATATTGCCTTGACCGACCTTTTATGGTGAGCCACTGGGGCTTGTCTTTGACGTTTAAAAAACCATGATTTTTAAAAAACTGGGCAAAATAGCGGGCCGGAAATTCATTAAATTTAACCGGGTCCGCCGACCAGACCGCTTCACCCATGGGTATAATAAAATGCTGAACAAATGCTCGCGAGTATCCCTTTCCAGTTAGAAATTCAGCCAGCGTCAATTTAAAATCATCTGATTCCAGCAGGGCTTCAGAATCTTTTTTAAATCGAACCACATCCCATAGCATCCGGTAGAAGGACGGCCGCACCAGATTCCGGCGTTGAATAAAAAGAGAGTTAAGGCTGCTGGGGCTAAATTCCAAACCGGTTTTTTCACATTGAACACTGAAGCTCATTAGCGAATCCTGCCAGCCCACACCCAGACGCTTCATCAACTTTACGAAATTCGGGTATGTCTTTTTATTAAAGACGATGAATCCCGTATCAACCGCATAGTCCTGGCCATTGAGGGGCACATCCACCGTATTCGTGTGCCCGCCAACATAGTCGTTGGCTTCAAAAACGACGACCTCATGGTCTTCACTGAGCAAGTAGGCCGCCGTTAGGCCTGAAATCCCGCTACCGATTATGGCAATCCGCATGATATACTCTCCTTTGGGGAGTTGCCAGTCCCCGTCGAACCAAATTTAGGTTGATTTATCGTTGACGATACGGTTCTTGTAACGCATATGGTCCGGCACGGGACGTAAATCTTTAATAATCCCCAGACGGGCCAGCAAAAGCAACGCATAGTAAGTCATGTCAATTTCCCACCAGAAAAAACCCTGGCGGGCAGATACGGCATAATGGTGGTGGTTGTTGTGCCAGCCTTCTCCCAGTGTGATGAGTGCCAGTATCAGGTTGTTGCGGCTTGTATCTGGCGTGTCGTAACGCCGGCTGCCAAACATGTGGTCCAGTGAGTTGATCGTCAGGGTCCCGTGTAAAAGCAGGGTTGATGATATGAAAAACCCCCAGATCAACATTTGGGGTCCGTTGGTACCAAGCTGGGGCGCATATGTCGCCAAAAGCTCTCCGGAGACGTACAGCAGCCCCGCCAGAAGGATGGGGATTACCTTATCAAAGCGGTTAAGCCAACGAAGTTCCGGATACTTAAGCCATTCCTGGACGTATTTGTTCTTGGTCGGAAAATTTGCCCGCGAAGTTAACCAGCCGATATGGCTCCAGCAGAATCCTTGTTGGCGCGGGGAATGGACGTCTTTTTTTTGATCGGTATAGCGATGATGGTGACGATGGTGGGCGGCCCACCAGATCGGTCCCCGCTGGACCGACGCATTGCCCAATACTGCAAACACAAACTGCCAAAAACGATTGGTCTTAAACGCCTTATGGGAAAAATAGCGGTGGTAAAACCCCGTTATGGCAAACATGCGAATCACATACAAACCAATGGCCGTCAGAACAGCCGTCCAGCTCCACCCGGTCCAGATCACGCCGATACAGGCAACATGCAGAAAAATGAGCGGAATGATACGGACCCAATCGACCCGTTTGATATCATCCGCTGCAATATCAGCAGCGGCAATTTCGGCGTCAAACCATCGCCGCAGTGAAAGGTAGAGTGAGCTTTTCACCGATCGTTGCACAGGGTCAGCGGTCATACGTCAAATCTTCGCTTCGATCTCCCTCGGATAGTTGCATACCAAGCATCAAAATATAACCGAACTTTAATCCGGAAAGCGCTTATACATCACTCTGGGGTGTTGCCTTTTTTCAGTTACCCGTTATGAATACAATTATTCTTAGCTAAGAGCCCTCCGTCTGTCAACACGATTTCGCACCGTCTTGGCGGCGCGTCCATAGTAACAGACATCCATGAAGGCTTAACGCAAAGCACCCAACCACGACAAACCTGATTGATAGGCAAAAACTATCAATTTGGTTGAACTCATCCGGCGAATATTGTATGGTTCAGGTAATCATCTACCACCGACCCCAAAGAGGAAAGAACCCATGACGATCCCATCGAAAAATTTCACTCCAGAGACCGAAGCCATTCACTTTTCTGACGCCTTGGCGCGATCCGTTTTCGATGCGTTGTCCGCCCACATTGCTATCATAGACCACGGCGGCATTATTCGCGCAACCAATCGCGCCTGGCAGAGCTTTGCCGTTCAAGGAGGCCTCCCACCCGATTATGACTTTCGTGGCGTTAATTGTCTTTCTATCTGCGATGCCACTAAGGGGGATGCCAGTACGGATGCCTGTAACGTGGCTGCGGGGATTCGGGCCGTCATCAATAAAGAAATAGATGAATTCTTATACGATTACCCCTGCCATGGTCCGGACAGCCAGCATTGGTTCTACCTGCACGTCATTCGCATACCGGACACCGATCCTGTCCAGGTCGTGACCAGCCATGAAGATATTACGGCCCTTAAACTCACCGAGCAGGCACTAAGAGAAAGCCAAGAGAATCTCGATGAGCAAAAACAAAGCCTGGAAGAATCCAATGTGGCTTTGAA
>Ga0316197_10002338_pt1 | contig 13537 bp, 17 predicted proteins | sample OudBiesiAoxic_MG_FD_204939 | JGI IMG/M metagenome (GOLD analysis project Ga0316197, IMG submission 204939) | Coastal sediment microbial communities from Oude Bieten Haven, Netherlands - site A oxic | ecosystem: Environmental > Aquatic > Marine > Coastal > Sediment | place: Netherlands...
CCTCCATGACGGTGTCCGTGACACCGCCAAACCATTCACCCGCATCATCTAATAGAGACATAACGCCACCTTATTTTTGCGCCTGCTCTGGAAGTGGCGCGACCTGATCAACACGTTCAACAATCAATGGAATAGCACCCGCGCTGAGTTTCTCAACTTCAAATTTGAACGTTTCATTTGATGCGGTGTTCATCATGCCGTCTGCGGTAAAACCAAACGAAATGAAATCCAATGTGAATTGGTCTGCCATTGGCTCAAGGTCGTTTTGTTTTAGGTCGAAATCGTTATCCGCTTTGATAACGTTCAACTGCTCGTAACCATCACGAAGCACACGCATACGGGCGATATCATTACCACCGAAATGCACACGCTTTAGATTGATTGCAGGGCTACGCTCTGGATAGTCGAACGGAGTACGACCCGCGGCCGCCGCGTTCCATGTCAGTTCGTTGATTTTTGGCATGTAGTAACGCTTTTCTTGCGACGGTAAAACATGAGCACGCGCTCGAATGGTCGGCTTATCAACGATATTGCCGTCCGCGTCTTCTGAGGTTGGCGTGACTTTTAGAGTGATGTAGACAAACCACACCTCACCTTGAAGCGTGACCAAATCACTTTGGCGCATACCGATTTTTGTACGCGCTTTGCGCTCACCAAAGGGAAGCACATAACGACCAGCTTCTTGATACACTTTCACGTGGTCGGTGATGATTTGCAGTGATTTACCGGACAATGAAACAATCGTGTCACCCCCGTTTACCACTTCAATACGTTCGATATCGGACGGGTCAGTGATATTGGTGACCAGTTCAATGTCGTGATACGTTGGACCTGCAACCAAACGCAAGCTTGGACGTTGGCCCCATGCCACACCTTCAACAGGGTCAAGTTCAATCGCGCGTGGTGCAAATGGTGTTTTAATTAATTGCATAGTGGCGCCCCTTAACCGATTACGTCTTCGACTGCATCAACATTGTTTGATGCCCAAACGACACCCGCGGCAATAAGCGCACCGAGTGCCAACAGCGTGATATTTGCTTTGCTCATTTTCATTGAGTTAAACCTTTTCAAGTGAATAGAAATAAAAAAGCCGCAGCATTTGCGGCTACGGCTTGTACTTCAACACTCTATTGGCAATCAATACCGAACACCGATTGTGAATCGGTTGTGAATAAACGTGATGTCAATCACAAATCACCATCGAATCACGCCTTTTTTAAAGGCTTTTCCGTCCTGAAGTAAGTACTCAAGTTTGTTTAATTGGTCGATTTCCTTTGCGGCTATTCCGGTCATTTTTTCCAAATATTGCGCACTGGCAAACGTCTTTTGCATCATCACACAAGCAAACTGGCAGTTATCAATGATGGTTTTTGATACCTCTTGACCACGTTGAAACAGATTAATGGTGTGGATGTTGTACGAACGCCCCAAACGCAACAGCTTTCCATGGTATCCGGTCGCTTTCCCTGCGTTAGTGCTGTGCTCGGCCACTTCTTCACACACGACCTTTAGCGGCTTAGGGTGTTTACCATCACCCGCCGCCCAAACGACTTTGCAAAACAAATCAAAGTCTTTAATCGTGGTTTCTTTTTCCGGTTGCCAACAGATTTTAAAGCCTTGTTTTGTCTCTCGACCTGCAAGCAAAGCGCGAGAGAAGTCCCCCAACTTTCGATAGATGCGAATTTTGCGTCCATGCAAATCACCGTCATACTCTTTCTTGGGGTCAAATATCACCACTTGGTCAGTGGCTTTGACAAAAAGCTTTTTCGCGGCAGAGGATTTACCACTACCGGACATACCCACGCAAAAGATATGACCATTCGACAACTTATTATTGTTGTTAATTGGCTCCATCTTTTTCCCCTTTCTTGAGTGCTTCTTTGGCTTTGGCGACGTCTATCTTGCGAAGTTTTATCAAGGTTTTGTACTGCATGAACGCCACAAAGCAGACCGCGCCCGCCAGTTGCATTTCTGGCCCCCATTCTTTATACCAATCTGGCGGCTCAACGGCGTATTTCACTAAAACGGGCGCCGTGGCTTGTGTTAAGACAGCGCCTTGCATTTCATCAATACCTAAACGGCTATCAATCAGTTTCAAACCAAAATCAATGGTCGCCACACCACGAAAGGCAACAGGTAACGCCGCGTCTAATTTGGCATCATAGGCGGCTTTCTCTGCTTCCTCTTTTCGCGTCTTCGCGGAGTCTTTCACAACCACCGTTGTGTCATAGTCTTCGTCATCGACTTCGTTCAACAGCGCTTTTACCCCATCTTGAGAGCGCGTTTCTAGCACTTCATTTTCAGGTACTTGGTTTTCGTTTGTGATTTCCATTACGCCACCGCCTTTACAATTTTCACCACGCCACCAATCGCCAGACCGACAACGGCGGCAATACCTACGCGTTTTACGGTAAACAAGGGCGTTGATTCACTCTCGTCTTGAGCCTCATCATTCACTACGGGGAGTGCATCGGATTCGCTCTCTATGGGCGTAAATATTGGCTCTGGATTGGCTTCGATTGGCTTACTGAGTGCTAGAAGCTCGGCTTCGACCTCTTCCAGTGGCTTAAATTGGCTTAACGCTTGCTGAATCTTTGCCCCTGTTCGGTTATCCGAGCCACAATCACAACGGCTATAAACGTACTTGATTCGCTTACCGCTACCCTGAAAAATAGCCTTTGGTGTTAAACAAGTTTTACAGGCGATAAAGCCCAGTGGTGTTTTATCGTTCATCTTGCGCCCCTTGCTCTAGTGCATTTAGACGCTCATTGAAGGACTTTAATACCCCAACCATATTGAGCAATAACGGCTTAATAAAGCCTAAGCCGAACGGCGCGACAAAGGATTTCGCCGCTTTCTCTGCTTCGTGAAGTATCTCTTCGGTTTTTTTCATAAGGTTTCCCCTGTCTCTCGACGTTAGAAGTAAATAAATTGCCCCTGATTCACATCGTTGGCGTGTTGGTTAGTTCACCAATAAGCGGTTATTGGCAAATGAAATATTGGTGTATCGGTCAATGGATACTCTTGACCCCCTCATCAAAGGAACAATAAGACACTGCACCCCTTTAACGCTCCATCCGGTCACGGTCATCAACTCTTTTTCAAGAGGCGAAATTTTGATTTCTTCGGGTTGGTTACACTTATTTTCAGTGCTCCAAGGTGCGTCACTCCGTTCCTTTTTAAAAGCCTCCACCTTTGACTTTTGCACTAAAGCGTAAGTTTCTGCGCTTGTTTCAATAACCTTTTCGAGCCATTGGAACCCAATCACTCGTTTAACGGTTTCATCATACTTGTTGAGTTTGTCCTCATAGGCTAGCTTGGCTTTTCCGGCCAACTCACAAAACCCCATCCAACGGGATTTATCGCAATGGTCGCGAAGCTCGGCCAGCTCATCATCAAATGCGACATCAAACTCAGTTGCTCTTCGAAGTTGTCGCCATAATCCCACGGTAGGCGCTCCGGACTGTGAAAACTGCTTGATACCCCAAATAGAGGCCCAAGCGCGAACCGATAGCGCAATATCTTCCGCGGCCGATTCCGGCATGTAAGCCCCGTTGATGTTCTTAGATATGTACTTGATGATGTAAGCCGTTGCGCCGCCTTTAGTTGGATCACAAAACTTAGCCTTAAAGCGCGGTGAAATATCTAACTGACCGTGCTTGTTGTATAACTCGCTTTTATCCTCAAACGTTGCGATTTGCTCACAGATAGTAATCAACGCTTGTTTTTGTTCGGGTTTTACATACAGGAACATATGAGCGTGTGGTGTGCCGTCTTTGTGTGGTTCGGCCACTCGTAACCCAAACCAATCAATGTCATTCTTCTTAAAATGCGCCCTTGCTAACTTCCATTGCGCCATCATGTTTTGATGCGCTTCTTTAACGGTGCAACCGCTCCACTTGCGTGATTTTCGATGGTATTTACTTGGCAGTGTCCACGTAAGAAAAACCCCATCAAACCCCATATCAATGGCGCGCTCTTCATCACCGCGAGTACGCACAATAAGCTCAACGCGGCGATTGGCAGGGTTGGCGGTGGTACGTTCTGCCACATCCTTTAAACAGAACTCGGCAAGGGTTTCAGTGTTAACCACACTCATGGACTCTAAAAACTCTTGAGCTTCACGCATTTGACGCTTAAACCCTTCAAATGAATAGCTTGATACGTAAATGTGTTGATGCTTTTTTTTACCCACATTCCCCACAACCATTTGTGAATATTCGATATATTGCTTGCGTAAGCGTTTCAACTTCCTTAAAAGGTAGGTCCCATCAAAACAGCGCTTGATTGCGCCCTCAATCACATAAATACGGTCTTCAATGGCGTCTTGTTTTAGCTGCATTACAGGCGGTTGAATGGAGTTATCTAACAGTCTTTTAGCTATTTGCTCGTAAGCTTTCCAAAGCGTGTTTAAGTAAGCCAATCCGCACGGCTCGCCCTCTCGCTCTGCTTCTGGCTCTATGGTTTTCATTATTCGGCCAAACTCACCTGTGAGGTATTCCGCAAATGCTTTACAACGCTCATTACTGACTAAAATGTCGTGATTCAAATCCATGTCCGGCATGGTGTCATTGGTAGTTCGTGCAAACGGGTACTTATCTATGATGTGTTTAGTATGCTTTTCAGCATTGCGTTTTACATCTCCGGCAAATAGAGCTAATCCGCGCTCTGTTGCACCTGCTCTACGCATACGTGCACTTACCTTAAAATCAATATCTTTTCTAACGATTTTAGGTAAATGCGCAGTCATATTGGTGATGTACTGAGAAAAGGAAGGAGCGACACCGACCGCCCCAAACCTTGCATATGAACTCATGCTTTTCTAGCCCTTTTTAAACCATGCTTTTCACGTAACTTATCTAATAGATATAAACCGCGCTTACACTTCTTAGGGTCGAAGTCGACCATTCCTGCCATGCTTTCACATGGTTTATGAATTGGATCAGTAATTGGTAAATCAACAATCGATTTTCCAATGTTGTAATTAACGTCCATGGTTAAACCTCCAAATCCTTCAGCACATTCATTGCCTCTAATGATTGATTTCGAACATGAGTCCAGAACTCCGAATTGGCAGGCTTTTTAAGTTCAGTCGCTACTTGTGGATTAATTCTGCGAGAAGAGTAATTAAACAAATCCGCCGCTTCTGAAAATGTATTGATATTAATGTTGATACTATGGATTGGTGTTTTCATGCGTTTCCCCTCTAACTCAATGAATATTTACGCTTTCCCACTCTTCACGAGCTTCTTTGTACTGCTTATCTATAAACGCCCCTAAATCCTCAAGCTTCACCAATGTAGGACTACGCTCGGATTCTCGGAGTTTGAAAGTGGGAAACGGCAAATCACAAACCTTAGCCTTTTGCTCTGCTGTTTTTGGAGTGATACCCAAAAATTCCTGACTAATATTTTTAAGCTCTACCGTTGCACTTTCAAAACGCGCCATGAGCGCAAATGTTGTATTCATATATCACCTGTGAGACTCTTGGAGCAACTTGAAGACATTCAAATATTGCTCAATTGCTTTCGGGACACATTAGCAACACTTATAGGTCAATGCAATTACTTTGAGACATAAAGGAGCATTAATGAGCACTATAGATACGAAGATTGACGAACTCAAAGCGCTAACTGAGACATCTACAAATATAGATCTAGCAAAGACTTTGGGTATATCCGCATCAACAATTCAAACATGGAGAATGCGAGATAAGATTCCGGACAAGATATTCATCAAAGCGAGACACTTGTCACAAAATGGCATTTTGCCAACTCCAAAAGGAATGGTTAACCTTACTTATTACGATGTCGAAGCAAGTGCTGGTCACGGCACACTTGTAGAAGTAGAAATAGCAACTGAGATAAGTTTTTCTGAACGCTATTTACGAGATGAAATGCACGTCAATCCTAACGAAGTATTCACAATGAAAGCTAAAGGGGATTCGATGTATCCAACCCTTAAAGATGGCTCAATAATGATTGTTAAGAAGCTAGAGGAGTTTAGTGGTGATGGCGTGTATGTATTTCGAGTTAATGGTCAAGTAATGGTTAAGCGCCTACAGTTCCAACCAACAAAAATTATCTTTAAGAGCGATAATGGGCAGTTTTACGAACCGTGGGAACTGACACACCAAGAGATTGAGGCGATTGATTTTGAGATTTTGGGTCAAGCTGTCTGGGGTGGCGGTAAATTATAGGAATAAATAAACAATGGCTAGTGAACAGTATAAAGACCAAAAAAGACCTTTAGAGTACTCAAAAAAGCAAATAGATAAGGCAGCTAGAAGTATTCGACATAGCGTTATAGGGGAAGAACGCAAATCTGCAATAACGAAAATTCAAAGTTATCGAGAGTTCCATCTTTATCCTTTAATGCTAATGAAAAATCATCTAGCACGAACGGCTAGAGCCGTAAGTCCAAATGCAATAGTAGCTCGAAGATTAAAAAGATTACCAACGATCATAAACAAATTAGAACGACCTACGCTAGATGGAAATTCAGAGAATGCAATTAAGCTAACCCGAATGCAAGATATCGCTGGATGTCGTGCAATAGTAAAAAACAAGAAAGAGCTATATCAACTAAAGGATAAATTAGAGCATAGTAAATCAGTTCACAAAATTGTTAGAACGCAAGACTATCTTACAAAACCAAAAGATAGCGGGTATGGAGGCCTTCACCTTATTTATAGTTGTTACGAAGGATTAGAGAATACTCATCCATGGAAAAAGGCTTCAGTTGAAATTCAGTTAAGAACTAAACTCCAACACGCATGGGCAACGAGCTTAGAAATAATTGATACGTTAGAAAGTATTAACCTTAAAACATCTATTACTGGGCATAGTGATTGGAGACGTTTTTTTTCATTGGCTGGAAAGCTGATAGCTCACGATGAAGGTCTATGTATCATAGATGATGAGTTCGATAGGCTTCAACTATTCAAAGATTTATTTGTGCTTGAACAGAATTTAGAGGTAATCAGCAAACTCCGCAAGTACAACTTAGCCATATCACTTTCAGATGCAAGTGATATCCCAAAAAGTAAGCGAAGTGGTAAAGGATTATTCCTAATACTGATGGAAAAAGCTAATAGCAGTGCAGACGGGTACTCAGTGTCAGTAGAGTTTTTTGATAGAAGCAAAGCTGAAAAAGCACTAAAACGATTAAATGAGTCGGAGTTAGATGATACATATATTTTATCTGTATTAGTATCTGCAGAAGGCGTCCGCTCACTACGCCAAGCATACCCAAACTATTTTGGCTCTTCACAAGATTTTATAAAATTCCTAAACGTTCACGATAAAATTTATACGAATATTATGGAAAAGCGCGCGAAAGAAGCCTTAAAGACACTAGAAGAAATGAAGCAAAATTCAAAGCGGATGACAGAAGACGAAGAAAACATGAAAAGAGATTTGCTTGCATTTTTGGAGAGTTTAGAAAATATAAGAAAAGAAACTAAGAATGATTAGTGGTACTCCTTTAGTACCCCTCAAAACTCGCTAGCCCTTACAAGGGCTGTTCAATCAATCCAATCGAGCATGGGCGCAATGGAGAAGCGGGAATTAACGTATTTACTGGGTTTATCGATGTTCATAAAAATTTAGTCTCAAAATATGCTGTGTAATAAGGCCACTATCTACCTACAATTTACCTGAGTTATTTTCTGTGACACTCTTAAAGTCTTCCCTTTTGAAAACAGGACAATGACGAACTGCATCATCAAGACACGTAATCGACAGAGCGGCGGTTTAAGGTAACGGTATTCGTTGAAAAGAATTCGCGCATTATACACAGAGAAGGCAAAACTCTAAAAAGAAAGCGTGCGCTAAGTCATTCCTCTCACCTGTAATTTTGTTTTCCCATTAAAGTAAGAGATCTAGAGAGAGTTAGCATTTTTACTTTAAATATTAATTATGATTTTCGATTAACTTGATCCCTCATTACCTTTCGCTTAGGGTATGAATTGCTTTCCAAGTATTATGTTTGGAAAATTAGTGTATTATTATAAAAGTCCAGTTTTAAAGGTGGCTGATTTGGACATTATGTTACTTGAGCATGTATCAGGTATTTGTGAGGCTCGTGGGGTTAGATTTACACCCCAGAGAAAAAGAGTATTTGAACTGATTTGCACCAATAAAAGTGCATCAAGTGCTTACGATCTACTGGAACAACTAAAAGAGAGTGAACCTCAAGCTAAGCCACCAACAATATATAGAGCGCTAGATTTTTTGCTAGAACAAGGGTTCATCCATAAAGTTGAATCTAATAATAGCTTTATATCCTGTTGCTCATGTGGTCAAAATGAGCATTACTCCCAACTTCTAATTTGTGACCAATGTGGTAATGTTGCTGAACTACAAGATGATAATCTGATGACCTTGCTTGCCGGCAATGCCGAAAAGCACGGGTTCAAAATAACAAATCATGTCCTTGAAACACACGGTACCTGTAAAGCGTGTCTTTCAATCATGAAACAATAAGAAAGAGTGTTATGCGCGCTGAATTTGTAAACCCGTTTTTAGCTTCTTTGATGAACGTATTAAAAACAATGGCCTCCCTAGAGCTGAAACCGCTAAAACCGAGAGTCAAAAAAGATGAAATCGCTCGTGGTGATGTATCTGGCCTGATTGGTATGGTAGGTGACAAAAGTAAAGGCTCGATGTCTATTACTTTTGATGAAGGTCTCGCACTAGAGATCATGCAAAATATGCTGGGTGAACGTCCAAACGGTATTAATGAAGAAGTCACTGATATGGTGGGTGAAATCACAAATATGGTTACCGGTGGAGCGAAACGGATTTTATCTGATAGTGGCTTTGAATTTGATATGGCGACCCCTATCGTTGTATCCGGTAAAGGGCATACTATTCGCCATAAATGCGACGGGGCAATAATTATAATGCCTTTCACCTCCGAATGGGGTAACGCGTTTATTGAGATCTGTTTTGAATAAAACTGATTTTTAAAACCAAAAATAAAAAAGGTTGATGTGATACATCAACCTTTTTTTTGTTTTCCAAATCGTAATGCGTAAATAGCTTGCTCTCGATAAACAGGAACAAGCTATTTAACATCTCATCTATTAAGCTTTGTACGTTTTAAATGCGTTAATTAGACCATTTGTTGAGCTGTCATGTGAATCGATTGGTGATTCATCGGCTAATTCAGGAAGAATTTGGCTCGCTAACTGCTTACCAAGCTCCACACCCCATTGGTCAAATGAGAAGATATTCCAAATAACACCCTGAACAAAGATTTTATGCTCATACATGGCAAGCAAGTTACCTAGTGTACGGGGGGTAATTTGTTTAACCAAGATAGAGTTAGTTGGCCTATTACCTTCGAACACTTTAAATGGTACAAGGTCTTTGACTTCTTCGGCTGTTTTACCTGCTGCAATAAATTCAGCTTCTACTTGTTCTTTGCTCTTACCGAAAGCAAGTGCTTCCGTTTGAGCAAAGAAATTAGACATCAGTTTCTGATGGTGATCACCTGCTGGATTGTGGCTGATTGCAGGCGCAATGAAATCACAAGGAATCAATTTAGTGCCTTGGTGAATTAACTGATAAAACGCATGTTGTCCATTTGTACCAGGTTCACCCCAAATAATTGGGCCTGTTTGGTAATCAACAGCTTCGCCATTGCGATCCGTGTATTTACCATTCGACTCCATGTTACCTTGTTGAAAATAGGCAGCAAAGCGATGCATATATTGATCATAAGGTAAGATTGCTTCTGATTCTGCACCATGGAAATTGTTGTACCAAAGGCCTATCAAAGCAAGAATGACGGGTACGTTTTTCTCAAATGCAGTTTCAGAAAAATGATTATCCATATCGTGAGCGCCTGCCAACAGCTCAATATAATTATCATAACCGACACAAAGTGCAATGGACATACCAATGGCTGACCATAGTGAGTAACGACCACCAACCCAGTCCCAAAACTCGAACATGTTCTCAGTATCAATTCCGAACTCTGCTACTGCTTTTCCATTTGTAGAAAGCGCTGCGAAATGTTTCGCTACGTGGGCTTCGTCACCCGCAGTTTCAAGGAACCAAGTACGTGCTGAATGCGCGTTTGTCATCGTTTCTTGAGTAGTAAATGTTTTTGATGCAACCAAGAACAATGTTGTCTCAGGATTCACTTTTTTTAATGTTTCTACAATATGAGTACCATCAACATTCGAAACGAAGTGCATGTTCAAATGGTTTTTATAAGGTGTTAACGCTTCCGTTACCATATAAGGACCAAGGTCCGAACCGCCAATACCAATGTTTACAACATCAGTAATCGCTTTGCCTGTATAGCCTTTCCAGTCACCTGAAATAACACGATCGGTAAAGCCTTCGATCTTTGTCAAAACCGCGTTTACATCAGGCATGATATCTTTGCCTTCTAGCATGACTGGTTTGTTACTGCGGTTACGAAGAGCACAATGTAATACTGCGCGGCCTTCTGTTTGGTTGATTTTCTCACCCGAGAACATCGCGTCGATTGCCGCCTTCAGTTCTGTCTCATCGGCAAGAGCAAACAATTTGTCCATTGTCTCTTGATTGATTAAGTTTTTTGAATAATCAACCAGAATGTCGTCACCAAACTTAGTAGAAAAGTTTTCAAAACGATCTTCGTCTAATGCAAATAACGTATCAAGCTCCATATCTTGTGCTGATTCAAAATGCGTTGTTAAAGCCTTCCAAGCTTTTGTTTGCGTTGGATTAATATTTTTCAACATAGTCTCTGTCCCGATGCCACAGTAGGTTAAATTCAATTAAACGTAGACGAATTTCTACGATAACTGAATAGCCAAATTAAAAATAAATTTTTCTCGTTATTGAAAAATGAGCGTTTGTTTCGATGAAAACTCGCTTTGAAAGCCGTATTTTCAACGATCGACAGTCTCAATAGGCTCTTTTATTATAATTAGAGTGTGATTATGACGTAACTGCACAGATTTAGTATTGAGTTACATCAGTTCTCAATTTGATCACTAGTTTTACCTGTTCGGCGTTATAATTTAAAGTACTTTCTACAAAGTGGAGTAACTTTCCTATGTGGCAACAAGCGACGATTCACTTACAGCCTAAAAGCAGGGGATTTCATCTCATTTCAGATGAAATCCAGCAAAATGTTCAAGAAATTTCGACCATCTCAATAGGTCTTCTTCATCTGTTTATTCAACATACTTCAGCAAGTTTGACACTTAATGAAAATGCAGACCCAACAGTACGATCCGATATGGAAAGCCACTTTAATAAATTTGTGCCAGAAAGAGCGAGTTATTATCAGCACACATATGAAGGAGATGATGATATGCCTGCACACATAAAAGCATCACTACTTGGTGCCAGCATTACCATTCCTATCAGTAATGGAAACTTGGCTCTGGGTACTTGGCAAGGTATCTATTTAGGAGAGCACAGAGAGTATGGCGGTTCAAGAACCATCATCGCGACAATTTCTGGAGAATAACCGTAAACCCTATTGGTACCGGAGGTTCTATTGATGCCTCCGATAACATTAAAATGGTTGATTCACCATTACACGAAAAATGCTATCTTCACTTCCCCATGCAACCTCAGTACGAACAACGACGCCCTCGACTTGAAAACGAATAGCACCACCGGCGCTCCATTTCATATCTTCATGTAGGGTCTTTAAGTTATATTCATCTGCTACTCGTCCTACATCTGTAAACGCGACCCATTGCCACCATGGCACGTTATATAAGCTAAATACTGGCCATGAACCCAACGGTTGCCATTCAGGCATCACTCTATATTCAGCCGTGTAACTGATAGCAGATCGGCCGTGAAAACGCCCGGCAGTAAAACTTCGCAATCGAAATAATCCGCCTAGCTTTACACTTTCATATTCAGGAGGCCGTTGGCATTGGTTGTTTGAACAATTATCCCATGTCGGGGTATCTGCTGTATAAACACTAAATGCTAGAACTTGCTTATTGAAAAAATCGTTTAAGGGGCCGATATCCCAATACTGACTATTATGTAAGGCCACTATCGCCCACTGACTATCGTCTTTGTATTCTGGAGAATAGGTTACTTCGATTTGCGTTCTAGACCCTTCTGTAGGGTTCCTATTATCGTTCTGATTATTCCAGTCAAATTCTAATTTAACTCCCCACGTTTCTTCGGCACTTTGGTCGTTTGTACTTAACTCTCTAGAGGCAAAAAAAGGTTGAATTTCAAATGAACTAACACCACTTGTAAATGGGTTTGATCCTTTGACCTCTCGATTAGGTGTATACCCGGCGGCTACACCAAGGTTTTCACCTTCTCCCCACGGCAAAATATATCGAAAAGAAAAACGATACTTCTCTTCAATACCGGTTGTCTCTGTTACATCCAATGACGAGGAGTTATTGTTGCCTTGATCTCCAAGGTAATAATCGTAATCTACAAATTTACCATTATACAATTCAACACCTAATAACCAGTTTCCAGGTGCCTGATAATTAGCAAGTGCGCCGTAAGTGACATAGGTATCTTTGTCGGAATAGAGCCCCATGACCAATAAACTCATCTGGGGCTGTAGAATACCCGTCGCTACACCAGCAACACCAACCGTGTTACCCATGGAGTCCGAGGTAAAAAAGAAAGGGACAACAGCAGAATCTGGTACCCAATTTGGCCAGCCATTACTGTATGCTGGTGTACTGCATACCAATAAAATAAAAGATGAGATGAGGCTGACAAGGAGGGTTAAAACTTTCATTCATTTCGCTCAGTGATATATTGCATCTCAACTCGAGGGGTTAGTTTAGTAACCAGTTCATAGGCGATCGTACCAATATGTTTCGCGACGTTTTCCACCGGCAGCGGCGTTCCCCATAGAATAACCTCATCACCGACGCAATCTACTGCTTCTGGCCCAAGATCGACAGTAAGCATATCCATTGATACTCGGCCCGCAATAGGCGCTATTCTACCGTTAACCCAAACGGGTGTTCCATACGGAGCCGTTCTAGGGTAACCATCGCCATAACCGATTGCGACAACCCCGATCTTAGTATCACGTTTGCTAGTCCAGATAGCACCGTAGCCCACGCTCTCACCCGCCTTGACGTCTCGTACAGCAATTAGACATGATTTAAGGGTCATAACAGGCTTGCAGTGGTAATCTGTCGCTTCATCGTCTGAGAACGGTGACACGCCATACATAATAATCCCGGAGCGGTTCCATTCTAAGCGACTTTCAGGCCACACAAGAATACCAGCTGACGCCGCGATCGAACGTTCGCCTTCATACTGTTCGGTTAGTTCTAGAAATAATTTAGTTTGCTCTAACGTGATTGAGCTTTGTCGTTCATCAGCGCAAGCAAAATGGCTCATAAAACGAATCGGTTTGGCAATATTATCGCAACGATTAATTCGGTCAACAAAGTCAGCAAAATGCTCTGGCCTAACACCAAGTCGGTGCATACCGCTATCAAGCTTAACCCATACTTTGACTGGCGTTTCGAGTGTTGCCTGCTCTAGAGCCTCAAGTTGTTCGATGCTATGAACCGCGG
>Ga0316197_10002339_pt1 | contig 13529 bp, 11 predicted proteins | sample OudBiesiAoxic_MG_FD_204939 | JGI IMG/M metagenome (GOLD analysis project Ga0316197, IMG submission 204939) | Coastal sediment microbial communities from Oude Bieten Haven, Netherlands - site A oxic | ecosystem: Environmental > Aquatic > Marine > Coastal > Sediment | place: Netherlands...
AGGCCGAACTGGGGCCGTTCCCGGTCGGATTGGCTGACGATGAGGAGTCGGTCGAGTACGGCTTGGACGAGTGGAGCGTCACCGACCGCTCCACGCTCACCGAGGCACTCGTCGAGGCCGAGATCCCACATCGCTGGGACCATGCCACGATTCTCGTTGCCGCCGATGCCGAGGAAGACGTCGATGAGCTGCTCGATGCGATCGAAGCCGGCGAGCTCGGTCCGGTGGACGACGGCGGTGTCAACGAGCCACCGGAAGGTGCGCTCAGTGACATCTTCCTGACCGCGAACAAGCTCGCCAAGGACCCGTTCGATGCGAAGGCGCGGATCAAGCTCATCGACCTCAACACCGTGATCCATCCGAAGCACCCGCCCTACGCGCTGGCGCCGCGAGTCTGGACCCAGACCGTTGCTGCGGTCGGCGCGATCGTGACGCGGATCGAAGCCGACGCCGAAGGCGGCAACGTGGCCGACGAACCCGTCGGCGACGACGGTCGGCTGCAGGAGTCGTCCGACGTGATCGGGCTTGCCCAGGAACTGCGCACCATCGTGCGCGACTACGTCTGACGATCACGCAACCGATCACGGGCGTCGGTAGCGTTCCGCTCGTGCTGCTGGCCGAGCTGGAAATCTTTCACAGTCGACCCGTCCAGCCCACTCGGAGGATCTCCCTCGGACACATGGTGCTTCCGGTCGACCCTGCGCCCGGATTCGGTGGGCTGCTGCTCGGAGCGATCGTCGCGCAGCACCTCGGGGGAGTGTCCGACGACTACGTGCCCGACATCCATCGGCTGATCAACGAGATCGAGGCCGGCCACCGCATCGTGCAGCCCCGCCTGCGGCATCGGTTCCAGCTCGACCGACACGGGTTGTCGCACAGCTCCCACCGGCTGATCGGCGACGGCGACGATCTGTCGTTCGACTTCGCGACGACGGGTACCGACCTCGCTCAGGTGCTCGGGGCGGTCTACGCCGTCGAGCGCCTTGCCGTCGAGCACCGCCGACTGATCACTCCGGTGATCCAGAAGGCGGCGCGCTGGCGCGGGCCGATCGGGCCGTCGATGATCGCCTACCTCGCTGGTTCGCAGACGACGACGCTCGAAGCGCTGGCGGATCCCAGTGGATGGGCGATGCAGTTGCTCGGTTTCGAGCTCGGTGGGGACCGACCGTCCAAGCGTGAGGTCACCAAGGCCTTTCGCACGAAGATGCGCAGCGTCCACCCGGATCACGGCGGTGAGAAGATCGACGCTGCCAAAGCGATGTCCGACCTCGCCGAGGCACGGCGGATCCTCTCCTGATGGCGAACCCGACGCTGCTGCTGTACCCCGGCGCCGGAACCGGGTGCGACCACTCGAGCCTGATCGCTACCGAACAGCGGTTGGGCTCCGCGGCGTTCGTCGAGCGCCGCGATTTCCCGTATCGCCGTCAGGGTCGCAAGGCCCCCGACCGGGCACCGAAGCTGATGGCGGCCATCCGTGACGACCTCGGTGACTTCTCCCGCCGGCGCGGACCCGTCGTGATGGGTGGCCGGTCGATGGGAGGACGGATGACGACCATGGTCGCAGCGGATGTCGACGACGCGGGGCCGGTTGCGCGTCTCGCTGGTCTCGTGCTGATCTGCTACCCGCTCCATCCGCCGGGCAAGCCCGACAACCTACGGGTCGAGCACCTCCCGGAGATCTCCGTGCCCTGCCTGTTCATCTCCGGAACCAGGGATCCGTTCGGGTCGCCCGACGAACTGGAACGCTGGACTTCCACGATCCCGGCGCCGGTCGAACACCACTGGATCGAGGGTGGGCGACACGATCTGAAAGGCGCCGACGACGAGATTGCCGAACGGATCGCTGCGTTCCTCGGATCCGTCACACGGTGAACTCGAGCGGGTCGTCCTCAGGGTTCAGGGATTCGAGTTCGCGGTGGGCGGTCTCGGGGTAGGCAGCCACCACGAGGACGGTGACGACGAGCTGGCCGATCGCCAGCAGTGCCATCGTCGAGCCGTACGACCAGCCGCCGTCGAGGAGGCGTCCGGTGAGGCTGAGTCCGCCGATCCCTCCGATCAGTGCCGACGCGGTCACGAAACCTGTGGCCCGCGTCCGGTTCGCCGTGGGGAACAACTCGGTCCGGTACACCGTCATCGCCGGGTACACGGCTGAGCCGAGGATTCCGCCCAGGAGCGAAAAGGCCCAGAGCCCGAGGCCGCCGACTGAGAACGCGGCAATGATCGACAGCGTCGACAGGGGAAGCGCGACCATGATCAGCCGGCGTCGACCACGACGATCTGCAAAGCGGCCGCCGAGGATCAGCCCGATGCCGGCCGGCGTGCCGATCAGGATGGAGAACAGGCCGATCATCCCGCCGTTGAACCCACGGATGTCCTCCAGGTACGTGTTCTGGAAGAAGCTGGCCGGTGCGATGAACACGTTGCCGGCGAAGGCGACGGTGGCCAGCAGTGCGAAGCGTTTGCGGTCGAGCCGAGGCGCCTTGCGCGGACGGTCGACCCGCTGCGCCTCGTGGGTGAATCGGCGCGTCTCGGGGAGCCGTCGGGTCAGGTCGAAGGCGACGATGCACCAGATGATCGAGACGAGGTAGACGTATCGCCAGCCGCTCGGTCCGATGTCTGCCAGCCGGAGCGACATCACGGCGATGCCGGCGCCGAGACCCGCGGCCATGGCGAGAACGCTGATGGCATAGGCCCGGCTGTTGCGGGGCATCTCCTCCGCGGCGATCACCCCGACGACGAAGGCGAGCGCGATGCCCATCGGGCGGCCGACCGTCTGGCTCGCCACGAGCAGGCCGAAGCTGGGGGCGATCGCGCCGAGCAGCGTCAGCAGCGGGGCCAGCCAGGCCACGATCACCAGGACTTTTCGGCGACCGATCCGATCGGCGACCACCGCTGCTGGGAGCGCGAACACGATGCCGGCGCGCACGATCGACCCGGAATCGCCTTTGGCCGTCTCGCTGATCCCGAAGTCGTCTGCGGCGAATCCGACGGTTTGCGTGAAGATCGTGTTGACGAAGGCCGCGGCCATCGACGCGGCGGCGAGCAGCCCGATGACGAGCAGTTGCGTCGCGTCGAGTTGATCGGGCGGCGACCACCAGCCGCGCGCAGAGATCCGGCGGGCGAGGACTCCCCGAATCGGCAGGCCGAAAAGCCATCCGAACCATGGGATGTGCACGCGGTACCGCGTCCGTTCGACGATCTGTGCGGGCTTCTGATCGGTCGCCTCGACGAGGTCGACGATGCGCTCGTAGGTCGTGAACGGGCCGTGTTCCTGGTTGTATATGAACTCGTGGCCGATGTCGGTGGGACCGTTGGTGACTTCCACTTCCTGGAGGAGGTCGGTCCGGGCGAGAGCGATGCGTGTGCGATGCTCGGCATCGTCTGGCCAGCGTCGCGTGATGATGCGACCACCTGGCTCCACGGTCGGAGCATACTGGTGAGCAGTGAGCTCAGAATCGGAACACATCGTCGTTCGGGGTGGCGGACCGCTGTCGGGCTCCGTCGTGGTCCCCGGCGCGAAGAACTCGGTGCTCAAGCTGATGGCCACCACCATTCTCTGTGACGGTCCCTTCGAGCTGACCAACGTCCCTGACATCGCCGACGTTTCGATCATGGGCGACCTGCTCGCCGCAATCGGCGTCGAGATGTCCCGGCCGGCTCCGGGCGAGCTCGTGCTGTTCAACACCGGCCGGATCACCCCGGTCGCGCCGTATGAGTTGGTCGAGCGGATCCGGGCATCGATCAACGTGCTCGGCCCGTTGCTCGCCCGGTGTGGCGAGGTCCGGCTCTCGTTGCCCGGCGGCGACGATTTCGGCGCTCGCCCGATCGACATGCACATCGCCGGTCTCGAGGCGATGGGTGCAGAGTTCAAGTTCAGCCACGGCTATCTCGAGGCGCGAGCCGACCGGCTGCACGGCGCGGACATCACCTTCGACTTCCCGAGCGTCGGCGCGACCGAGAACCTGATGACCGCAGCGGTGCTGGCCGAGGGAGTCACGACGATCGACAACGCCGCCCGCGAGCCAGAGATCACCGACCTGTGCGAATTCCTCGTGGCGATGGGCGCGAAGATCGATGGGATCGGGTCATCGACCTTGACGATCGAAGGTGTGGAGCAGCACGACCTCCGGCCGGTGGCCCACCGCACGGTGCCCGACCGGATCCAGGCCGCCACCTATTTGGCGGCCTGCTCCGTTGCCGGTGGCGAGCTCGACGTCGTCGGTGCCCGCGCCGACCACATGACGATGCTGCTCGAACGATTTGGCGACATGGGTCTGCGACTCGAATCGACCGATCACGGTATCCACGTCACCGCCGACGACCGGCCGCGTTCGATCGACGTGGCAACGCTGCCGTACCCGGGCATCGCCACCGACTACAAGCCGCTGATCATCACGATGCTGTCGGTTGCCGACGGAGTCGGCATCGTGACCGAGAACCTCTACCCGGGCCGCTTCCGGTACGTCGAGGAACTGCAGCGGCTGGGCGCTGATGTACGCACGAGCGGTCATCACGCCGTCATCCGCGGCGTGCCCCGATTGTCGGGTGCGCCCGTCAGGGCGCACGACATCCGCGCCGGTGCTGCGATGGTGGTGGCCGGGCTGGCTGCCGAGGGCGAGACCCGTATCTCGGGGATCCATCACATCGACCGCGGCTACGACGATCTGGTCGGTCGCCTGCAGGGCGTCGGCGCGAACATCCAACGCGCAACGAATTGACCGGTCGTCAGTCCGAGTCGGAGGCCTGCTGCTCGCCGGCCGCGGCATCGACACGACGTTTCGCCACGATGAGCAGCCCGGCGATGACGACCATTGGCCCGCCGATCAGCAACGCCTCGTCCCAACCGCCCTGGTGGGCGAGCAGTGCGGTCGCGATCGTGCTCACGAGATGGATCGTACGGCCGACACCGATTGAATGGTGTGCACGATGCGCGACAAGATCCTGGCAACGATCGAGGCGATCCGCCCGGCGCTTCAGGCCGACGGTGGAGACATCGAGTTCCATGACGTCGACGAGGCCACCGGTGTCGTGTCGGTCGCGCTGAAGGGCGCCTGCGCCGGCTGTCCGTCATCGAACAGCACGCTCAAGTTCGGTGTCGAGCGGATCATGCGCGACCGCATCGACGGCGTGACCTCGGTGGTCAATGTGACCGACAGCTACTCGCCCGACGGCGAGTGCCATTGATCGCCTGATTGGGTCGGCCCGGGGCCGATCCGAAAGACTCTCCGGCGATGGCCCGCAAACGACTGCCCGCCCCCGAACTCTTCCAGGCCGCACTCGACGGTGACCGCAGCGCGCTCGCGCGGCTGTTGTCGCTCATCGAGCGCGGTGACGACGAAGCGCGCGAGATCGGCCGACTCGCCTATCCCCGCTCCGGGGCCGGCTACACGGTCGGGTTGACGGGTGCACCGGGAGCCGGGAAGTCGACGCTCACATCGGCCATCATCAAGCACCTGCGCTCGCTCGAACTCGAGATCGCCGTGCTCGCGATCGATCCGTCGTCGCCCTTCACGGGCGGCGCGATCCTCGGCGATCGGGTCCGGATGCAGGACCACGCCACCGACCCCGGCGTGTTCATCCGCTCGATGGCGACCCGCGGTCACCTCGGAGGATTGTCCCTCGCCACCCCCGAGGCTGTCCGGGCGCTCGATGCCATCGGGCGCCGCTGGATCCTCGTCGAGACCGTCGGCGTCGGCCAGGTCGAGGTCGAGGTGGCCGGCAAGGCCGATACGACGATCGTGGTGGTGAATCCCGGCTGGGGTGACAGCGTGCAGGCCAACAAAGCAGGCTTGATGGAGATCGCCGACATCTTCGTGATCAACAAGGCCGACCGCAAGGGCGTCGACGAGACCCGTCGAGATCTGATGCAGATGCTCGATCTGTCCGATCTTCCGCACGACACGTGGCGTCCTCCGATCATCAACACCACCGGTACCACCGGCGACGGGGTCGTCGAGCTGTGGGACACCGTGCTGCAGCATCGGGAGTTCGCCGAGACGTCCGGGCTGCTGCAGGAGCGCCGAACGTTCCGTCTGCGCGAGGAACTTCGTGAGATCATCGTCCAGCGGCTGGGCCGCAAGGCCCGAGCGATCTGTACCGGCGAGCGCTGGGACGAGTTGACCGACGAGGTTGCCGAGCGGGTCACCGACCCGTGGACAGCCGCCGACGAGATGCTCGCCGCAATCGACGCCTGACCTCCTGTCCGGTGCTTGCGGACTCCGGATCAGGACGTGCGCGCAGCCAGGGACCTGTGGGTGAATCGCCGGAGCAACGAGTCGCCGACGACGCTTCGGCTCATCGGTGTCCTACCCAGCCGACGGCCGCGGGTCGAGGCGGACGCGTTCGCCCGGATACGGCGCAACGGCGCTGAGGCCGAACCGGTTGCTCAGCACGTCGATCAGCGCAGCAGAGCTGTCGGGTTCTCCGTGGTTGACATAGACCATGTCTGGTGGCGGTGAGGCGCTGCGGACCCAGTCGGCCAGATCGGTCTGGTCGGCGTGCGCTGACAGCGCAATCGAACTGACCTTGGCTCGCACTGGGTAGTAGTGGCCGAACAACTTGATCTGGCGGCTGCCGGACCGCAGCGCATCGCCTCGGGTGCCAGGAGCCTGGAAGCCGACGAGCATCACCTCGTTGCGATGGTCGCCGGCGCGGCTGGCGAGGTGATGGATGATCCGCCCACCCGTTGCCATGCCCGAGGCGGAAATGATGATCATCGGTCCGTGCCGTGCGTTCAGGCGTTTGGATTCCTCGACGGTTCGTGTCTCGGTCAGCTCGATCGAGCTGAACAACTCGTGGCCGTGGAACTCCGGGCGGATCTCCGGTGATCCACGACGGGCTTCGGATCGGTAGACGTCGAGGGCTCGGCTTGCCATCGGGCTGTCGACGAAGATCGGCAGATTCGGCACGTGGCCGGCCTTGACGAGTTGGTCCAGGTGCCAGAGGACGATCTCGGTGCGATCGACGGCGAAGGACGGGATGAGCACGACCCCACCGTGCCGGGCGGCGCGGTTGACCACATCGGCGATGCGCTCCTCGGGGCCGTCGTCAGGGTGTTTCTCGTCGCCGTACGTCGACTCGATGACGATGGCGTCGGCGCGGCCGATCGGGGCGGGTGGGAGCAGGAGCGGATGGGTGGAACGGCCGAGGTCACCGCTGAAGATCACCCGAGTGTCATGGTCGGTGAGGTGGAGGCCGATCGAGGCGGCGCCCAGGATGTGGCCGGCCCGCCGCCAGGTTGCCTCGACGGTCGGCAGCAGCTGGTGAGCGTTGTCGAACGGGACGGTTTCGAACTGGTCGAGGCAGGCCATCGCGTCGGCCTGGGTGTAGAGGGGCAGCGCCGGGTCGTGCTTCGAGAAGCCGTGCCGGTTGGCGAAGTCCGCTTCCTCCTCCTGGAGATAGCCGCTGTCGGGGAGCACGATCTCCGCGAGCTTGCGGGTGCCTTTGGTGCAGTAGATCGGGCCGCGAAATCCGTGATTGACGAGTCTCGGGATGTAGCCGCAGTGATCGATGTGGGCGTGGGTGAGCACGACCGCGTCGATGCTGTCCGGTGGGACCGGAAACTGTGCCCAGTTCTGGAGACGCAGTTTCTTACGGCCTTGGAACAATCCGCAGTCGATCATCACCCGCCCGTCGGCAGTGTCGAGGAGGGTCTTGCTGCCGGTTACGGTCTGGGCCCCGCCGATGAACGTCAGCGTCGGTGCTGTTGAAGGCTCGGCCATGGATTCAGCTTCTGCCTTCACAGCTCGTGCGGCCACGGCCGAAGGTCACCTGGACGCGGCGCCGACATCTCGTCCACCGCGGCCGAACACAGATCCCGAGACCGGCTTCTCGAGTTCAGTCGGTCGGCGCGGGGACGAACCGGGAGATGCCTGCGGCCGTCGCGACCCACACTGCTCCGTCGGGTCCGGTCGCGACCTGACGGGTGACGTTGGACGCCAGGCCGTCGTCGATCGTGAGCAGGACGGTTTCGTCGCGGCGGAGGTCGGTCCACAGCAGGCCACCGAGTCCCGAATAGAACAGGTGCTCCTGTCCGATCGCCGCCATCATTGGCGGAGCGTCGCCGGCTGCGGGTCGTTGGATCAGGTTCAACCACTCTGATGAGTCCCTCTCGTCGCTGATCCACATGTCCTGGTCGAAGATCTGATGGAACGTCCGGTACTCGTCGCGGCCTGGGATCGTCTTGTCGACGCCGATGCCGACGCGGTGGATCGTGCCGTCGACGGCGACCGTCGAGAAGAACACATCACCGACGTCGGCGACAGGAAACACCGACCAGGTCTCGTCCGGGTCGAGGCGCATTGCGCGGTCGGCGACGAGCACCAACGGCCGATTGTCCGGGTCGACCCCGACGTCGCGGACGTCGAGATCATCCCACGACTCGCCGGCTGGCCCGTCGATTTCGGTCCAGGTCGCCCCATCGAAGCGAAGCAGGGTACGGGCACGGGGGACCTCGTTGAACGAGCCAGCGGAGCCCATCCCCCACAAGCCGCCGAGCGACCCGGCATCCGCCGGCCTGGCGAGGAGCGGGCCCGTGCGGCACAGCGACACGAACTCGGCCAAGCAGTCGAAGTGCGTGGTCATGTCGGAGCCGTCGAACTCGAGCAAGCTCGCCGGTTCGTCGCTGAACACACCTGCCCCACCGGCGCACTGCGCCCATGCGCGGCCCGATGGTCCCGCAATGATCCGAACGTCGTACGTCATCCCGGTCGGCTGCCCGGTCGGGAACCCTGACCATCGGGTGCCGTCGAAACGGTTGAACGCATGGTCGGTCATCGCCCACACCGAGCCGTCGGCGTTCACGTCGATCGCGAGCACATCGTCGCTCGCCAGGCCGTCCTCGGTCGTGTACGTCGTCCATCCCGGCGTCAGCGCCTCGTGCACTGGGGCCGTCCACGAGGTCGGAGGCGTCACGGTCGCGGGCGCGGGCGGTGTCGGCGAGGAGAGTTCGGTGTCCTCGGCTTCGGGACGTGCTTCGAAGGTCGCGGGCACGGTTTGATCCGCCTGGTCCGCGTCAGCACCTTGCTGGCGACCGTCCGTTCCACATGAGGCCGCGACGAGGACCAACACGATGCTCACGACCACGAGAACGCCCGTGCGGCTCGTCATCGATCGTCGACCACGGGTGCTCACGCTGCCCACCTCCTTCCAATGATCATTCGATTGCTGCCGCCCAACCGACAAGGGGCAGAGGTCCCAGCGCGCCGCCATCGACGACTGCGAGGCGTATCTGCCAGGCTGTCGAGATGGCCTATGAATTGCTGACGCTCGAACGACGCGACGACGGAGTCGCCGTGGTGACCCTTGCGAACGGCAAGGTCAATCCGCTGTCGCGTGAGCTGCTCGGCGAGCTGCGTCAGGCTGCTGACGAGCTCGCAGCCGATCTCCCGGGTGCGGTCGTGGTCACCGGTGGCGAGCGGATCTTCGCGGCGGGTGCCGACATCTCGCAGTTCGGCGGACCCGACGAGGCCGCCGTGATCGGTCCACTCTTCCACGACACGATCGGTGCGTTCGCGACGCTCCCTCGTTTCGTGATCGCCGCAGTGAGTGGCTACGCCCTCGGCGGTGGGTGTGAGCTCGCGCTCGGATGTGACTATCGGATCGCGTCCGAGAAGGCGGTGTTCGGGCAACCCGAGATCCTGCTCGGGATCATCCCCGGCGGTGGCGGGACCCAACGCCTCGCCCGCGTCGTGGGTCCGTCGAAGGCCAAGGAGCTGTGCCTCACAGGTCGCCAGGTGAAGGCCGACGAGGCGCTACGGATCGGACTCGCCGACGAGGTGGTCGCTCCCGACGAACTCCACGACCGTGCGTTCGCTCTCGCCGCCGAGGTGGCCAAAGGTGCGCTCCAGGCGCAGGCGATCACGAAGCGACTGATCGACGCCGGACTGTCGACCTCGCTCGACGAGGGACTCGCGCTGGAGCGGGATGGCTTCGTCGAAGTGTTCCGGACCGACGACTCGCAGATCGGGGTGAAGAGCTTTCTCGAACACGGTCCCGGCAAGGCTGACTTCACCGGCGCTTGAGCCCCTCAGGCGTCGGTGATCGGGCGCTTGAGTGACCAGGCGTCCTTGGCGAGCCAGAGACCGATCGCCGTGACGATGAAGATCGCGCCGGCCACGGTCGCGTAGGCCACCGTTCGCCCGAAGTTCTCGTACACGTAGCCGGTCACCACTGCCATCGCGCCGGCCATCAACGCCTGCGAGGCGCCGAGCATGCCCTGCGCTCCCGCTTGGCGGTCGCCGGGGATCACCATGCCCGCAGCAACACCGGCCGCTGAGATGGTGAGGCCGTCGCTCACCGCGTGGACCATCGCCAACGCGAAGATCAGCCCCCCGGTCGGGAGGAGTCCGTACCCGAGCATGAAGCCGCCAGCGGCGAAGAGGCCGATCGCCGCGAGTTTGAACGGCCCGAATGTCTGCGCGAGCCGACCACCCCGTGGCCCGAGGAAGATCAGCGGCAACGCGAACAGCGTGATCCCGATGTTCGCGATCCACTCCGCAGTGCCCAGCTCGTCGTGGACGAGCGACCACAGCGAGTCGAAGCCGCCGATCATGAGGAACGTGACACCGGCCAACACGGTGGCTCCGGCGAACGGCCGGATGGCGAGGAGGTCGAATGCCAATCGTCGTTGCGGACGGTTCTCGACCGACGTCTCGTCGACGGGGACCCGAGCGACGAAGGGCAGCAGGATCAACGAGACGAGGCTGACCACGATGAACGGCGCCGGGATCCCGAACGGGCCGACCAGGATTGCGGAGATCGCTGGACCCATGGCGAAGCCGAAGACATCGGCCGAGAGCAAGCGACCGAGGTTCGTGCCCAGGTTCTTCGGGTCCGCGATGATGACGATTCGCCTCACGGCCGGGGTGGCGGCGCCGACGCCGAGACCGTTGATGATGCGCCCGAGCAGGATGGGCAGCAGGCTGGTGCCGATCGCCATCAGGAGCAGCCCGGCAACGCTCACGAACACGCCGACGATCACGACGGTGCGCGCGTGCCCGCGGTCGGCATACGGAGCGAACACGATCTGGGAGATGAACCCGGCGAGGAACCCGATGCCGATGACGAGGCCGATCGAGGTCTCGCTGATCCCGTACTCGGTCTTGTAGTCGTCGACGATCGTGAACAACACGCCGTACCCGGCGGCGAGCGTGCCGTTCAGTCCACCGAACGCGAACAGGATCAGCCATGGCGACGGCCGCGGTGGATCGGACTCCGCTTCGACGAGCGTCTCGTTGTCAGGACGCAACGTCATGGCGCGATCGTACCGAGCCGCCGATTCCAGCGCCGGGTGGGTTGGGCCTCAGCCGCGAACGGAGATGTCGTAGGCGCACGTGTGCGCGCCGGCGGTCTTGTGGGTGATCCGCTGCACGGTGGCGTCGGGGATCAGCTCGCGGAGGAAGTCGAGTTCGGCGTTGCAGGCCTGTCGGAAGCGGTTGGCGACGGTCCAGATCGGACAGTTGTGGAGATTGATCCGGAAGTGGTCGTCGGCGAGCTTGTCGAAGTCGGCAAGGTATCCCTGGGTGTCGAGCAGGTCGGTCACGGCGCTCACCTGTTCGTCGATGGGCTTGCCGGCGAGTTGGTCCTGGGCTGTTTCGACGAGGCGTCGGCGCCGCCGTTCGAACACGCGATCCACGAGCTTGGGGTCTTCGGCCTCGATATCGGCGAGCAGCTCGATCGAGAAGTCGCCGTCGGTCGTCTCGAAGAGCGGTTCGGTGCGTTCGGTGGCGTGGTAGCGGTCGGCCGGGCGGCCCGGCTGGCCACGCTCGCGGCGTGCGGCGATGAGGCCCGCCGACCGCAGCACGCTCAGGTGTTGACGGACTGCGCTGGACGAGATCTCCAGGGTGGTCGCGAGCTCGTCGGCAGTCGCCTCGCCGCGCCGTTTGACGGCGACGAGGACACGCCGCTGGGTGTCGGAGAGCGCGGCGTCGGTGGTGTCCACGTTGCGACCGTAGCAGCGAACCGACGGGTTCTCAAGGTTTCGCAAGGCGAAACTTGTGAAACACGCAATCCGTTGATAAAAGAGCACGTAGGGCCCGTCGTTCCGGCCCGGATTGACGACAGACTGGCTCGAACCCGAAATCGGGCCGATGATCCCCCCAGCCGACCCAAAGGACGTTCGATGAGCGAATCGACTCGAGAAATCGAAGAACTGACGGAGGCGAGCTACGAGTTCGGTTTCAGCACCGACCTCGACACCGACGTCGCGCCCCCCGGCCTCGACGAGGACGTGGTTCGGTTGATCTCGGCGAAGAAGGACGAGCCCGAGTGGTTGCTCGAGTGGCGACTCAAAGCGTTCGAGGCGTGGCAGGCGATGGAGGAGCCCGACTGGGCCAAGCTCGACATCGCGCCGATCGACTACCAGGCGATCAGCTACTGGGCTGCGCCGAAGCAGAAGCCGGTCCTCGACAGCATGGATGATGTCGACCCGGAGATCCGCGACATGTTCGACAAGCTCGGTATCCCGCTGCACGAGCAGAAGATGCTCAGCAACGTCGCCGTCGACGCAATCGTCGACTCGGTATCGGTGACGACCACGTTCAAGGCGACCCTCGCAGAGGCGGGCGTCATCTTCTGCTCGTTCTCCGAAGCGGTGCAGGACCATCCCGAGCTGGTTCGTGAGCATCTCGGCTCCGTCGTGCCGGTGCGTGACAACTACTTCGCAGCGCTCAACTCGGCCGTCTTCTCCGACGGTTCGTTCTGCTACATCCCGAAGGGCGTCCGGTGCCCGATGGAGCTGTCGACCTACTTCCGGATCAACTCGCAGAACACGGGCCAGTTCGAACGGACCCTGATCGTCGCCGAGGACGACTCCCACGTCTCGTACCTGGAGGGTTGTACCGCCCCGCAGCGTGACGAGAACCAGCTGCACGCCGCGGTGGTCGAACTCGTCGCCAAGGACCGCGCCGAGATCAAGTACTCGACGGTCCAGAACTGGTACCCCGGCGACGAGAACGGCGTCGGTGGCATCTACAACTTCGTCACCAAGCGCGGGCGCGCCCACACCGATGCGAAGATCTCGTGGACCCAGGTCGAGACCGGGTCGGCGATCACGTGGAAGTACCCCAGCGTGATCCTGCAGGGCGACCGCTCGATCGGCGAGTTCTACTCGGTGGCGTTGTCGAGCAAGCGCCAGCAGGCCGACACCGGCACCAAGATGATCCACATCGGCAAGGACACGACCAGCTCGATCATCTCCAAGGGCATCTCGGCTGGCCACGGCCAGAACACGTACCGCGGCCTCGTCAAGGTGATGCGCTCTGCGGAGAACGCCCGCAACTACACCCAGTGCGACTCGTTGCTGCTCGGCAAGGAGTGCGGCGCCCACACGATTCCGTACATCGAGGTCAAGAACCCCAGTGCGCAGATCGAGCACGAGGCGTCGACCTCCACGGTCGGCGAGGACCAGCTGTACTACTGCCGCCAGCGCGGCATGACCGAAGAAGATGCGATGTCGATGATCGTCAACGGCTTCTGCCGTGAGGTGTTCAACGAACTCCCGATGGAATTCGCCGTCGAAGCTCAGCGGT
>Ga0316197_10002340_pt1 | contig 13526 bp, 9 predicted proteins | sample OudBiesiAoxic_MG_FD_204939 | JGI IMG/M metagenome (GOLD analysis project Ga0316197, IMG submission 204939) | Coastal sediment microbial communities from Oude Bieten Haven, Netherlands - site A oxic | ecosystem: Environmental > Aquatic > Marine > Coastal > Sediment | place: Netherlands...
ACGCCAATTGCGTCCCGCCGTCGACGTCGCCTTCAAACGCGCTTTTCACACGATCGTGACTGCCGACACCGTGACCTTCGCCGCGTCCTTGCTGCTCTGGGCACTGGCGATTGGCCCGGTGAAGGGTTTCGCCATCACGCTTGGCCTGGCAACCGTCATCGACGTACTCGTCGCCTACTTCTACACCCGTCCTGCCGTCATGCTGCTGGTCCGTGGTCGCTTCGGCGAGGGCGGTGCCATGACCATCGAGGGCGCTATGGGGAGCTCCGACGAGTTGCCGGCGGTGACCACATGAGCTTGGCCGGCAGCCTCTATCGGGGAGACACGAACTTCGACTTCATGAAGTACCGGAAACGGTGGTTCATTGTGTCCGGGGTGCTCATCGCGGCGTCCCTCCTCTCGCTCGCAGTACGCGGGCTCGACCTGAGCGTTGACTTCACCGGCGGCACCATCATCGAAGCAGAGAACGTCAATGACGCCAGCCTCGGTGACGTCCGTAGCGCCCTGGCTGTCGTTGGCCAGGACGGGGCGCGGGTGCAGATCACCAGCGGTGGGTTCATCAGGGTGCAAACCGAGTCGCTCGCACCTGCCGAACTGGATGGTTTGGTGGTCGTGGTTGGTGACGTCGCCGGGGTCGGATTCGACGAGACAAATGTCGATGCGGTCGGTCCGACGTTTGGGGCGGAGATCACGCGTGCGGCCATCGAGGCTCTCGTAGTGTTCCTGCTGGTTGTGATGGCCTTCATCACTTGGCGTTTCGAATGGAAGATGGCCATCGCGGCAATTGCCGCGCTCTTCCACGATCTGATCATCACCGCCGGGCTCTATTCGCTGATCGGGTTCGAGGTGACACCCGCCACCGTGATTGCCATCCTCACGATCTTGGGTTACTCGCTCTATGACACCGTCGTCGTCTTCGACAAGATCCTCGAGAACGAGCACGAATTCGGCAACGAATTCACCTACACCGAGATTGCCAACCTCTCGATGAACCAGGTCCTGATGCGGTCGATCAACACCTCGGCAACATCCCTGCTACCGATCGGGAGCTTGCTGTTCATCGGCTCGTACCTCCTCGGAGCTGCGACGCTGCGTGAGTTTGCCCTGGCGCTGTTTGTCGGCGTCACCATCGGCACCTATTCATCGATCTTCGTGGCAACCCCGTTGCTCGTCCTGTGGAAGGAACAAGAGCCGCATTGGCAGCGCATGCAACGCCGGGTGGCCCGCCGCACCGGTGACACCAAAGCGCCCGACACGGTTGGAGCCGTGCTCGAAGCTGTTCCGGAGCTGCGCGAGAGTGGTGCCACCCCTCAGGCGCCCAAGAAGCGCCGCAAACGGCGGTAGAGTGACGCGATGACCGAAGACCAGTTCAAGTCGCTCATACGAGAGATACCGGACTGGCCGGAACCCGGCGTCAGCTTCAAGGACATCACCCCCTTGTTGGCCGATCCCGATGCGCTGGCCGCCGCGGTTGCCGCCATGGCGGAACCGTATGTCGCCGAAGGCATCACGAAGGTCGTTGGGATCGAGGCGCGGGGCTTCATCTTCGCCTCTGTGATCGCCTACTCGCTTGACGCTGGGTTCATCCCCATCCGCAAGGCTGGCAAGCTACCCCACGACATCCACCACCAGGAATATGCCCTCGAATACGGCACCGACCGCATCGAAGTCCACTCTGATGCCGTCGGTCCCGGTGATCGGGTTCTCATCGTCGACGACGTGCTGGCAACCGGTGGCACGGGCAAGGCAGCAATCGACCTGATCGAGAATATGGGAGCCGAACTGCGCGGCTTCACCGTGCTCGCCGAACTCGAATTTCTCGGGGGTCGAGCGCGGTTGGGCGAGACTGAAGTGCACACGGTGGTGCACTATGGCCCTGCCTGAAGCGGAAGTACGCAACACCGATCCCGACCAGTTGTTCGACACCCTGGTCAACACCTACCTGAGCCACCACCCGGATGGTGATGTCGCCCTGCTGAGCCGAGCCTACGAGGCCGGGGCGCAGGCGCACGAAGGGCAGATGCGCCAAACCGGCGATCCGTACATCACTCACCCCTTGATCGTCACCGATGTGCTCGCCGGGTACGGGATGGACGCACCAACGTTGGTCGCCGCCATCCTCCACGACGTAGTCGAGGACACCGCGGTGACGCTGGATGACATCAGGGACGACTTCGGCGACGAAGTAGCTGAGCTCATCGATGGCGTCACGAAGCTCGACAGGATCAAGTTCTCCAGCCGGGAGGAACACCAGGCGGCGACGATCCGCAAGATGGCGATCGCGATGGCCCGAGACATCAGGGTGCTGCTGATCAAGCTGGCCGACCGCCTCCACAACATTCGGACTCTTGGCCCGCTGCCGCTCCCGAAGCAGGAACGCATCGCCGAGGAGACGATCGAGATCTACGCGCCGTTGGCGCACCGCCTCGGTGTGCAGGAAGTCAAGCACGAAATGGAAGAGCGTTGCTTCCAGATTCTCTACCCGAAGCGAAAGCGGGAACTCGAGGAGCTGGTCAAACGGCGCGCCCCCCAGCGGGAGTCGAACCTCGCAGCCACGATGGATGAGGTGCGAGTCGCCATGGCGGAGGCGGGCATCGATGCCGACGTCACCGGCCGCCCGAAGCACCTCTATTCGATCTACCGCAAGATGATGGATTCCGGTCTGGCTTTCGAAGAGATCTACGACCTGATCGGTATCAGGATCATCGTGCCCGAGGTTCGAGACTGCTACGCCGCATTGGGACTCATCCACACGATGTGGGCACCGATCCACGGTCGGTTCAAGGACTACATCGCAATGCCGAAGTTCAACCTCTACCAGAGCCTGCACACGACTGTTGTCGGCACCGACGGCAAAGCACTCGAAGTGCAGATCCGCACCGAGGAGATGCACGGCCGGGCCGAGTCGGGGATCGCCGCTCACTGGCGCTACAAGGAGGGGGTCGGCCACCCAGCCGAGGTGCCCTTCGCAGCGGACCTTCGGTTCCTCGACGAGGAGTCGACCGATCCGGCGGATTTCCTGGCCAATCTGAAGTTGGACCTGTACCAAGACGAGGTCTTTGCGCTCACCCCGCGCGGCGACGTGATGACCTTGCCGCGGGGGTCCACTCCGGTCGACTTCGCCTACCTGATCCACACCGACGTCGGCCATCGCTGCGTGGGGGCCAAAGTCAACAGCAGACTGGTGCCGTTGTCGAGCGAGCTCGAATCCGGGGACATCGTCGAGATCATCACCTCGAAGGCTCAGGACGCCCGGCCGAGTCGAGACTGGCTGGAGTTCGTCAAGTCGAGCCGTGCCGCCGCCAAGATCCGCCAGTGGTTCACCAAGGAGCGGCGCGAGGCGGCGCTCCAGGATGGGCGAGACTTCGTGGCCAAGGCGATCCGGCGCGAAGGCCTCGGCTTGACCGGGCCGGGACGCGAAAAGCTGCTCGAGTCGGTGGCCCATGACTTGGGCTATCACGACCTCGAGGCGCTCTACGTTGCCGTCGGCGACAATCGGCTCAGCCCTCAGACCGTTTCGAATCGATTGGCGCGTGTCGTCCATCCAGAGGTTGAGGAAGACGAAGACCTACTTGAGCCGCCCGTTCCGCGGCGACGAGCGCCACGGCCATCGCTGGGAATCGTCGTTGAAGGTATGGACGATCTTCTCGTGCGCATTGCACGGTGTTGTGCCCCGGTTCCGGGAGATGACATCGTCGGGTTCGTCACCGTCGGGCGGGGAGTGTCGGTCCACCGCGCCGACTGCGCCAACGTCGGAGCACTCGAGGAACGGGCCGAACGCATCATCGAGGTGTCATGGGCACCCGAACAGACTGGATCATTCTTCGTGTGGATTCAGGTCGAAGCGCTCGACCGATCCAAGCTGCTGCGCGACGTGACGGCGGCGCTCTCTGACCTGGGTGCCAACATCCATGCCTCGTCATCGGCGACGGGACGCGACCGGGTGGCTGTGCTGCGCTACGAAGTCGAACTCTCCGACGCTCGGCTCCTCGAACGGGCCATCGCCGACTTGCGCGGCGTCGACGGCGTCTTTGACGCCTACCGGCTCGTGCCGCAGACAGGCTGAACCGATGACCGCTTCGTTGCTCATCGATTACCGGTCCCTGTGGGTGGCAGAAACCAACTGCTATGTGGTGGCTCCTGAATCCGGCGGACCCGCCGTGGTGATCGATGCCCCACCGGACCCCGAAGGAATCGGCGCCATCCTGGCGAAACACGACCTGACCCCGGTGGCGCTGTTGGTCACCCACGGTCACATCGACCACGCTGGGGGCGCCGGGGGAGTGGTCCGAGCCACCGGGGTGCCCGCCTACGTGCATCCGGACGATGACTTCCTCTCGCTGCATCCTGCCGACCAATTGCGCTTGCTCTTTGGGGTTGCGTTGGATGATGACCAGGCGGCACCATTTGCGCCACCAGACCACTACGAGCCGTTGGCGGACGGTCAGCGACTCGATGTTGCAGGTTTGACCGTCGAGGTCCTCCATACGCCGGGGCATACGCCGGGACACTGTTGTTTCCTGCTCCGCGACGAGGGCGTCTTGTTTTCCGGCGACCAGCTCTTCGCCGGCTCAATTGGCCGCACCGACCTTCCCGGCGGGGACTACGACACCTTGATGCGGTCGATGGCGAGCCAGGTGTTGCCGCTACCCGAGGACACTGAGGTGCTTCCCGGCCACGGACCGGCGACTACTCTGGCCCGCGAGCGGCTCATCAACCCTTTCCTTCAAGAGTTGTTGGGGCCGTAAGTCCGTCGACGGCCATCTTTGGCAGACGACGATCCACCAATCCACCGTACGAGAGTCGAGGAGCACGCCCCATGGGCATCCAGCCGCTGAGAACCGTTCATGCCGGAGAGCTTCGGCCTGGCGACGCAGATCGTGAAGTCCACGTGGCCGGTTGGGCCGAGCGTATTCGGGATCAGGGCGGCGTTACGTTTGTCACACTGCGAGACGCATCTGGGGTGGTTCAGGTCGTATTTCGCCCAGATGTCGCTGCCGGCGCCATGGATGAGGCGGGCAACCTCAAGCGCGAGTACTGCATTGCGGTGCGGGGAACCGTGAAGCCGCGGCCGGCGGGTACCGACAACGCCGACCTACCAACGGGCGGCGTGGAGATCGAGGCCGAGGAACTCGAGGTGCTCAGCACCGCAGACACCCTGCCGTTCCAGCTTGACGGCAGGGTGGACGTCACCGAGGAGAGGCGTCTCCAGTACCGCTACCTCGATCTGCGTACCCCACGGATGGCGGCGAACCTGCGCAACCGCGCGACCACGATCAGAGCGATGCGTCGAGTACTGGACGACAAGGAGTTCCTCGAAATCGAGACTCCGACCCTGATTGCTTCCACCCCGGAAGGGGCCCGCGACATGTTGGTGCCGAGCAGGCTGCGCAAGGGCCAGTTCTATGCGCTTCCCCAATCGCCTCAGCTCTTCAAGCAGTTGTTGATGATCGGCGGCGTTGAGCGCTACTACCAGGTCGCCCGGTGTTATCGCGACGAGGACTTTCGTGCCGATCGTCAGGTCGAGTTCACCCAGTTGGATCTCGAGGGCTCATTCTGGGGCCAAGATGACGTACTCGCAACGCTCGAGGACATCGCCGTCGCCGTCGTCAGTGATGTGCGTGGCGTCGACCTGCCACGTCCGTTCCCTCGGATGACCTACGCCGATGCGATGGCTCGATACGGATCAGACAAGCCGGACATTCGGTTCGGGATGGAAATCAACGATCTCTCGGCGGTCTTCGCCGCTACCGAGTTCCGCGCTTTTGGCGGCGTCCTCGCCGATGGTGGCGTCGTACGGGGCATCAACATTGGGTCCCGCGACATGGCACGGTCTGCCCTTGACGCTGCTTCGCAGCGCGCCCAGGACCTCGGAGCCGCCGGTCTCGTTTGGATGGTGGTCGAGCCCGACGGGTCGCTGCGATCCCCGGTTGCCAAGTTCCTCGGCGACGCCGAACTCGACGGTATCAAGCAGGGGCTCGAAGCGGAGCCGGGCAACGTGCTGCTCATCGTTGCCGACAAGCCGGCGGTGGTAGGGCGCACGCTGGGCCAGCTCCGGCTCGACTACGGCCAACCCGATGGTCATGCCGAACTTGCCTTCCTCTTCATTGTCGACTTCCCGATCTTCGAGGTCGGCGAAGACGGTTCGATGGTGCCCGCCCACCACGCGTTTACCGCGCCCGTCTCGGTCGACGAGATGCGCAACTCACCCGAAACCGCGATCTCGAAGTCCTACGACATGGTCCTCAACGGCAGCGAGCTCGGGTCGGGCAGCGTCAGAATTCATGATCCCCAGGTGCAGGCCCAAGTGTTCGAGATATTGGGCATCTCGGCCGAGGATGCCGAACGTCGGTTCGGCTGGTTCCTCGAAGCGCTGCGCTACGGGACACCGCCCCACGCCGGGTTTGCCATCGGAGTCGATCGCATGATCTCCATCCTGCAGGGCGAGCCGAACATTCGGGAGGTCATCCCGTTCCCGAAGACGCAGACGGGCTCCGATCCTCTGACCGGATCGCCCAGCCGGGTCGAGACCGCCCAGTTGGGCGAACTCGGCATCGATGTTCTGCCGGAAGTCCGCGCCGCTTGGGAGGCGTCGGAATCGAGCTGAGCCGGGTCGAGACCCGCTCGGTGAGCTGCCGATTTGTCATGGTTCACAGGTACGGTGGTGGCTGATGTCCGATCAAAACGACCTTTTCGCTGAGCAACGGGCTACCAAGCGCAGCTCGGTTGCGCCGTTGCCGGCGCGGATGCGGCCCGCAACTCTCGATGAGGTTGTCGGTCAGGCCCATCTGACCGCTCCGGGAGCGGCGTTTCGATCGATCGTCGAGTCCGGGCAACCGGTCTCCATGATCCTGTGGGGCCCGCCGGGCACCGGCAAGACGACGCTGGCCCGTCTTGTGGCCGGCAACAGCGGGGCGCGCTTCGAGCAGCTGTCTGCCACCTCAGCCGGAGTCAAGGACGTACGGGAGATCCTGGCGGCAGCGACCAGGCGGATCGAGGAAGACCGGGGCCGAACGCTGCTCTTCCTGGACGAAATCCATCGGTTCAGCAAATCACAGCAGGATGCGCTGCTTCCCGGCGTTGAAGACGGGACCGTCATCTTGGTGGGAGCGACTACCGAGAACCCCTTCTTCGAGGTGAACTCGCCCCTGGTCAGCCGATCGACGATGTTTCGTACCGAACCGCTTGGTCCCGAGGACGTTGCCGAACTGCTGACACGAGCGATCGACGACCCGATGCGAGGCGTGGGCGGAGGGGTATCGCTCGAACCCGATGCCCTCGAGGCGCTGGCGGAGCGCGTCGGAGGCGATGCCCGGCTGGCACTCAACTCTCTCGAGGTGGCAGCCCGCATCGCCGGCGGCAGGAATCGCGTCACGATCACGCTCGACGACGTGAGCGAGGCACTGCAGCGCCGAGTAATCCGCTACGACAAAGCAGCCGATCGCCACTATGACGTCATTTCGGCGTTCATCAAGAGTATGCGGGGATCAGACGTTGACGCCGCCCTCTACTGGTTGCACACCATGCTCTCGGCGGGTGAAGACCCCAAGTTCATCGCCCGTCGCATGATCATCCTGGCATCCGAGGACATCGGGCTGGCAGACAATCGGGCGCTTGCTGTCGCGGTCGACGCCTTCCGGGCGCTCGAAGTCATTGGCCTGCCGGAGGGCGCCTACGCGCTGACCCACGCCGTCATCTACCTCTCCACCGCTCCCAAGTCCAACAGCGTCACAGATGCCATCGGCCGCAGCCGTCGGCTTGTCGACGAGAGCCCGGCTGCACGTGTCCCGCCCCACCTTCGGTCGGCTTCCCATGCCGGACAGAAAGCATTGGGAGATGGCGTCGGCTACATCTATCCCCACGATCACGATGGTGCGATCACCCCCCAGCAATACCTTCCGGACGAAGCCACCCGAACATTCGCCTTTCAGCCGAAGCGGCTCGGCGAAGAGGCCCGCTTGGCCGACCGGTTGCGCGACATCGACGAGGCGCTTGGCAAGAGCGGGCGTCGCTGAGGCTTCGCGTTCGTGCGTGGCGAGGTAGCCGGATTTGCGCCGGTTTCACTAATCTCCGCTGCATGCTGAAGCGTATCCGTTGGTTCTTCCTCGGCGCAGCCTCGATGTTTGGGGCGCTTGCCTACTTGAGTACCCAGGTTCGCCGCGCCCGCGGCCAGTTGACTCCCGAGACGATGGCAAGGACCGGTGCCCGTAGCGTGGCGGAGGCCCTCAACGCCGCGGCAACCCGCATCAAGCCGGCAGCCGAAGGTGCAACGTCACCTCAACCAGATGCCGACGCCGCGCCGTACTCAGGCTGAAGCGTCGGTTCGGGATCACTCCGGGCCGCTACCTTGTCGTCTGCCACCCACCGAACCAGGACAACAGCAATGACGGACCACGACCGCATCAAACCTCGCACTCTCAAGGGCTTTCGTGACTTCCTGCCCGAGGCGATGCTGCGCCGCGAGTGGCTGATCGACACCGCCAGGGCGGTCTATCGGTCGTATGGCTTTGCCCCGATCGACACTCCGGCGCTCGAGTACTCGGAGATTCTCCTGGGGAAGGGCGGCGACGAGAGCGACAAGCAGCTCTATCGGTTCGAGGATCGAGGCGGGCGGGATATCGCCATGCGGTTTGATCTGACGGTTCCCCTCGCCCGCTTCATCGCCCAACACGTCGGCGTCGTGGGGACGCCCTTCAAGCGCTACCACGTCGGCCCGGTGTGGCGGGCCGAGAACCCGCAGCGCGGCCGGTATCGCGAGTTCATGCAATGTGACTTCGACACCATCGGCACGGAGAGCACCTACGCAGACGTCGAGACCATTCTGGTCATACACGATCTCTTCATCGCGTTCGGTTTCGAGCGGTTCACGGTTCGGATCAACAACCGCAAGGTGCTCAACGGCATGCTGGAAACGCTCGGTATCGCCGACCGCAGTGCTGCGGTACTGCGCGCCATCGACAAGCTTCCGAAGATCGGTGTAGATGGTGTGGTCGACGAACTCGAGGAGTCGGCCGGCGTCGACCGGGGGGAGTCGATGAAGATCCTCGACTTCGCGCAGATCTCGGGGAGCAACGCCCAGGTGCTGGCGGCGCTCGAAGCCGCGGTCGGCTCCTCACCAACCGGTCGTAGCGGCGTTGCCGAGCTGGCCGCCGTGGTGGCGGGAACAATGGCTGCCGGCATGCCGCAGGAGCGGCTCGTGCTCGACGTGAGCATCGCCCGCGGGCTGGATTACTACACCGGCACCGTGGTGGAGACCTTCCTCACGGACTTGCCGGAAATCGGAAGTTGTTGCTCGGGAGGCCGGTACGACGACCTCGCCTCGGTCTACACCAACCACCGGCTTCCCGGGATTGGGGCCTCGGTGGGCGTCGACCGCCTCCTTGCGGCGATGGATGAACTCGAGGCCGGTGCCTCCCGAACCGGAGCTGCCGACGTCTTGGTTGCCTTCTTCGATGCGGAGCGAGGCAACGACTACGTCGCCCTCGGCGGACAGCTGCGCAACGCCGGATTCAGCGTCGAGGTCTATCCCGAGGCGAAGAAGCTCCGTAACCAATTCAAGTATGCGGAGCGGCGCGGCCATCGGCTGATTGTCATCGTTGGCCCGGATGAGTGGGCGGCGGACACGGCGCAGATCCGTGACCTCGCCACCGGTGAGAGCCGCGAGGTCGAACGAGAGCGACTGGTTGCAGCTTGTCGGGAATTGTTGTTGCCCTTCGAATGACGTGACGCCCCGGCACTCGCAACGCCGCTCCCGGCTAACCTCGCGAATCTCATGGAAACCAATCAAATCCGCCGCACCTTCCTCGATTTCTTCGCAGCGCGGGAGCACACGCTTGTTCCCAGCGCCTCGCTGATTCCGATCGACCCCACCCTGCTGCTGACGAACGCGGGCATGGTGCCGTTCAAGCCGTACATGCTCGGAGAGGAAACTCCTCCGTACCTGAGAGCCGCCAGCGTCCAGAAGTGCGCCCGCACCGGCGACATCGACATCGTCGGCACCACGGCCCGCCATCTGACCTTCTTCGAGATGCTGGGCAATTTCAGCTTCGGGGACTACTTCAAGGAGAAGGCGATCCCTTGGGCCTTCGACCTGATAACCGAAGGTCTCGGACTCGATCCTGAGTTGCTGTGGTTCACCGTGCACGAGACCGACGATGAAGCCGCCGAGATCTGGCTCGACGAAGTCGGCGTCGACCCCCGCCGCCTCCAGCGCCGCGGGCGGGACAACTTCTGGCAGATGGGTGTGCCCGGACCGTGTGGACCGTCGTCGGAGATCTTCTATGACAAAGGCCCTGTCTACGGGCCCGACGGCGGCCCGATCGTCGATGAGGAGCGCTTCGTCGAGATCTGGAACCTGGTCTTCATGCAGCACATCCAGGATGAGCCGTATCACGTCATCGGCGACCTCCCCGCCCGCAACATCGACACCGGAGCCGGGTTGGAGCGAATCGCAACGGTCCTTCAAGGCGTCGATACCGTCTTCGAGACAGACGGCATTCGTGAGGTGGTCGCCGCAGCCGAGAACGTGACCGGCAGCACCTTTGGTGTCCAGGAACGCACCGACGTGAGCTTGCGCATCATGGCGGACCACGCCAGAGCGGTGACGTTCCTGATCTCCGACAAGGTCGTCCCGTCAAACGAAGGCCGTGGGTACGTCTTGCGCCGCTTGCTGCGCCGCGCCGTCCGCCACGCGTTCCTGCTCGATGCTCATCACTTGGTCATGCCACGGCTCATCTCAGCCACGGTGGCGACCATGGGTGATGCCTATCCGGAACTCGTGGACAAGCAGGACGCCATCACCGAAATGGCCGAGCGCGAAGAGGTCGGGTTCCGACGGACTCTCGAATCTGGGCATCAACTGCTCGATCAGGAGTTGGATGCCATGGGCCCGGACGAAGTGTTTCCCGGCGCTACCGCGTTCAAGCTCCACGACACGTTCGGTTTTCCGCGCGAACTCACTGAAGAGATCCTCACCGAGCGGGGGATCATGTTGGACCTCGACGAGTTCCACCGGATGATGGAGGAGCAACGCGATCGTGCCCGACGCTCCTACAAGGGTGGCGATGCAGCCGCCAAGGCCGACGCCTACCGGAGCCTGTTGAGCGGGGTCGAAGGCTCTGAGTTCGTCGGCTACGAAATCGAAGACACCACCGCCGTTGTCCTCTCCATCGTCCGCGAAGGCGATACCGTCGAGCGGGCGGACGAGGGTCAGGAGGTCGAAGTCTTCCTGAACCGCACCCCGTTCTATGCAGAGTCGGGCGGTCAGGTGGGCGACTCCGGCGTGGTCGTGAGTGCGACCGGAAAAGTGCGGGTCGGCGATACTCAGTTCGCCCTTCCCGGGTTGCATGGGCACCTCGGAAAGGTCGTCACCGGCCACATCCAGGTCGGTCAGGAGGTCCAGACCGAAGTTGATCATGTCCGGCGCGAGAGGATTCGTAAGAACCACACAGGAACCCACCTGCTCCATTGGGCACTGCGCCAAGTGGTCGGCGACCACGCCCATCAGGCCGGTTCGCTCGTCGCCCCCGATCGGCTCAGGTTCGACTTCTCGCACTATGCGGCGCTCGATGGCGAGCAGATCCTCGAAGTCGAGCGTCAGGTGAACGAGCGTGTCATCGAGAACGCCCAGGTCGCCACTCTCGAAACGTCCAAGGAGGACGCCGAGGAGATGGGGGCGTTGGCCTTCTTTGGCGACAAGTACGGCGATCGGGTCCGGGTAGTCAAGGCGGGGGACTATTCAACGGAGTTCTGTGGCGGGACCCATGTGCCGTCGACCGGGCAAATCGGGCCGCTGATCATCGTGTCTGAGGGCTCGGTGGCTGCCAACACCCGGCGGGTTGACGCATTGACCGGGGTGGCGGCATTTGAGCATCTCATCGGACTCCGCAATGAACTCGAATCGGTTGCCGGCACGCTACGGACCCAGCCATCCCAGCTACGGCAAACGGCAGATGGGCTGATGGTCCGTCTCCATGACCAAGAGGAGCGGATCGAGCGCTACGAGGCCCAGGCTCGATCTGAAATAGCGTCAACGCTCTTCGATCAGGTCGAGTCACACGGCAAGCACGGGGTTCTCATCGGCGCCGTCGACGGCTTCAGCGGCGATGAATTGCGCGCTCTGGCGCACCAGGTGAGAGAGCAAATGGGTTCCGGCATCGGTGTGCTGGGCTCGAGCCTGGATGGAAAAGGAGTGCTGGTCGGGTTCGTTACGCCGGATCTGGTGGCGGCGGGCGTCTCGGCGGGCACGATCATCGAACCCGCGGCGCGGGTCCTCGGAGGCGGCGGCAGCAGTGATCCCCAACTCGCCCAAGCAGGCGGGCCACGTGGCGACGAGATCGATGCCGCCCTCGAAGCGGCCGCGGCAGGCGTTCGGGAGGCGTTGGCCGGGCTGTGAGCGACTCGCGGGTGCTCGGACTCGACCCGGGAGAGCGACGAATAGGCGTCGCGTTGTCCGACCCCCTGGGTATCATCGCCTCGCCGTTCACGGTCATCGACCGGCGAACCGAGAACCTGGCGAAACGGCTCCGGGAGTTGTGTGCGGAGTACGACGTGGGAACCATCGTCGTCGGTCTGCCCGTTTCACTGTCGGGTACCGAGGGAGCGGCCGCCGACAAGGCACGCAGTTTTGGCGATGAGGTGCGAGCCATCACCGGCCAAGAGGTGGTGTTTGCAGATGAGCGCTTCACCTCGGTGCAGGCCGAGCGTCTTCTTGTCGACGATGGAATGCGCCGCAGCAAGCGACGCCATACGACGGACAAGGTGGCCGCAGCGCTGATGCTCCAGGGGTACCTAGACCGGGCCCGCAGAGAGGAAACATGACGACAACACCGGTGATCGAGGACCAGCTCGAGAGTCCAGAACCCGGCGGGAAGGTGCCAGGCTGGGTATGGGCCATCGCCAAGGTTCTCGGCGTGGTCGCGGTGGTCGCATTGATCGCGGTCGCGGGATACAACGGTGCGTTACGGCTCGCCGACGCAGTCAGCCCCGGCCCAGTCGTCGCCATCACCCCTGGTGTCGAAGTCACGATTGTCGTCCCCGCAGGCTCCTCGGCGCGCGCCATCAGCAACCAACTCGAGGATCAAGCCGTCATTGCCGACGGGAACGACTTCCTGGCTGAGGTCGAGCGACGAGGCGCTACCGATCGGCTCAAGGCCGGTACCTACGTGCTGGTATCCGGTGCCGAGTACGACGTGCTGATCGGAGAACTCGTCGCCGGCGCACCGACCGAGGCGGTGCGACTCAGGGTGATCGAAGGCTTGCGCATCGAAGAGATGCTCGCGTCGATTGCGGCCCAGACACCCCACACCGTGGAGGAACTGACCGCCGTCCTCCTCGACGGCACGGTGAAGTCGGCCTTTTTGCCCGAGACGACACCGCAAGGGATGCCGGAGCTGACTCGATGGGAGGGCCTGCTCTCGCCGGACACCTACGATTTCAACGTCGACGCGTCGCCCGAGACCATCCTTCAGCGTCTCGCCGACACCCTTGCCTCTCGAATGGACACGATCGATTGGTCATTGCTCGAG
>Ga0316197_10002341_pt1 | contig 13524 bp, 10 predicted proteins | sample OudBiesiAoxic_MG_FD_204939 | JGI IMG/M metagenome (GOLD analysis project Ga0316197, IMG submission 204939) | Coastal sediment microbial communities from Oude Bieten Haven, Netherlands - site A oxic | ecosystem: Environmental > Aquatic > Marine > Coastal > Sediment | place: Netherlands...
CCTCCTACAGCAGCACCAGCACCATCTATGAAATTTGACCTACCATATGCAGTAGCTCTAAGAGATTTATTTACAGAGTATAAGATGAGAGCTCAAATGAATACAAAATATATCACTTCATCTTCTAGAGAGGCTACAGTAACTCATGTAATGAATATGATGATATCTAGATTAACAAGTGCAGATATTCAGTCTACAATCACACCTGACGAAGGTAGAAATGTACCTTGGCATGTATATAATATTGAGGCTTGCGACACAGCTAAGCAAACTTTAGTAGGATTAGATGGATTACTTGAGATGGTAGAAGTAAGAAAAGATGGATACATGGGAGATATGGTAAGAGAATTAAAGGAAAGAGCTGTACTTTATTTAGAAGAGATGATAGAAACTGGTGGATATTTTGAAGCTGTAGAGAAAGGGTTCTTTGTAGATTCTGGTAACTATCCTGAAAAAAATGGTGATGGAATAGGTAGAAAAAAAGATGGAGGAGTAGGAGCAGGAAGAGTATTCGTAAGAGATGAAGACTATATGGCACCTGTAACAGGACATTTTGGAAACAATAATATAGAGCAATATGGAGCTACAAATCCAGCTGACTTAATTGGTGGTTGTACATTTGAAGATCCAGATAAGATAGTATATATCGATGAATTAGATGAAGTAGACAATGTAAATGTAAGAATGGCAGAAAATGAGGAATATAGATCTACTTCTAAAATTAAACCAGAGGTAGAATGGTTGGCTGATGGGACTGTACAAATAGAGTTATTCCTACCTACAAGTCAAAGAATAGCAGAATTTGCAGCGATTGAATTTGCTAAAAAGATGAATCTAACAAATCCAGAAGTAATTCATTCTGAAGTTATGCATATAAGTGAGGGAACTAGAGTACAAGTCAAAGGAAAAATTGAATTTGATCTAGACATCAATAGTTTAGTAATTCCACCTGAGCCTGAAGTTATGACAGATGATGAGATTAGAGGGTTAGTAGAAAAATATGATATGAAGATAGTAGCAGGAACTGTAGGAGAAGATGAACATTCAGTAGGGCTTCGTGAAGTTATAGATATAAAACATGGAGGAGTAGAAAAATTTGGAATGGAAGTTGAGTACTTGGGAACTTCTGTACCTTGTGAGAAATTAATTGATGCAGCTGTAGAACTAAATGCAGATGTGGTATTAGCTTCTACAATTATATCTCATGACGATGTTCATTATAAAAATATGAAAAAATTACATGAATTGGCAGTAGAAAAAGGAATTAGAGATAAGATAATTATCTGTGCTGGTGGAACTCAAGTAACTCCTGAAATAGCTAGAAAAAATGGTATGGATGAAGGTTTTTCTAAAAATGATAGAGGAGTAAATGTAGCTTCATTCTTGGTAAAAAGAAAGAAAGAAATGATGGAAAAATAGAGAAGATTTATTCATTGGTTACTATAAAAGACCTTATCCTTTATATGGTTTCTCCTAATTTAGGAGAAACCAAGGATAGAATAGTTAATATTAAGGTTTCTTTTTGAGGGTTCCATTTAAAGTTAAAGGTTCAATATATAATTTGGCATGTAAGGAGTAAAGAAAGAGAGAGTTGAGGAGAAGAAATATGAAAATAGATGTTCTGGTAGCAGAGATCGGAAGTACTACAACAGTTGTCAATGCATTTGGAAATTTAAATGGAGAAAATCCAAAATTTATAGGGCAAGGACAGGCTCCTACCACTGTAGATCAGGGGGATGTAAACATAGGTCTTATGGATGCTACATATGATCTAAAAGAAAAAATGGGAATTAGAGATTTGGAATATGATGAGTTCTTGGCTACAAGTAGTGCAGCAGGAGGCTTGAAGATGACTGTTCATGGATTGGTATATGATATGACAGCAAAAGCAGCGAAGGAAGCGGCACTTGGAGCAGGGGCAAATATTCATATGGTTACATCGGGGAAACTCCGAAGAACCGATCTAAAGGAAATAGAGAGGATAAAACCAAATATAATTTTACTTGCTGGAGGAGTAGATTATGGTGAGCGGGATACAGCTCTATATAATGCAGAACTTCTGGCTAAACTTGACTTGAATACCCCTATAATTTATGCAGGGAATATTCAAAATTGTGAGGAGATAAAATTAATATTTGAGGATTATGGAAAAGAAAAACTTTTAAAAATAGTAGAAAATGTATACCCTAAGATTGATAGGTTAAATGTAGAGCCTGTAAGACGTGTGATTCAAGATGTTTTTGAGGAACATATAATTCATGCTCCAGGGATGGAGCAAGTGAGAGATATAGTAAGCGGGCCTATAGTACCTACCCCAGGAGCAGTAATGGAATCCTCTAAGATTTTAAAAGAAGTTATAGGAGATTTGGTTACTATAGATGTGGGAGGAGCTACTACAGACATCCACTCGGTAACTGAAGGAAATGAGGAGGTAACACGTATTTTGATCTCACCAGAGCCTGTAGCTAAGAGAACTGTAGAGGGTGATCTAGGGGTCTATGTAAATATGAAAAATATAGTTCAGCTAATTGGAGAAAAAAACTTAGCTAAGAAGTTATCTATAGAAGTGGAGGAATTAACAGAACATCTTTTGAGTTTTCCACCTATTCCTAAAAGTGAAATAGAGATAAAAATAGTAGAGATTTTAACGGAAAAAGCCTTGATTATGTCAATTCATCGACATGCTGGGGGATATACACATCTCTTTGGTGAAACTAAAAAAACTTTAGCCGAAGGGAAAGATCTTACCAGTATTAAGTGGATAATAGGGACTGGAGGAGCGTTAACTCGTATCCCTAAAAGGGTAGAGATCCTAGAAAAAATAGCAATGAGTAATAAAGGAGATAAACTTCTCCCTACTCCAGAGGCAAAAATATTGATAGATAACGATTATATTATGGCTTCTTTGGGAGTCCTTTCAAAATATAATAAAGAGTCAGCAGTTAAATTGTTGAAAAAAAGTTTAAAGATAGAGGAGGTGAAAGCTTTATGACTGAATACCCAAGAGTGGTAGTAGATCTAAGTAAGATAAGAGAAAATGTAAAATTTTTGACAGAAAAATGCAAAGAATCCCAAATAGATGTAGTGGGAGTGACCAAAGTTTTTTCAGGAAGTATAGAGATAGCTAAAACCTTAGTAGAGGGAGGAGTAAAATATTTAGGAGATTCTAGAGTGGAAAATTTAAAAAAATATGAAAACCTAGATGTTCCTAAAGTAATGATCCGTCTGCCAATGAGATCTCAAATAAAAGAAGTTATAAAACATGTAGATATAAGTTTAAATAGTGAAATATCTACAATAGCTCTTTTAAATGAAGAGGCTGGGAAACAATATAGAGTTCATAGAATCATTCTGATGCTTGAGTTAGGAGACCTCAGAGAGGGAGTTTTACCAGAAGATGTAGAAAAGTATGTGGAACAAATAAATTCTATGGAAAACATTAAATTAGAAGGGGTTGGTGTGAATTTGACATGCTATGGAGGAATCATTCCTAGTTTTGATAATTTGGGGCAATTAGAAAAAATTTCAAATTTAATAGAGGAAAAATACGATTTAAAGTTAAATATTATATCAGGTGGAAATTCTAGTAGTTTAGACCTTTTATGGAAAAATAATATGCCTCCTAAAATAAATAACTTAAGATTAGGAGAATCTCTTATCTTTGGTCGGGAAACAGCATATGGAAAAGATCTAGAAGGTTGTTATAACGACAGTGTAAAATTAGAGGTAGAAATAATAGAATTAAAGGAAAAGAAATCTTATCCAGTTGGGGAAATTGGACTCAATGCTTTTGGAGAGAAACCTGAATTTGTTGATAGAGGGAATAGAAAACGGGCTATTTTAGCTATTGGAAAACAGGATGTAGATCAATCTAATTTAGAAGTAATGGATGAAAATTTAATAATTTTAGGAGCCAGCAGTGATCATTTGGTGTTGGATGTAACAGATTCAAAGAAGGAATATCAGGTAGGAGATATAGTGGAATTTAAGTTAGATTATGGGTCTCTTTTACAGTTGACCACATCGCCTTATGTAAAGAAAGTGTTTGATTAAACTTGACAAAGTTAATTATTCATTATAGAATAACTCTCAGAAAAGAAAAATTTAGATAGAGGTCGCAAATGTTAAAGAGTAATCTTAGGCTAGTTATGACAAGCTTCGAACTTAAGATGAAAGGTAAATTTGCCGAAATATAAAGAAAAAAGTCAAAATTCTTTATATTGGGATTATGGATAACATCCATAAGACTGTCACCATATAAAATTGGTGATGTGCTATTAAATGATTTTGAGCATAGACCTTATTTAAGTTTTATTGTTGGAGTTATTGGTAGTGTTATCGATAGCTCTTTTTTGTTACTTATAAGTAAAAAAAACAGGAGGGAATTGATTATGGGGAGTAAGATGAAAAAGGAGACGACGTTTATTTATGCACTGATACCATTGTTATTTTTAATAGGAAGTTTATTTTATGCAATCCAAATTGCAGGAATTGACGTGCATATACCTATCTTAGTGTCGGCATTTTTTGCAGCTGGAATGGCTATATTTGGTTTAAACTACACATGGAAAGAGATAGAAGAAGGAATGGTTGAAACTATTAAAATGGCTTTAGGAGCAATTATAATACTTATGATAATTGGAATGGTAGTTGGAACTTGGATTCAATCGGGTGTAGTACCAACTATGATATTTTACGGTTTAAAGATCTTATCACCAGGAATATTTTTACCAGCAACAGTTATAATCTGTGCCATTGTATCGGTAGCTACTGGTTCATCATGGACAACAGCAGCAACGGTAGGTATTGCACTTATTGGAGTAGGAGAAGGACTTGGAATACCTAGAAATATAGTAGCCGGTGCAATTATTTCCGGTGCATACATGGGAGATAAATTATCACCATTATCAGATACGACAAATTTAGCACCAGCAATGGCAGGTGCAACGTTATTTGAACATATAAAGCATATGTTATATACAACAGTACCTAGTTTCATCATATCTATAATTTTATTTGGGTTTATTGGAGCTAAATATACAGGAGCTGCATTGAATACAGATATGATCGATCAAATATTAAGTACTCTAAGTGGAGACTTTAATATAAGTCCTCTATTATTATTAGTACCAGTTATTGTAATTGGAGCAGTAATAATGAAAGTTCCAGCAATTCCAGGGTTATTTGGAGGAGCTATCCTAGGTGGAATAGCAGCAATAGTATTCCAAGGAGCCTCAGTAGGATCGGTATTTTCTACATTACATTATGGTTATGCAGGTGAATCAGGGTTAGAAATGGTAGACTCTTTATTAAATAGAGGAGGACTTGACTCTATGATGTGGACTGTTTCATTAATTCTTTGTGCCATGATCTTAGGTGGAATAATGGAAAAGACACAAATGTTAGCAACTTTAGCAATGAAAATTTTATCTGTAGCACATACTACTGGGAATTTGATCTTAGTAACTATATTGACACCTATATTTGTAAACTCAATAGCAGGAGATCAATATCTTTCAATAGTTGTACCAGGAAGAATGTTTAAAGATGCATATGCAGAAAAAGGTTTACATCCTAAAAATCTTTCGAGATCATTAGAGGATGCAGGAACACTAACATCTCCATTAATTCCTTGGAATACATGTGGAGCTTATATGATTGCTACCTTAGGGTTGGCACCATGGACTTATGTTCCATATTGTTTCTTAAACTTAATTAATCCAGTTATAGCTATAATCTATGGATATACAGGATTTTCAATTGAAAAAATAGAAAAAGTAGAGAAGGTAGAAGCAGAAGTATAAAAAATAAGAATTCCTCCTAATTTTAGGAGGAATTTTTTACTTTGTTACAATCTCTTTCACTCTTCCAACTTGTCCATCTGTAAGCCTTACTTTTATCCCATGGGGGTGAAACTTACTGTTAGTCAGAAGATCCTGTACTGTTCCATAAGTTAATTTACCACTTCTTTGATCATTTTTTAAAACAATTGCTACTTCTAAACCAGATTTTACATCACTTCTATTTCTTCCATCCATTATAATAACTCCTTCTATCTATTATGATTATGTTTCAAAGAATTTTACCATGAAAATTACTACTTTTAAAGTTCAATGTTATTTTATATCTTTAATAAGTTCAAATCCAGTGATATTTCTTATCCCTAAACCAGGTTCATTAGATAAGATTATCTTAGAGCCATTCATAATTATTCCACCATCTAATGGATTTTCACTACAGAGAGCTGGGCCATCTAAATCTATCCGAGTTATAATAGAACTCTTTGCTGCTGCCAGATGAGCTGCTGCTGTAACACTTATTCCTGCTTCTAACATACAACCAATCATACATGGTATATCATAGATCTCGCAGATATTAATTATTTTTAAAGCGTTTGATATCCCACCTGTTTTCATCAATTTAATATTGACAATATCAGCAGCTTTTCTAGTGATCACTTCTATTGCATCTTTAGGTGAAAATATCGATTCATCTGCTAAAATTGGAGATAAGACCTCAGATGTTATCTTTATCATTCCATCTATATCACTAGCTTTTACAGGTTGTTCCACAAAATCTAAGACAATTCCATATTCTTCGATCTTCTTAATGGCATAGATTGATTCTTTTACACTCCATCCTTGATTAGCATCTAACCTCAACTTTATATTGGGTCCTACCGCTTCATAGATTGATTTAATTCTAAAAATATCTTCTACAATATTTTTACCCACCTTAATTTTTAACTGATCAAAGCCGGCTTCTACAGCTTTTAAGCTATCAGCTACCATCTTTTCTACACTATCTACACTGATGGTTAGATCGGTTTTTAAATGACTAGGACCGCCTCCTAAGACTTTGTATAGAGGTCTATTCATAGACTGAGCAAATAAATCATAGAGTGCTATTTCCACAGCTGCTTTTGCACTGGTATTTTTTATTATTGTCCTATGTACAATATTTATTAGATCATTGAAATCCTCGATATTTTTACCTATTAATTGCTTTCCTATTAGAGTTACGGCTCCGATTATAGAATCATGAGTATCTCCTGTAATAACAGCAGTTGGAGGAGCTTCTCCAAACCCATTGTTTCCTGTATCAGTTTTTATAATGATAACTATATCTTCTACACTTTCTACCCTTCGAAGTGCAGTTTTAAATGGTGTAATTAGTGGAACTTTGATCTTTCCAATTTCTATCTTTTCTATGATCATAATATACTCCCCCTTTTTATATAGTACTCAATAAAAGTTTACCATGAAAATTAGGCGTTTTGTAGGGAGACTATAAAATTCTATAGAGAAAATCAGATTTTAGTCTGAATCAAGGTTTTAAAGTTTTACATTGATTTTGAGAGGTTATAGAAAACTTGTAACATCCCTAATTTATCATTTTATTTAGTGATGATTTTAGTATTTTTACTCTTCTTGATATGATTAAAAAAAGCTTCTACAATAAAAATAAGCCCTACTACTCCTACTATTCCACTTAATATTAAACTAATTGATCCTTCGCCTGCTAAATTCATCTTTTATTTGTATGATTAAGTTTATATTAAAAATCAACCACACGTCCTCCTTTATTATTATTATTTTATTTGCTAATATTATAAATACATTAATTTAAACTTTCTACTTTCTTCAATTTTGACAATAAAATTTTTCTTTGTTTTGACTTAAATTTCAACTAATTCTATAGTTATTATCCATGGTTGTCAAGAAATATATGTTGTTTTTTTATGAAATTAACGTAAATAAAAATAAAATACTTCGAATTACTTAATTTTTAATTAAAAATACTTAAAGAAGTGTATTTGTGAAAAAATATATTTAAAGAATATGGATAGGAAACAAATAGATAAATAAACAAACAAACCAAAGAAAAATCCAATTTATTTAAATGATATTATTAGGAGGAAAGTAAAAGGTGAGGGCTGGCTATTTAATTTTTTTTAGTTTGAAGTAGGTTTATGTAGTTAAGATCCATCTTTATTACTCTATTTTTAGAATTTTTTACAAATTTATCATCTAAAGCTTCTGGATAGTGTGCATCTGAGTTTACTAATACTTCTATATCCCTATAATTATCTGATACATACTTCCAGAACTTATCGTGAGGATACTTTCTGTCATGTCTCAGACCATTTGCATTGTATTCTATAGGCATATTTTGTTTCTTACATGTAGTTAGGATATCTTCTGTTATTCTTTCACAGTCTTCATCCCACTTAGGATAGCTTGCCATAAATAAATCCGGATGGGCTAAAAAGTTAAATATTCCGCTTTCTATGCCTTTTATTACATTGTCTCTATATAGGTATAGAGTTTCTTTATCATGTATATAAAAGGAATCTACTATTTTCCCATCCTCTTTAAAAAAGTAATGCTGACCTAGTATAAGATAGTCTGTTTTGCCCTTTAACTCCAAATAATAATCATGGGAGTCTTTAAAGTATTCACACTCAAGGGCTTTTAATATAGTCAATTCCTGAGAGGTTTCCTTTGCTTGATCTATTTCCTGAAAGTATTTTGAAAGGTCTAGATAATCCATCCTGTCCTTTGGAAATCTACCGTCTTTATATGGAACGTGACAGCTTATTCCTAGTTCACTTATCTCCCTTTCTATAGCAAACTGAACATAGTCTATTATTTTCCCCACTGCATGTTTACATCTATAGTGGTGTGTATGATAATTTGTTTTTTTCAATGATCTTCCTCCTCCTTGGATCTTAAGCAGAATTATTATTTGATTATTATTTATTTTGCTAGTTATTATACTCCTCTAAAAAAAGAAGTCAAAGAAGGGTATAAAAAGAGAGCTAAGGCTCCCCTTAACTCCCTACATTTTAAATCTTACAAATTTTTGGATTTGTTTTTAGAAGTAGTTCATTACTTTTGGAAAGGATCATATTTCTAAAAAAAATGAATCCAAACTTAAGTTTTATTTTAATACTTTCTTTAATTTTTCTATACATAGATCTAATTCTTCTTTTTTTACTACTAAAGGTGGTGCTAAACGAATTGTAAATTCATGTGTTTCTTTACAAAGAATACCTTCATTCATTAGAGCTTCACAGAATGGTCTTGCTGGCTTATCTAGTTCAACTCCAACAAATAAACCTTTACCTCTTACTTCTTTAATATGCTTTGAATCTATTTTTTTCAATTCTTCTAACAGATAATCTCCTAATTCTTTAGAATTCTCTACTAAATTTTCATCGACTAAAACATCTAATGCTGCCATAGCAACTGCACATCCTAATGGATTACCTCCAAATGTAGATCCATGGTCACCTGGTCTAAATACATCCATAACTTCTTTTGATGATAGCATTGCAGATACAGGATACAGTCCACCACTCAAAGCTTTACCGACTGTTACAACATCTGGTCTAATATTATCGTGTTCAAAGGCAAAAAGTTTTCCAGTTCTACCAAATCCAGTTTGAATTTCATCACAGACCATTAAAACATTATTGGCTTTTGTGATTTCTCTTACACCTTTTAAGTATCCTTCAGGTGGCACAATAATACCAGCTTCACCTTGAATTGGTTCCATAATTACAGCAACAGTATTGTCTGTGATAGCATCTTCTAGTGCTTTTAAATCACCAAAAGGAACAGTTTTGAAACCTGGTGTAAAAGGTCCAAACCCTTCTTTATATTGATCTTCTGTAGAAAAAGAAATTGTACTAATTGTTCTACCAGCAAAGTTATTTTGACAGGCAATAATTTCAGCAGATTCAACACCTTTTACTTGATAACCCCATTTTCTAACTGCTTTTAGAGCTGTTTCAACTGCTTCTGCACCAGTATTCATTGGTAAAACCTTTTCAAAACCTGTAAATTCACATAATTTTTTTACGTAAGCTCCCATCTTATCATTATGAAAAGCTCTTGAAGTTAACGGCATTTTTTGAGCTTGCTCAATAAGTGCTGAAACTATTTTGGGGTGTCTATGCCCCTGATTAACTGCCGAATAAGCTGCTAACATATCCATATATTTATTACCTTCTATATCAGTTACCCAGATACCTTCCCCTTCTGCGATAACAATTGGAATTGGATGATAATTATTAGCACTCCATTTTTCGACTTCATCAATCATCATTTTTGTTTTAGACATGATATGACCCCCTTTATTTTTTAATTGTATGTTTTTTTACTGATATATGCGTATATTTTTATACAAACAATGTATTTTAACGAGTTTATCACAATTTTTTCTCATTGTCTATAATTATTTTATATGTATAGATAAATAAGTGTTTAAGGTTTCACTATTTTATTATCTGGGCTTAATTATTAATAGGTGGAATTTTCCTTTTCTTATAGGAAAAAATAAAAACATTCGAATATATTTAGAGAATACAGAAAAAATTAACTAGAGGTGATTTTATGGTTTCCAAGGTGCTTAGTTCAAGTTATATAGGTATAGAATCATATATATTAGAGGTAGAAGCCGATATTATGGCAGGATTACCCAGCTTTAATATAGTGGGGTTAGCAGATGTGGCAATCTCTGAAAGTAAGGAAAGGGTTAGAGCAGCTGTAAAGAATAGTGGGTATGAAATACCTGCTAGAAGAATAGTGATAAACCTATCTCCTGCTGGGATTAGAAAGGAAGGTGCTTCCTTTGATCTGTCTATAGCTATAGGAATATTAGCTAGTTTAGGAGAGGTGGAAAATAATAAGTTAGAAAAATATATAGTGTTAGGAGAACTGTCTTTAAATGGTAATATCAGAAAAATTGATGGAGCCATAAATTCGGTTATCTGTGCTAAAGAAAATAATGTCTCAGGAATAATTTTACCGAGAGAAAACTATTTAGAAGCCAGTGTAATAAAGGGAGTAGAGATAATACCTGTGGATAACTTGGTTCAGGTAGTTGAATTTCTAAATGGGAAGATAGAGATAGAGTCCCCAGAAGTGAAGACCGATAAAGAAGAAGATAGCTATTTAATAGATTTTAAGGAGGTAAAAGGTCAAGTTCAAGCCAAAAGGTGTATAGAGATAGCAGCAGCAGGGGGTCATAATTTTTATATGATAGGAACTCCAGGAGCAGGAAAATCCATGCTAGCAAAACGATTACCTACTATATTACCCCTTATGAATGAGGATGAAATAATCGAGTCAACTAAGATATATAGTAGTACAGGATTACTGACAAAAGATATGCCTATAATAAATAAAAGACCGTTTAGGAGTCCTCATCATAGTAGCTCTATGGTTTCTATTGTAGGAGGAGGGAGAGTTCCAAAAGCTGGTGAAATAAGTCTGGCTCATAATGGTGTTTTATTTTTAGACGAAGTCACAGAATTTCCAAGGTTGGTATTAGAAACATTGCGGCAACCTCTAGAGGATAAAAAAGTATCTATAACTAGAGCAGAATATAGGGTAGAGATGCCAGCAGATATGGTTCTTATAATGGCTTCAAACCCGTGTCCATGTGGAAATTTATTTGAAAATAGGTGTAGTTGTAGTCTGTCTCAAATAAATAGATATCAACATAAGATTTCAGGACCGCTATTAGATAGGATAGATCTATATTTGGAAATAAAAAAATTATCTCGGGAGGAACTGGCCTCCTACGAGGAGGGAGAGAGCTCCTTAGAGATAAGGAAAAGGGTTGAAAAAGCGAGAAAAATACAATGGGAAAGGTTTGGAAATTCAAAAATTAATGGAAATATGACTCCTAAGGAGATCAAAACATATTGTAAACTAGATGATAAAAGTAAAAAAATATTGATTGATTCCATAGACGTATTTGGTCTTTCTGGTAGGAGTTATGACAAGGTACTCAAGGTAGGAAGGACAATTGCTGATTTATCGGGAAGTGAAAATATAGAGTTATCACATATTATGGAAGCACTTAGCTATAGAAAAAAATAGATTATATTTAGGCTTTCTTAACTGAAAGCCTTTTTATTGATTAAGAGACCTTAAAACTTAAAATTCTAAAAAAGGAGAGCTATTTGGAAAAAGAACTCTCCTTTTTTAGAATATTTATACTATTATTTAGCTTTTAGTCATTTTTATTTAGCCACTTATTGAGAGTTTCTATATATTTATCATTTTCTTCTACAAATGGCATATGACGACTGTATTCAAATAACTCCCATTCTGAGTTAGGAATTTTATCATACATTGTTTTTGCAATAAGTGGGGAACAAAGATCTAGTAAACCACTGATAACCAGACAGGGTTCCTTTATATCTTCAATTTCTTTTGTAAAATCAAAGTTTTTCAAAGTTCCAGAAGGACAAAATTCATTTTGACCCCATGCAGTTATATAAGACTCTGTTCCAGAAACTTTTGGACGTCTCAAACATTCTGGGGAATTATGTGTAATCTCCCCTGCACAATGTCGAATCATAAATTCTGTTTCTGCTCTTTGATACTCTTCAGATGAATAATCATTAGTTTTTTCAGCATAAGCAATGGCTTCTTGCATATCTTGTGGGAGATAGGAAACCCTCCTACGCTGTTCCTTTTCCCATATAGAAGCAGACGGTAAAGTACTAGATAATATATAACTTTTTATTCCATTAGGTTTATAATCACAAGCATATTGGATTGCTTGCATTCCACCCCAAGATTGGCCCAACAGATGAATTTCATCTAAACCTAAGTGTTTACGTAATTGAATTAATTCATCGATCCATGTTTTGGCATTCCACAGATCAGGGCGTGAAGGTGTAGCAGAGAGCCCACAGCCTAATTGGTCATACATGATAACAGAGCGACCATCTTTTGCTACTTTATCAAGGATCTCAAAATAGTTATGAGTTGATCCAGGTCCACCATGTAATAAAACCAGAGGTTTTTTATCCCCTGTACATTCTCCTACTATACGATAATAAGTTTTGTATTCTAAATATGGCATATAACCTTCGGTGATTTTCATAAATAGTACCTCCATAGTTAATTATTAAAGATTTTTTTACAAGAAGTTTTTTGATATTAATAAGAAAAATTATTTTATAATTTGTAAAAAAAATCACTAATTGTTGGAATTTAAATGTTTTTATATTTTGTTTTTAAAAGGAATAGTTTTATATCAAAATTAAAATTATGTTTTATAAAACTATAAGATTTTGATTAGTTTAGTATATTTATAATACTATTATTTCTAGATGTCAATGGCTACATTAAAAAAAACTTTGAATTTTTAAAAAGACTTGTTTTGTTTGAAGCATATGTGTTATTATATAGTACATTAAATATAGAAAACAAATTAAAATCTAATTTTTGATATGAAATTCAATGTATATGCTAAAATACAGGACTTTTTTTTGAAAACAAGATTTTTTTTTAAACCTTTGTGAAAAAATATATTATAGATTGTCATTTTAAAATTATTTATTGAATTTTAATCATTAAATATTTTATTATGATAAAGGTTATTTTAATAATTATATAATATATAGTTATAGTGTTTAAAATCATTGTTATTTATCTTTTTTTTAAGAGAGTACCTTGATTTTTTATAAAGACAAAAGCAATATCAATTTTTTAAATC
>Ga0316197_10002343_pt1 | contig 13522 bp, 6 predicted proteins | sample OudBiesiAoxic_MG_FD_204939 | JGI IMG/M metagenome (GOLD analysis project Ga0316197, IMG submission 204939) | Coastal sediment microbial communities from Oude Bieten Haven, Netherlands - site A oxic | ecosystem: Environmental > Aquatic > Marine > Coastal > Sediment | place: Netherlands...
GTTAAGGGCTCCGCTCCGCTAACATTTAGAAGAATGTTGCATTTCAAGACCTGACCCCATTTCCCCCATCTCCCTCAGCCCAACCAGTCGCGGATCTTGGTCGTGACGGCTTCGGGCGTGAAGCCGAACTTCTCCGCATTGACACTGGCGGGGGCCGAAGCGCCGAAAGTGTCGATGCCGATCGTCAGGCCATCCGGCCCCGCGATCCCGCGCCAGGGCCAGCTCAGGCCAGCCTCGATCGTGGCCACGGGAATCCCCTGCGGGAAGAGCCGCTGCCGGTAGACCGAGTCCTGCTCCTCGAACAACTCGAGACAAGGGATCGACACCACGTTGATCTTTTTCCCTTCGCCGGCCAGCGCCTCGCGAGCCGCGAGCGCCAGCTCCAGCTCCGAACCCGTCGCGGCGATAATCGCGTGGGGCTTCTCGGCCCCGGCCACGAGGTAGGCCCCTCGCTTCATGTCGGCCAGATCACCGCTGACCTTGCGCTCGACCGGCGGGAGCGTTTGTCGTGACAGCAGCAGGGCGGTCGGCGCGTTCTTGCGGGCGAGCGCCATGCCCCAGGCCAACGCAGTCTCCTTCCCGTCGGCCGGTCGGTAGACGTGAAGGCCGGGAATCAGCCGCAGTGAAAATGCATGCTCGACGGGCTCGTGGGTCGGGCCGTCTTCGCCGACGAAGATCGAGTCGTGAGTGAAGATGTAGATCGCCGGCAGACCGGACAGGGCGGCCAGGCGAATCGGCGGTCTCATGTAGTCGGCGAAGACCAGAAAGGTCGCGCCGTAGGGTCTGAACGCTCCGTGGTACAGCATCCCGTTCTGGATCGCACCCATCGCGTGTTCGCGGATACCGAAGTGGATGTTTCGGCCGCTGAAATCGTCCGGTGTGATCGCCGGCGAATCCTTGATCATCGTCTTGGTCGAGGGCGCCAGGTCGGCCGATCCTCCGACGAGCGCCGGAACCAGTTCGGCGGCCTGCTGCAACACGGCCCCGCCGTGGGCCCGCGTCGCGGCGGCTTCCCCCGGCGCGGCGGCCAGCAGTCGATCGACGATGTCCGCGGGCACCCTCTTGCCCCACAGCGCATCCCACAGAACGGCCTTGTCGGGATGGCGCTCGCTCCAATCGTCGAGCTTCTCGTCCCACGCCGTGCGCAGGGCCGCGCCCTCTTCGCCCCGTGCCTTGAAGAACGCCTTGACCTCTTCCGGGATGGCGAAGGTCGGCGCCGTCGGCCAGCCGTGTGCCTTCTTCGCCGCCTCGATCTCGTCCGCCCCGAGCGGCGATCCGTGGGAGTCCGAGGAGTCCTGCTTGGTCGGAGCACCGTGGGCGATGTGTGTGCGACACAGGATGATCGAAGGCTTGGCGGTTTCCGAAGTCGCCGTCTCGATCGCAGCGGCGATGGCCTCGTGGTCGTGACCGTCCACGCGCTGCGCAGTCCAGCCGTAACTCTCGTAACGCCCGGCCACGTCTTCCGAGAACGCCAGATCGGTCCGACCCTCGATCGTGATCCGGTTATCGTCGTAGAGGACGATCAGATTTCCAAGTCCGAGGTGGCCGGCAAGCGACGAGGCTTCGCCGCTGACACCTTCCATCATGTCGCCGTCACTGGCCAGTACGAAGATACGGTGGCCGATCGGGTCGAATCGGTCGATGCCGTTGAAACGCGCGGCGAGCATCTTGGCCGACAGCGCCATACCGACCGCGTTGCTGATGCCCTGCCCCAGCGGTCCGGTGGTCGCTTCCACGCCCACGGTGTGTCCGAATTCCGGATGACCCGGGGTCTTGCTTCCCCACTGACGGAAGTTCTCGATGTCGGACAACGACAGGTCGTAGCCCGAGAGATGCAGGAGACCGTACAGCAGCATGCATCCGTGACCGGCGGAGAGCACGAATCGATCGCGGTCTGGCCACTGCGGATGTTTGGGGTCGTACCGCAGAAAGCGGCTCCACAAGACGAAGGCCATGTCCGCCGCGCCCATCGGCATGCCGGGGTGGCCTGAATTGGCCTTCTCGACGGCGTCGACGGCCAGGAACTTGATCGTATTGACGGCGGAGCGGGCCAGCTTCTCGTCGGGGGTTGTCGACATCGGCATCACCTACGTGCTTTCTTGGGTTTCGTGGCGGGGTAATGTGCCGCGTAGGCCGCGGCACCGATCAGGGCCGTACGCGGCTCGAGGATGACCTTGACCGGCATGCTCTCGAGCAGTGGCGACAGGCGTCCTTTGTTCTTGAAAGACCGAAGGAACTCGCCCGTGCGCAGCATGGGGAGGATCTTCGGAGCGATGCCGCCACCGACGAACATGCCCGCCGTCGATTTGGCCACCAGGGCCAGATCTCCCGCGGCCGAACCGTACAGCGACACGAAGATTTCCAACGCCTTACGAGCGACCGGATCCTCGTCGGCCAGGCCCGCGGCACTGATTGCGTCGTTGGGGTCGTCGGCGCCGGCGAGCCGATCGCGCATCAGCTTCGACTCCTTGCCCCAACCGTGATCGAGAAGGAACTGATAGATCGCGGAGAAGCCGGGTCCGGCGACGACGCGTTCGGTGCTGACGCGACCGTGACGGCGGCGCATGAATCGCAGCAGTTCGATTTCCAGGTCGTCGCGCGGGGCGAATTCCTGGTGGCCGCCTTCGGTGGCACTGGGACGGAAACGATCGCCGTCCCGGAACAGGATGGCCATCCCGAGTCCCGTTCCCGCGGCGATCAACGCGGCGTTGCCGGGCCCGGACCGCAGGCCGGGTGTCAGGTTGAGGAACTTCGTCGGGGGTAGTTCCGGTATTCCCCAGGCGTTGGCCTCGAGGTCGTTGAGCAGGCCGGCTTGTCCCAGACCGAGGCTTCGCGCGAGGCGCCTGGCATCGACGGACCAGCGCAGATTCACCACGTGGCTTCGCCCGCCGACGACCGGGCCGGCCACTCCGACCGCGGCGCGGTCGACCTTCTGCCGGCCGCGCGAGAGGAACTCCGCGATCATCGCGTCCAGCGACGCGAACTCCTGGCTGGGGAAGTTCTCCTCCCGCGAGGAGACGAGCTTCCCGCCCACGCGACGAAACAACCCGAGATTGGTCTTGGTACCGCCAACATCGCCCGCGAGGATCATTGGGCGATTAGAAGGGGTCAGGTCTTGAAATGCAACATTCTTCTAAATGTTAGCGGGGCGGAGCCCTTAACATTTAGAAGAATGTTGCATTTCAAGACCTGACCCCATCTGCCTCACTGCAACCCTGTCAGGTCCACTCCTCGCTCTCGGGCTCCGGCCATCGCCCACTCGTAGTCTTCGACGTGGCCGGTTTCGCGCGAGGCGACGGCCAGTAGCGCGTAAGCGTCGGTCATCGCTTGGCGCTCGGACTTCAGTCGCAGCCGCAACAGGCGCGCTTGCCAGCGCAACGGCTCGCGCTCGGGCGCTGCCAGTCGCATCGTCTTTTTCAGACGCTGGTAAGCCTCGTCATACTGGCCGCTTCGCAAGTTCAGCCGCGCCCAGACGGTGTCGCGCTCCATGCGATAGGTGTCGCCGTCTTCGGCCAACAACTCGTCGACCGCTCCCATCCGCGCCGTGGCCTGTTCGTCACGATCCGTGTCGATGTACAACCGGGCGAGGACCAACTGGATCGCGGCGTCCTCGCGCTTGCGGTCGATTTCGGGATCCTTCAACCAGGGCAAGACCGGCGTTTCGCCCAGCGTACCCGGCGGCCGGGTCAGCGCGTCGAACAAGACCTTCTCGGCTTCCTGGTACGAGCCCTCGGCGATCAGATCCTCCCCTCGATAGCGCGCGTATCGCTTGGGACTGGTCCGGGCCGAGTAGAAACGAGCCAGGGTCTCACCGTGCGGGTCGAGTGTGAACTGCTGGGGCTCGAAGGGGCTTTCGATCTCGAACTGTCTGGTTCGCCCCTTCAACATCAGCTGACTGGTCTGCATCGTGCGGTGCTTGCCCGAATAGTTGAGGTCGTCATCGAGTTCCGACGCCGTCGAGACCAGCTCGAACGGCACGACCAGGGCGGTCGTCTCGCGTCGCCCGTCCCGGGCCGGCTCGCGCACGAGATCCCAGCTGCCGTCCATCCGCCGTTCCAGCCGCGGCGTGTAACCTCGCTCGACGAATCGGTGCGCCTCGCCGATCACGTGCCAGCCGTCACCCGTCTCGTCCGGCTCGAAGCGATAGTCGTAGTACACCAGCGGGATCCCTGTCCCGTAGACGTACTGCTGCGCGAAGCCTTGAAGGTCCATGCCGGACATACGCTCCACGGCCTCGATGAAGTTCGCGGTCGTGATGACCTTGCCGCGGGCGGCCTCGACCAGGGCGTGCAACATGTTCAGGAAGTTTTCCTCGCCGACGGCGCGGGCCAACATCGCCAGAACGACGGCCCCCTTGCGATAGACGATCGCCCGGTAGCCATTGCTGGCCTCGCTGGAATTCAACCGGTTGCCCAGCACGATGGGCCCCAACGATTCGATCGTCCGCCCGCTGGCGACCGTCTGTTCGAGCGTGGCCCGCCACCCGACGGACAGTTCGGCGACCGAGACCCGTGAATCTTCGCTGGAGCGAAGGTAGAACAGCAGGCCCGCGTAGTTGGCCATCGCCTCGCTGAGCCACTGGTCTCGATAGCTCCACCAGCCAATCAGGTTGCCCCACCACTGATGTGCGATCTCGTGAGAGATCGTGATCTCGCGGGTCCACTTCCCCGCATCGTGCAACTCGAGACTCCCCGCGTCCGCAACGGACTTGGTCAAGGTTATGAAACCGAGAAAACTCTGCGAATAGGCACGAGGCAGCACGACCACGGTCATTTCGTCCAGCGGGTAGGGACCGAACGTTTCCTCGAAGAACGAGATGGATCGCTCGACGACGTCGATGATTCGCTGGTGAATCTCCGGCGACGGGGTCCCGTCATCGCGACTGATACCCAGGGTCAGGTCGACGTGGCCGATGCGGCGCCGCGTCACGTCGAAGTCCCCCATCGCGAACGAGAAGGCGATGGCCGGCCGGTCGATCGAGCGGCGCTCCCACCGGCGCTTGCGGTGTTCGCCGGAGGCAAGGACGGTCCCGTTCGCCAGCAGTCCGTACTTTCGCGGCCATTCGATTCTGACCCCGTAGGTCGCTCGGTCGAGCGAGCCGCAGTGGGGATACCAGTTGTCCGTGGACTCGAGGTCGTAGGTCCTGCGGCCGACCCACTTCAACACCTGGCCGCCAAAACCGACGCGGAGCGTCAACCGGTCCCCCGCCCGGGTCGGCTCGGGCAGGTGCACCACGACCTCGGGGCCGGAGCGAAAGGCCAGCAGTTCCCGACCTCTCTCGTCGACGACGGAATCGACTTCCATGTCGCGAAAGAGCTCGAGCGAAAGGGTCCGTCGGCCCGTGTCGATGGCCTCGATCTGCAATGTCGCCGTCCCGTCGAGTCTGAGAGATCTTCGGGCGATCTTGACGTCCAGGTCGTAGTGGTGCGTCTCGAAGCCCACGCTTCCGGGAGTCGAAACGCCCTCGTTCGACCAGGGAGCCGAGAGCCAGATGTCCCAGGCTCCGAGATCCTCGACCCGTACGCCGAGATAACGCCCCTTGCGCTGCTGGAAGCGGATGTGCCGCGCCAGGCGGATTCGGTCCCAGCCCCGGACATCGATCCGGTTGTACGCGGCAAGCGTCACTTGCTCGGCATCCTCGGGGTCGTAGATCAGGACGAAATCGCCGAGTCCGGCGTGGCTGGACATGACCGCGAAATAGTTACGGTACGCGCGGTCTCCGACGAGCGCCCTGAACATGCCCGACTCGGCTCCGGTGTCCCGGCGCTCGGCGCTGGCCAGCCAGCGGCGGTGCAGCGCGTCGGCGCGCTCCCACGTGACGGGGTCAATCAGATCCTGCGGCTCGCGGTCGAGCAGCCCCCGCACGGTCTCCTGATTGGCCATCACCAGGACGGCTTCTTCGATCGTGGTCTCCAGGCGGCGTTGCCCGGTGAACAACTCGAGTTGTCCGGCCTCGATCTGGTCCGGAGGATCGACACGCAGGTCGGCCTGACCGATCAGCACGAACTCGAGCGTTCGCTCGTCGATCGCACGCGTCGGAATCAGCGTGCCGTGACGGACGTGCAACCTGGCCAGACCGAATTCCAGCTCGACGTTGCTCAACGAGACGGCGCGGGTCGGATCGAGGTGAGTCGATCGGACGGCCTTCAGAAGATCGCGCGGTTCACCGGCGTGGAGCTGAAATGCGCCGACGAGGCCCAGCAAGAGGGCCAGCGCCGCCCGTCGAGCGATCGCCCCGCCTCGGCGGAGGTTCCAGACCGTCGTTCGTTCCATTACACCACCGGTCTCGTTTGCGCACCGTTCCCGTGGCTCGGGCCCGACCCGCTCCACCTTCATCCTCACTTGTAGAATGGTCCAGACCGATTTGACGCAGGGAGTTCCTTTGATGCCAGACAAACCTCGTCCAAGAGCCTTCTTCAGTGGAAGTTTGTTCCTGATGCTCCTGGTTGCAAGCCTGGGCCTCATTGCCCCGGTTTCCGGCGGCGCTGCGCGGCCTCTTGCCATCACCGTCGACGACCTCCCCATCGCTCTCGGTAGCCTCCATCCCGAACCGTCCGACCGCCAGCGAATCACGCGCGAGCTGCTGGCCGTCCTCGCTCGGCACGACATCCGGGCCGTGGGCCTGGTTCCCTGGCGCAACGTCCTCGACGACCAGGATGTCGCCTTGCTCGGAATGTGGCTCGACGCCGGCCACGAACTGGGCAACCACTCCTATTCTCACCTGGACTATACGCGAACCGACACCCAGGAGTTCATCGCCGACGTGGAGCGGGGGCACGAGCAACTCGCGCGACTGCTCGCGTCGCGCGGGGCATCGCTGCGGTTCTTCCGTTTTCCGATGCTTCACGAGGGCGAGACACCGGAGAAACTCTTCGCGATGCGCGACTACCTCGAGCGCAGCGACCAGCGCAACCTGCCGGTGACGATCGACAACGCCGACGCTTCCTTCGCGCGCCCCTGGGTCGAGGCCCGTGCGGCCGGCGACGAAGCGGCGCAGGTCGCCATCGGTGAAGAATTCCAGGCGTCGCTGCGCTTGGCCGTGCGACACCACGAACGCACGTCCGACCGTCTGTTCGAAGGTGACGTTCCGCAGATCCTGCTGCTTCACGCCAACGAGATCGGCACGGTGGAATGGGATCCGCTGTTCACCTGGCTTGCAGCGACGGGACATCGATTCGCAACGGTGGACGAGGTGCTGGCCCACTCCGCCTTCGCCACCGATCAGGCCTTCGCAGGGACGAAGGGCTACGGCCTTTGGGATCGCATCGACACCGAGCGCGAGACCGAGCGGGCACGCCGGGCGGTGACCGACCTGCTGATCCTGCAGGCCGAAGCGTGGAGCCGGGGCGATCTGGAGGTGTTCTGCTCGGTCTACGCGGACGACGCCGTTTTCGTTTCCACGAAGGGACTGACGCGGGGACGCCAGGAGATTCTCGACCGCTACCGGCGACGCTATCCGGATCGCGGCGCGATGGGTACGCTCAGCCTGGATCTGCTCGAATTCAACCCGGCCCGGGGCGTCGAGATCTCGATGCTCGGCGATTCCCGGCCTGGCTCGATTCACGGGGCCTCGGTCGTCGCCCGCTGGACGCTTTCCTACCCGGACCGCGAGGACTCGACCGGGCTGACCCTGCTGGCCATGCGCCGCGAGGACTCGCGCTGGATCATCGTGCACGACGCCTCGATGTGAGGCTTTGACTTGGCGGCCCGCGGCTGACTAGAATCCGATCCGGTCGACTCCACTCGTATGCCTTGCGGACTCACGTGCGTGACGAATCCTCTCGGAGGTGTGTTTTGGCGAAGACAGCCAGGTCGAAGACGGTCGGCAAGCTTCAGGAAGATCTGAATCTCAACCACATCGTCAACGCGCAGTTCGACAGTGCGGCGCAGCACCTGAAGCTGCAGGACGGGTTGCTGGCGCAGATCAAGTCCTGCAACAACGTCTACCACATGCAGTTCCCGGTAAAGTTCGGCAAGCGTTACGTGATGGTCCAGGCGTGGCGCGCCGAGCACAGCCATCACCGCAAGCCGCTGAAGGGCGGCATCCGCTACAGCCGCCTGGTCAACCAGGACGAGATCATGGCTCTGGCCGCGTTGATGACCTACAAGTGCGCCATCGTCAACGTACCGTTCGGCGGATCGAAAGGCGGCGTCCAGTGCACGCCGCGCGACCTGTCCGCGGAGCAACTGGAAAAGATCACGCGCCGGATGACGGCGGAGTTGATCCGCAAGCAGTTCATCGGACCGGGAATCAACGTCCCCGCACCGGACTACGGCACGGGCGAGCGCGAGATGGCGTGGATCGCGGACACCTACGACGCATTCCACCCCGGCGATCTGGACAACATGGCTTGCGTGACGGGCAAACCCGTGACGCAGGGGGGCATCCGCGGGCGCGCGGCCGCGACCGGTCGAGGCGTGGTCTACGGACTACGCGAGTTGTTCCGTCAGCCCAAGGAGCTGAAGCCACTGGGACTGTCCGAGGGCCTGGAGGGAAAGAGCATCGTCGTGCAGGGCTTCGGCAACGTGGGCTACCACGCCGCGAGAATCCTCCACGACGAGGACGGAGCGAAGATCATCGGCGTCGGTGAATGGGACGGCACGATCTACAACCCCGACGGGATCGACATCAACGCTCTGCGGCGGCACCACCTGAAGACCAGATCGATCTGCAACTTCCGCGGCGCGAAGACACTGCCCCGGGCCGGTGACAGCCTGGAGATCGAGTGCGACGTGTTGATCCCCGCCGCGCTCGAGAACCAGATCACCATGGCCAACATGAAGAAGGTCCGCTGCAAGGTGTTGGCCGAGGCTGCCAACGGACCGACGACCCCGATGGCCGAACGCTACCTGCTGGACAGGGGCGTGGTGGTGATGCCCGACATCTTCATGAACTCCGGCGGCGTGACCGTGTCGTACTTCGAATGGACACGCAACATCTCGCACATCCGTTACGGTCGTCTCGATCGACGTCTGGACCACGCGCGCCGGACGAATCTGGTCGACGCCGTCGAGGGACTGGTCGACCGACGTTTCGACCCCAAGCAACGCGACAAGCTGACCGCGGGCACCGAGGAGGAGGATCTGGTCAATTCCGGTCTCGAAGAAACGATGGTGACCGCTCTCCAGGAAATCGTCGCTATCCGCAACCGGTACAAGAAGGTGACCGACCTGCGTACGGCGGCCTATCTGTGCGCGATCGAGAAGGTCGCGGCCGCCTACCTCGAACTGGGCATCTTTCCCTGACGTGATCTCCCGTGTGGCGAATCTGGATTGACACGGGAGGAACGTTTACCGACGGAATCGCCGTCGACGCCGACGGCCGTCTGCACCGGGCCAAGATCCTCAGTACCAGCGCGCTGCGCGGCCGGGTGATCCGACAGCCGTCCGCCGATCAGATCCAGATCGAGGAAAGCTGGGACGCACCCGCCGGACTGGTGCGCGGTTTCCGCTTTCGCCTTCTCGATCAGAAGGAGGCCACCGCGACGGTGGTGGACTACGACCCGACGAGCGGCTTGTTGCGTCTCGCCCCGGCGCTCGACCTGCCGCTGATCGAGGGCACGGCGTTCGAGATCACCTCGGACGAGGAGGCTCCCCTGCTCGCCGCGCGTCTGTTGACGCGAACGGCCTCGGCGACGGCCTTGCCGCCGTCGCGGATGCGACTGGCCACGACGCTGGGCACCAACGCGTTGCTCCAGCGGCGCGGCGTGCCGACGGCGCTGTTCATCACCGCGGGATTGGGTGACCTGTTGCGTATCGGCACGCAGCAACGCCCGCAACTGTTCCGACCCGACATACAGCGAGCGGCACCGCTCTACGATGCGGTGGTCGAGGTGGCCGAGCGGCTCGACGCGCGGGGCGACGTGCTGCGGCCTCTCGATGCGACGCCGATCGAAGCGGAGGCTCGCGCCCTGGTCGGTCGCGACGTCCGTACGGCCGCGGTGGCCTTGATGCACAGCTACCGCAACCCCGCCCACGAGTCGGCGCTGCGCGACTTGCTGCTCGAGTGGGGGTTCGAGCACGTCTCCTGCTCCGCCGAGCTGGCGCCGCGGATCAAGCTCGTTCCCCGTGCGCAGACGACGGTCGTCGATGCCTACCTGTCTCCCGTCGTCGGGACCTACCTCGAACGCGTCGGCGCAGGAATCGAAAGCGGAAGTCTTCTGGCGATGACGAGCGCAGGAGGGCTGCTCGACAAGGACCACTACCGACCCAAGGACAGCCTGCTCAGTGGACCGGCGGGTGGAGTCGTCGGCGCGGCCGAGGCCGGGCGACGGGCGGGCCGGCGCAAGTTGATCAGTTTCGACATGGGTGGCACCAGCACCGACGTCGCGCGCATCGAAGACGACTACGAGTACCGTTTCGAGCACCGTGTCGGAGATGTCGAGATGGTCGCTCCGGCGCTGGCCATCGAAACCGTGGCCGCCGGCGGCGGGTCGATATGCTGGCTCGACGACGAGCGGCTGCGCGTCGGGCCGCAGAGTGCGGGCGCAAGCCCGGGACCGGCCTGTTACGGGGCGGGCGGCCCGTTGACGCTGACCGACGTCAACCTGCTGCTCGGCCGGCTCGATCCCGATCGTTTCGACATCCCGATCGATCCCGCGGCCGCGAAGGCTCGCCTGGACGAGTTGCTGGAAGAACTGGAACGACGAACCGGCGAACGCGCACGGCCTCGAGAGGTCCTCGAAGGTCTGCTGGAAATTGCCAACGAGACGATGGCCGACGCGATCCGTCGCATCTCGGTGCGGCGAGGTTACGACCCGACCGACTACACACTGGTCGCCTTTGGCGGCGCTGGCGGCCAGCACGCGTGCGGCGTGGCGTCGTGTCTGGGAATTCGCCGGGTACTGTTGCCGACCGACGCCGCCCTGCTGAGCGCGGTCGGCCTGGGTCATGCCGTGCTGGAACGCTTCGTCGAACGCCAGGTGCTCGAGCCGCTGGGCGACGTGGAATCGAGCATCGCGGACTGGATGGGCGAACTGGCCACGACGGCGAGGAGCGAGGTCGCGGCCGCCGGAGTCCCCGAGGATCGCGTCGAGGTACGGCGCCGCCTGCTGCACCTACGCTTCGCCGGCCAGGAATCGACCCTGGAAGTCGAATGGCAAGAAGACGTGGACGTGCGGCAGACCTTCGAGACGGTCTACGGGGCCTTGTACGGTCACCGGCCCGAGGATCGTCCGATCGAACTGGAGTCGATCCGCGTCGTGGCCTCTTCGACTTCCGAATCGGACCGGACGGCCGACAGCCCGGCGCAGGACCACGAAGCGATCGCCCAGACGACACTCGGCGACCTACCGGCCTACGATCGAAACGCGCTGAGGCCCGGTGCGCGATTCGAGGGACCGGCCGTGGTACTCGAAAGGCGCAGTGCGACGACGGTCGAGGAGGGTTGGTCGGTCACGGTCCTCGCCGACGGAGCGCTATCCCTCGAACACCGCGGGCGAGCCGACGATACCGACGAACGCGCGCGGCCCGAGTCGATCCGGCTCGAACTGTTCACTCAGCGCTTCACCAACCTGGTCCAGGAGATGGGCGAGCGCCTCGAGCGCACCGCCGTCTCGACGAACGTCAAGGAACGACTGGACTTCTCCTGCGCGCTGCTCGATCCACAAGGCTCGCTGGTGGTCAACGCTCCGCACATCCCCGTTCACCTCGGCGCGCTCGGTCTGTGCGTGCGGCGGCTGAAGGAAACGATACCGTTGCGTCCCGGCGACGTGGCCGTGACGAACCACCCGAAGTACGGCGGATCGCACTTGCCCGACATCACCGTCGTGACGCCGGTCTTCGAGGACGGAGGAGAGGGTCGCCTGCTGGGGTATCTGGCCTCGCGCGCGCACCACGCCGAGATCGGCGGCATCCGGCCCGGCTCGATGCCGCCCTCGGCGAGCAACCTCGCCGAGGAAGGCCAGGTCATCTCGCCGACCTACCTCGTGGAACAGGGTCGGCCGTGCTGGGACGCGATCCGCGAGTTGTTCCTCGCGGGACCTCACCCGACGCGCAACGTCGAGGACAACCTGGCCGACCTGCGCGCGGCGGCGGCGGCCAACCACGCCGGGGCGACCGCGTTGCGACGGCTTGCCGCCCAGCACGGCGCCGAGACCGTTCTGCACTACATGGACCGGCTGGAGCACATGGCCGACACGCGCATCCGCGCGGCGTTGGCCAAGCTGGGCGACGGCGTCTACATGGCCGAGGAGCGCCTGGACGACGGCTCGTTGCTGCGCGTACGGATCGATCTCGAAGGAGACCGGGCTCACATCGACTTCACGGGCAGCTCCGGCGTGCATCCGGGAAACCTCAATGCGACCCCGGCGATCGTTCGCAGTGCGGTGATCTACGTGCTGCGACTGCTGCTGCGCGAGCCGTTGCCGCTGAACGAGGGGCTGTTGCGCGCGGTATCGATCGAGTTGCCGCCCGGCCTGTTGAATCCCGACTTCCCCGAAGACCCGGCCCATGCACCCGCCGTCGTCGGCGGTAACGTGGAGACGAGCCAGCGACTGGTGGACACGCTGATCAAGGCGCTGGAGCTTGCCGCCTGCAGCCAGGGCACGATGAACAACCTGATCTTCGGCAACGCCGGCTTCGGCTACTATGAAACGCTGTGTGGGGGTTGTGGAGCAGGACCGGACTACGACGGGGCCAGCGCCGTGCATTCGCACATGACCAACACGCGCATCACCGACCCGGAGATCCTCGAGCACCGCTACCCGGTGCGCGTCGAGCGTTTCGGTGTGCGAGCAGGGTCGGGTGGTGCGGGACGACGGCGGGGCGGCGACGGCATCGTACGAGAGGTGCGCTTCCTGGAAGATGCCGAGTTGTCGTTGCTGACCCAGCACCGCGTCGAGGCGCCGTACGGTATGGCCGGAGGCGAACCGGGAGCGCGCGGGCGACAGCGCGTGGTGCGCGCGGACGGTGAGACGATCGAGCTGACCTCGGTGGACGGGTGCTCGGTGCATGCGGGCGACCGGCTGATCGTCGAGACCCCCGGGGGAGGAGGCTACGGTGAGCACGACTGACGGACCGCGGATCGGCGTCGATCTCGGGGGCACCAAGATCGAGGCCGTACTGATGGACCCGGCGGGAGAGATCCTGCGACGGGAGCGGGTGCCGACGCCGCGTCACGATTACCGCAAGACGATCGAGACGATCCACGAACTGGTGCAGCAACTCGAGCGCGACCTGGGTACGCCGGCCACGGTGGGAATCGGAACACCGGGAGCGATCTCCCCCGCCACCGGCCTGGTCAAGAACGCGAACTCGGTCTGGTTGAACGGCATGCCACTGTTGCACGACCTGCAGCGCGAGCTAGGGCGCGAGGTGCGCATGGCCAACGACGCCGATTGCTTCGCACTGTCCGAGGCGATCGACGGGGCAGGTCGCGACGCGGAGATCGTCTTCGGCGTGATTCTCGGCACCGGGGTCGGCGGCGGTCTCGTGCACGGACGGCGTCTACTTTCGGGGCCCAACGCGATCGCCGGGGAATGGGGCCACAACGCCCTGCCCTGGCCGCTGGACTCCGAGCGGC
>Ga0316197_10002344_pt1 | contig 13516 bp, 11 predicted proteins | sample OudBiesiAoxic_MG_FD_204939 | JGI IMG/M metagenome (GOLD analysis project Ga0316197, IMG submission 204939) | Coastal sediment microbial communities from Oude Bieten Haven, Netherlands - site A oxic | ecosystem: Environmental > Aquatic > Marine > Coastal > Sediment | place: Netherlands...
CACGCCGTCGAAGACGTGATCTGGGGAAATGTCACGCAGGTTATGGAACAGGGCGGCTGTCTGGCGCGCTCTGCCGTGTTGGCCTCGGATCTTGACGAGCGTATTCCAGGTCTGGCGATCAACCGGTTTTGTGCCTCCGGAATGGAGGCCGTCAATCTGGCCGCCAATCAGATCAGAGGCGGCGCGGGGGATGCCTACATTGCAGGCGGTGTCGAGATGATGGGTCGTGTCGCCATGGGCAGTGATGGCGCGGCAATCGCTGTGGACCCCACGCTCGCCATGGACAAGTACTTTGTTCCTCAAGGCATCAGCGCAGACATTATCGCTACAGAATACGGCTTCAGCCGCGATGACGCTGACCAACTGGCTGTCGAATCCCAAAGACGTGCAAAACAGGCTTGGGACGAGCAGCGGTTTTCAAAATCGGTCATCGACATCCGGGACCAGAACGGGCTGAAAATTCTCGATCATGACGAATACATGCGCCCACAGACCGATATGCAAAGCCTTGGCGCATTGAATCCAGCCTTTCAGGCGATGGGTGAGGTGATGCCCGGCTTCGATAAGGTCGCTTTGATGAAGTACCCGCATCTGGAAAAGATCAACCATATCCACCACGCGGGCAATTCGTCAGGCATCGTCGATGGCGCAGCGGCCGTTCTGATTGGCAACAAGGAATTTGGCGAAAAGCACGGGCTGAAGCCGCGCGCACGCATCCGTGCCACGGCCAAGATCGGCACGGACCCCACCATCATGCTGACAGGCCCCGTACCAGTGACCGAGAAAATCCTCGCCTACAGTGGCATGGCGATTGGCGACATTGATCTTTTCGAGGTGAACGAAGCGTTCGCATCGGTTGTCTTGCGCTTTTTGCAGGCCTTTGACGTGGACCACGGCAAGGTGAACGTCAACGGCGGCTCTATCGCCATGGGCCACCCGCTGGGGGCAACAGGTGCAATCATCATAGGAACGTTGCTCGATGAATTGGAACGCGCCGACAAAGAGGTAGGGCTTGCAACACTCTGCATCGCTTCGGGCATGGGTGCTGCCACGATCATCGAACGGGTCTGACCCCACAAGACATACCCATCAAAGGGAAAAAGACATGACTGATTTTACTATGACAACGGATGCTGAAGGCATCGCAACGATCACGTGGGATGTAAAAGACAAATCCATGAACGTGATGACGCTTGAGGCGTGGGACCTGCTTGAGGGGCTGGTTGATGCCGCTGTCGCGGATGAGGCCGTCAAAGGCGTTATCATCACCTCTGGCAAAGACAGCTTTGCGGGGGGTATGGACCTCAACGTGATCGCCAAGATGAAGCAAATGGCCGGAGATAACCCCGCACAGGGTCTCTTTGACGGGATCATGAATGCCCACCGCATCATGCGCAAAATCGAACGCGCAGGCATGGACCCCAAGACCCTGAAGGGCGGCAAGCCAATTGCGACCGTTTTACCGGGCACGGCATTGGGCATCGGTTTGGAAATTCCGCTGTCTACGCACCGCATCTTTGCCGCCACAAACCCCAAGGCCAAGATCGGCCTACCCGAGATCATGGTAGGCATTTTCCCCGGCGCAGGCGGGACCACGCGCCTGACCCGCAAAATGGGTGCTATGGCCGCATCGCCTTTCCTGCTGGAAGGCAAGATGGTGGCCCCCGCTGCCGCCAAGGCCGCCGGTCTGGTCGATGACGTCTCGGATGATCCGATGGAGGCTGCACGCGACTGGGTACTGAATGCCAAAGACGCGGACCTTGTGAAACCATGGGATGCCAAGGGGTACAAAATGCCCGGCGGTGCGCCCTATCATCCTGCAGGTTTCATGACCTTCGTGGGGGCATCCGCGATGGTCAACGGCAAGACCCAAGGCGTCTACCCTGCGGCCAAGGCGTTGCTCTCGGCAGTCTACGAAGGCGCGCTGGTGCCATTTGATACCGCGCTGAAGATCGAGGCGCGCTGGTTTACCTCAGTGCTGATGAACCCCTCGTCCGAGGCGATGATCCGGTCGCTGTTCATCAACAAGGAAGCGTTGGAAAAAGGCGCTGTGCGCCCCGCCGATGTGGCCGATCAACGTGTCAAAAAACTTGGCGTTTTAGGCGCGGGCATGATGGGCGCGGGCATCTCTCTTGTTTCCGCTCAGGCCGGTATCGAAGTTGTGCTGATCGACCAGACGCAGGAAGCGGCAGATCGAGGCCGCGACTATACAGCCAAGTTCGCTGACAAGGGCATTGCGCGCAGAAAAACCACCGCTGAGAAGAAAGAACAACTGCTCAGCCTCATTACCGCAACCACCGATCTGGACGCCCTTAAAGACTGCGATCTGATCATCGAAGCGGTATTCGAGGACCCAAAGGTCAAAGCAGAGATGACCCAAAAGGTCGAAGCCGTGATCCCTGAGGATTGCATCTTTGCCTCAAACACCTCGACTTTGCCCATTACGGAACTGGCCAAGGCCTCCAGCCGTCCAGAGCAATTCATCGGCATCCACTTTTTCTCACCTGTGGAAAAGATGCTGCTGGTTGAGATCATCAAGGGCAAAGGCACCGGCGACCGCGCCGTGGCCAAGGCACTGGATTATGTGCGCCAGATCCGCAAGACCCCGATTGTAGTCAACGACGCGCGCTTTTTCTACGCCAACCGCTGCATCCTGCCTTACGTGAACGAAGGGGTACGGATGCTGAAAGAGGGGGTCGAACCCGCGCTGATCGAGAACGCGGCGAAACTGGTAGGCATGCCGCTGGGTCCGTTGCAGCTGACCGATGAAACCTCGATCGATCTGGGCGCCAAGATCGCCCGCGCCACCAAGGCAGGCATGGGCGACGCCTATGATGACTACGCCGACGAGGTGATCTTCTGGCTGGAAGCAGAAGGCCGTCTGGGCCGCAAAGCCAACGCGGGTTTCTACGCCTACGACGAAAAGGGCAAACGTCAGGGGCTTTGGGAAGGGCTCAAGGCCAAATACCCTGCAGCCGACGCACAGCCCGACCTGATCGACGTGCAGCACCGTCTGCTCTTTGCGCAGACATTGGAAGCGGTGCGCGCACTGGAAGAAGGTGTTCTGATGGACATCCGCGAAGGTGACGTAGGCGCTATTCTCGGCTGGGGCTTTGCGCCGTGGTCTGGTGGGCCGCTCAGCTGGTTTGATATGCTGGGCGCCAGCTACGCCGCAGAGCGGTGTGACGATCTGACGGAACGCTTTGGCGCGCGGTTCTCCTGCCCTGCACTTCTGCGCGATATGGCCGCCCAAGACCAAAGCTTTTACGGACGGTTTGGCCCGCAGGCCAAAGCTGCCTGAGCCCAAGATCGGCCAAACACTAAGGGGGCCGCCGCACAGCGGCCCTTTTCTATGGCGGCACGACCTGAGTTGCCCCCAACAGCAGAAATAGTCCCTAAAATTGATACCCGAAACGGGCGATGTCCGACGCGCAGCAGGCGGCAACAGCCTGCCGCGTGACTTGATCGTAATAGGACCTGTAGTCCGCCGTGCGGGATGACCTGTTGAGGTGTGGCAAGCTGATCGAAAATCCCAAGTGGTCGAACAACGGCACCGCATCCTGCTCGAAAGCTTCGATCCGGATATAGGCTGCGCAGTGTTCAACACCGGTGGCGGTTGTCATATAGCTGCAGGCGGGTGCTGTTTGAAAACCCCGGGCTATCGTTGCATCCTGCGCAAACTCTCTGAAATTCAATGCCTTGGCCAACCGCACCACCTTATGGTCAAAGCGCTGTTCACGCAGCCAGTGGTAGTAGCTTGCAACCCTGTCCCAAGGGTTACGCACCAGCGTGAAGGCAAACATGCCCGCCAGTTCGTCTGCGCTGACCAGCCCGTCAATATCACCAAGCCCCGCGTGTTTCCAAAGTTGCCCACTGCTTTTAACGCCTTCCAGACGCCGCTGGCGGCGCTTGGCTTTTGGCGTATCGCCGATCAGAATATCATCCCGCATCGCACGCTCTTCCAAAGCACTGGCCAGCGACGTACCCCCCGTCTTGGGAATATGCACAAAGACATAACGCCTTCCACGGGAAATTATCATTGCGTGCCTCTCTCAAAGCGGACGTGCGGCCCTTGCAATCTTGTGAACAAGCGCTTTTCAATTGCGCCAAATGCAATATCTTACTAACGGCGACGCGCTGCTGCCGCAAAAGAAAACAAAGGTATCATTCAGATACCACACCGGGGGGACGATCACATGGGCTGGATGACTGATGAAACGGGGCTGGAAAAATGCGCCGCCAACCACGTACCGCTCACGCCGCTGTCTCACCTGCAACGTGCAGCGACCGTCTTTGCGGATCACACAGCACTGGTCTACGCGGCAGACCGCCTGACCTATCGGCAGCTGCACGCGCGGGTCTCGCAGCTTGCCTCGGCGCTCACACAATTGGGCATCGGGTCCGGCGACGTGGTGGCAACGATCCTGCCGAACATTCCGGCACAGGTCGAAGCGCATTTTGGCATCCCGGCCTGCGGTGCTGTGTTGAACACCATCAACACGCGGCTGGACGTGGACACGGTAAACTACATTTTCGCGCATGGTGAGGCCAAAGCCGTCTTGGTCGATCCGCAGTTTCTGGAAATGGCCAAAGCCGCCTGCGCGGGGCTTCAGACGCCACCCATCCTGATCGAGGTTGCGGACACCAACGCGGGTTTTGCCGCATCCGGACGGCATCAGACCTACGACGCGCTGATCGCGACCGGCGATCTGGCGTTCAACTGGGTTATGCCACAGGACGAATGGGAAAGCCTGGCGCTGAACTACACCTCGGGCACAACGGGCCGCCCCAAAGGTGTCGTATACCATCATCGCGGTGCCTACCTGATGACGATGGGCACGATCATTACGTGGCGCATGGTGCTGCACCCGACCTTTATGCAGATTGTACCGTTGTTTCACTGCAACGGCTGGAACCATGCATGGATGATGCCCCTGATCGGCGGCACGCTGGTGTGTTGTCGCGATATCACCGCCGACGCGATCTATACTGCCATCGCCGAGGAAAAAGTCACTCATTTCGGCGGCGCACCTATCGTGCTGAACATGATTGTCAACGCGCCAGAGACGGAACGCCGCGCTTTTGACCATGTGGTCGAAGTGTTCACTGCGGGCGCGCCCCCTGCCCCTGCTACGCTGTCAAAGATCGAAGCTTTGGGGTTCAACGTCACGCAGGTCTACGGGCTGACCGAAACCTACGGCCATGTCACAGAATGTCTGTGGCGCGACGCTTGGGATGACCACGCAGCTGACGCCAAAGCCGCGATCAAAGCGCGTCAGGGTGTACCCTTCCCGATGATGGAAGACATTACCGTGATGGACAGCGCCATGCATCAGGTGCCCACGGACGCCGAAACACAGGGCGAGATTATGATCCGCGGCAATTCGGTGATGAAAGGCTATTACAAGAACCCCGAAGCCACCAAAGAGGCCTTCGCGGGAGGGTACTTTCATTCGGGCGATCTTGCCGTGCAGCACGAAGACAGCTACATCCAGATCGCCGACCGCGCCAAGGACATTATCATCTCGGGCGGCGAGAACATCTCTTCGGTCGAGGTAGAAGGCGTTCTGATGGCACATGACGACGTGATGCTGGCGGCCGTCGTGGCAAAACCGGATGAAAAATGGGGCGAAGTGCCCTGTGCCTTTGTCGAACTGAAATCGGGTGCCACGGCGGATGAAGCAGCTTTGATTGCCTTCGCACGCCAGACCCTTGCCGGCTTCAAAGCCCCCAAGAAAGTCGTGTTTCAGGAGCTGCCGAAAACCTCGACCGGTAAGATCCAGAAATTCGAGTTACGCAAGCAGGCAAAAGACATGAGCTAAAAGCGTTGTACGCTGCCAGACCAGCGGCGTGCGCTGCACTCAGAGCATCTTCATACCTTGCCCGTAAAAAAATTCCCGAGATCTCAAACGTGCTGTGGCTATGAAAGCAAGGCCCAAGCGCGCTCAGGAAAGATGGTTCCACCATCGCGCAACGGAAAATGGCATCGTGGCTGACACCCCCGACGCTGACCATCTGCCATAGGGCAGGCCTGCCACCTGACGCCTCAATCTACTTGAACATGTGACAGCCTGCCTGGTGTTTTCCGGCTGTGGGCCCGCACTGCTGCCGCTTGGCCGTGGCGTGTCACCATGCTAGGCTTTGGCCAAACAAGAACAGCACGAGCAGCCCCGCCTCCTATGGTCGCCCTAAAGAAATATGCACGTCTCGAAGGCAGCGCTCTATGGCGCGCGCAACCGCAGGATCAGCGGCGCGAGGTGGTTGTCTCGATCGGGGATGCCACGCTGACGATTACGGATTTGCAGGACCGTCCACTGACCCATTGGTCTATCGCGGCGATCAAGCGCGCCAACCCCGGCACGCGGCCCGCTATCTTTCACCCCGAAGGCGATCCCGGTGAGACATTGGAGCTGGCCGCCGACGAGGCACAGATGATCGATGCGCTGGAAAAGCTGCGCCGTGCTGTTGATCGCGCACGGCCGCGTCCGGGTCGGGTGCGCTGGGTCGGGTTTACCGCCTCGGTAGGGGTCGTGGCCTTGCTTGCCGCATTCTGGCTACCCGGTGCTTTGGTCAATCATACCGTGTCGGTTGTGCCATCGGTCAAACGTGCAGACATCGGTGCGGCGCTGATCGACCGGATCGAACGGATGACAGGGCCCGCATGTGCAGAACCTGCAGGGCTGCGCGCCATCCAAAAGCTGCGCGCGCGGCTTGGCAGTGGCCCTATCGCCGTCCTGCCCGGCACAGCGAACACCAGTTTGCATCTGCCGGGTGGCTATATTCTGCTTGACCGGACCGTTGTCGAAGATTTCGAAGAACCAGACGTGGCGGCGGGCTTTGTTTTGGCGGAAGCGGTGCTTGCGGCTGCCTCTGATCCGCTGCGCGACCTGCTGCGCGCTGTCGGAACCCGCGCCAGCTTTCAGTTGTTGACAACCGGCAGCCTTGACGGGGAAACGCTTGACGCCTATGCGCGGCTTTTGCTGACACAATCCCGGGGCATGCCCAACGAAGAAAAGCTGCTTGACGCCTTTGCCGCCCGCGAGGTCCGCAGCGCGCCTTATGCCTACGCCATTGATGTCACGGGCGAAACAGTGCTGACCCTGATCGAGGCCGACCCGATGGCCGGGCGCAATCCGCGTCCTTTGCTCAGCGATGCCGACTGGCTGCGGCTACAAAACATCTGCGGTGGTTAGTCAATCAGCCTGCGCGGCACGGTATCGGTCCAAATCTTGCGCATCTGCGCCTGCCCTGCCAAGGTTTGCTCTGCGCGGCGCACGTTGAGCCGCCCATCCGTCCACGCCGGTCGGTAGCCTTTCGGGGTCACAACAGTCTTGCGGGATTTGCGTGTTTCATAAAGGTGTTTTGGCAGCACACGCGTTTGCGGTGATACGCCCTTGGCCGCTGCAGTCTCCAACGTCACGACTGTTCCCACGGACGCCGTCCGCGCGGCGCGCGGTTCCGGTTTTACACCCGCAGGCGGTGTGACAACAGGGTCCACGCGTGGTTGCGGTGCAGCGGCGATGACCTCGATTTGGGGTACAGGTTCAGGTGCGGGAACGGGAGCGGCTGTAACGACCGGTGCAAAGGTTGGTTCAAACCCGCAAATCTGTTGCCGGTCGCGGGTCACGCGTGGCACCCATGTCACCGCACCGGCCACACCCGCACGAATAAAAACGCAGCCCGCGCTGTCGACATACTGGGACCCCGAAAAACTGCGCGGCGGCTGTTCTGCGGGGGCGCGCAATCCATCTTGCGCGACAACAGGAAGGGCCGCACCCTGAATGCCCGCGATACACGCCACAATTGTTATAGCCTTGGTAATTTTCATGCCTGCCCCCACAAGATGTAGGGTGAACCTGCCTGAAAGCGCGCGCTGAGGCAAGCACCCTCTGGCCCGATGACCCATAAATCAGGAGAGATTTTATTTCGTGCCGAACATCCTGTCACCGGCGTCTCCAAGCCCCGGTACGATGTAGCCGACTTCGTTAAGCTTTTGGTCAACAGCGGCGGTGATGATCGGCACATCCGGGTGTGCTTCTTTCATACGTGCGATCCCTTCCGGTGCTGCCAAAAGGCACATGAAACGGATATTCGTGGCGCCTGAAGACTTGAGCAGATCAATGGCTGCGACAGAGGAATTACCGGTGGCCAACATAGGATCAACCGCGATCACCAGACGGTCTTCCATCGCTTCGGGCACTTTGAAGTAGTATTGCACGGGCTGCAGTGTTTCCTCGTCACGGTAAAGCCCGACAAAGCCCACACGCGCCGAGGGGATCAATTCAAGCACACCATCCAGCAAACCGTTGCCCGCCCGCAGAATAGAGATCAACGCCAATTTCTTGCCGTCGAGCGTCGGCGCGTCCATCGCCTGCATGGGCGTTTCGATCTGCTTGGTGGTCATCGGTAACCCACGGGTCACCTCATAGGCCAAAAGCTGGCTGATCTCGCGCAGAAGCTGCCGGAACACGGCGGTTGGTGTCTGTTTGTCACGCATGATCGTCAGCTTGTGCTGAACCAATGGATGATCGACGACGGTTAGATGTTCTGCCATGTGATGTGCCCCCGCATAACGTTGCGCCTTCGGGTGTACGCAACCGGTCGCGCAACGGCAAGACCGCAATCGGCTAAGTGGCGGTTACGCTCAAGTGATCCGCGACCAGCCGTGCCACATCAGAAAAACCGATCAGCCCCAAAGGTGCCGCGGATTTTGCGCCCGCGACCAGTACCGGAACACGCTCTCGGGTGTGATCTGTGCCGCACCACGTAGGGTCGTTGCCGTGATCTGCCGTTACAATCAGCAGATCACCCTTCCGCAATTGGCCGATCACTTTGCCGATCTCGGCGTCGAACCATTCAAGCGCGCGGGCATAGCCAGAAACATCCCGCCGGTGCCCGTACAGGCTGTCGAATTCGACGAAGTTGGCAAAAGTCAGACTGCCATCTACGGCGTCTGCGACGCGCGCCTCAAGATGTTCCATCAGCGCGGCGTCACTGCCTTTTGCAACCTCGTCGATGCCCTGCATCGAAAAGATATCGCCAATCTTGCCAATGGCATAGACATGGCCTCCTGCCGCCTTCACCCAGTCTGTCAGCAAAGACCCCGGTGGCTTGATCGCATAATCACGCCGGTTCGGGGTGCGTTCAAATCCGGTCTCGGGCGTGCCGGTAAAGGGGCGTGCGATCACGCGCCCCACCTTCATGTCATGCAGCATCGGCGCCAAATCCGCGCAGAGTTTCAGCAATCGCTCCAACCCGAATGTCGTTTCATGCGCGGCAATCTGAACCACCGAATCCGCCGAAGTATAGCAGATCGGCCACCCCGTTCTGACGTGGGTCGCGCCGTGCTGCGCGATGATCTCTGTGCCAGAGGCGTGGCAATTGCCAAGGATGCGCTCGGACCCTGCCAAAGCACAGATGCGCGCCACAACGTCGGCGGGAAAGGAGTTTTCGGTCTGCGTGAAATGATGCCACGCCCACGGCACTGGCAGCCCCGCCAGTTCCCAATGACCCGATGGGGTATCCTTGCCCCGCGACACTTCGGTGGCCGCCCCCCAAACCCCTTCAGGTGCGCGCGCCAGATCGCCAATGTCCAGACCGCTGGCCAGATGCACAGCATGGCGCAGCCCCAAACGGTCAAGATTGGGCACAGCAAGAGGTCCGGCACGGCCCGTTGTCGCGCTGCCCGCTGCACAGGCCTGTGCGATATGCCCAAGGGTATTTGCGCCAGTGTCGGGAACAGTCCCGTTAAAGTACTCGGCAGCATCGGGCGCGCCCCCGATCCCGACAGAATCCATGACGACAAGGAAAGCGCGCGGCATCAGTCCACCCTGTCATGAATAAGAACAGGCAGTTGCGATACCGCCTCGGGGCCCATAGAGACGGCCGCCCGCACCGCACGCACTGCGCGGTCTGCGGCGTCAGGACGGGCGGCGTGAACAACGGCCAAAGGCTGGCCCTTGCGCACCTGCTGGCCAATGCGCACAACCTGTTCCAGACCGACTGCGAGATCAACATCGTCGGTTTCCACCCGCCGGCCGCCCCCTAATGCGACGACGGCAAGGCCCAGTGCTTCGCCATCGATCGCGTTGATATATCCGTCGGTGAGCGCGCCAACCTCGCGCACAACAGTCGCCTCGGGCAGAAAGCGCTTCCAGTTCTCGACAAACTGAACCGGCCCGCCCATCGCCGCCACCATTCGGCCGAAACGCTCGGCTGCGCGGCCGTCGCGGATGGAGCCCACAATCGCATCGGCCCCCGCCTGCACGTCGTCGGCCAATCCCGCATCCGCAAGCACAACGCCCCCTAACGCGGCCGAAAGTTCGACCAGTGGCCCCGATACCTGCCCCGTGAGCACCTGCATCACTTCGGCCACCTCAAGCGCATTACCAAGGCTGGGCACGAGGGGTTGGTTCATGTCGCTGATGACCGCGCTGGTTTTGCAGCCTGCAGCATTCGCCGTGCGCACCAGTGCTTCGGCCAGGGCGCGTGCGGTGGCACTGTCTTTCATAAAGGCCCCGCTGCCCACTTTGACATCAAGCACCAGACCGTCCAGCCCGCCCGCCAGTTTCTTGGACAGGATCGACGCAGTTATTAAGTCCAGACTGTCTACGGTTGCCGTGACATCGCGCACTGCATAAAGCCGCTTGTCTGCTGGCGCGATATCGGCACTGGCCCCCACAATCGCACAGCCCACATCGCCCACCACTTGGCGAAAGCGCGCCTCATCCAGATGCGTCACCAGCCCCGGGATCGCTTCGAGCTTATCAAGCGTGCCGCCCGTATGCCCCAGACCGCGCCCTGAAATCATGGGCACATAGGCCCCGCAAGCCGCCAGAGCGGGGGCAAGCACCAAAGATACACAGTCGCCGACCCCACCGGTTGAGTGTTTGTCAAGCACCGGCCCGTCCAGTGCCCAGTCGAACACGCGGCCAGTATCACGCATTGCCAGCGTCAGCGCGACGCGTTCGGGTTCTTCCAAGCCGCGTGTGCAGATACCCATCGCAAAAGCACCCGCCTGCGCATCGCTTAGTTCGCCATCAGCCAAGGCCCCTGCAACCCATGTCAAGTGATCCGGCGACAAGGGCAGCCCATGTCTGAGCCGCGACAATACAGAGCGTGCATCAGACATATCAGATGCTCATGTGGTTTGTGTTGAACACTCCGGGCAGCAGGTCGCCAACCGTCGTATGTTGCGTGACGCCACCGGTGGTCGCCAGTGTCACCGGCACATCGGCGCTTGCAAACTCTGCCAGCTTTTGACGGCACCCACCGCACGGCGTCACCGGCGTGGGCGATCCGGCCACCACATAGGCCTCGATGATCTGCGTCTCACCTGCCGCAACCATCGCCGCAATGGCACCTGCTTCGGCGCAGGTGCCTTCGGGGTAGGCTACGTTTTCGACATTACAGCCTACAAAAACCGCGCCGCTTTGGCTGCGCAGCGCCGCACCGACCTTAAAGTTGGAATAGGGCGCATGGGCATTTTCACGCACGGCAAGAGCTGCTTTTTCTAAGGACATCAGGCTTTCTCATGGTTTTGGTGACACCGTGCAGCGTGTCGTTACCGGCGCCGGATTGCAAGCGCTTTGCGGCGCAGCTTTAGCCCGCGCTGGTGGTAAAGCTGCCCGGCAAGGCAACCTCCAAAAGCTCCAGATCTTCCGACACGTTTGTGTAACGCGTGCGCATCTGCGGCGGGATCACAAAAGCATCCCCTGCTTGCAGCGCATGCGGGCTGCGCCCTTCGCCTTCCAGCGTCATCGCCCCCTCCATCACGAAGGTAAACAGAATATCCGCGTCATGTGCCACCCAGCAGGTTTCGGTGCCATCGGGGCGCACGACATGGACACCGGCGACATCTTGGGTGTTATGCGCAATGGTCGTGTCGCGACTTTGAAATCCCGGGATACGGAACGGCGCCCAATCCGCCCCTTCGGCCTGATGATGCACAAACCGCTGACCCTGAAAACGGCGGTCGGGGTTTGCGGGGCCGTTGGGCAGCGTCATGTCGTGATCAATCGTCGTGACGTGTTCGGCAGGGACACCGATTTCGATCACCTCGATATTATCAGACGCATAAAGCACCCGATGCCGGATTTCCGGAGGCTGGATAACACAGTTGCCGGCATGCAGGCGGAACGGCTCACCCTGATCTTCATAGACCAGATCAACCCAGCCACGATAACAGAAAATGAGCTGAAATCCGACCGTGTGGTAATGCACCATATCGGGCACTGGTCCACCGTCGGGGATGCGGATGTGGCTGGCAATGATCGACCCGCCCAACCGGTCAGGGATCAGATCGCGATAATGCATCCCTGCCCGCCCGATGATCCAAGGGGCCTGATCGGCCAGCCTGCGCACCACAAAGCTGTGCGCCGTCCGGGGCATCACCAACGGCGCGCTGAGCGGTGCGATCTCGACCCGTGTGCCGTTGGGGGCGGTAAGCTCTGTGCGCCCGTCTGCAAAGCCTGCCACATCGTCGGTCAGGATGCGGATTGTGCCCGCAGGCTCGGGCGCGCCCTTTTCCACACGTACACGCAGACCATGCCCTGAAAACACAGCAACAGAGGGATCATCGGCGGGATAGATCATATCCATCCGCATCTTCAACACCTTGGTGAAGAACGGAATATCATCGCGCAACTCACCCGTCGGCAACCTGATTTCTGCCTGCACAGCCGTCACTGCGGCGCCCTTTTCCAGCACGCCAGCATGGCCAGTATCGCGCACACGGGGATAAAGACCTCGCCTACTTCTTCCGCAAGCGCTGCTGTCGCATCAAGGTCTTCGGAAATGACGATGCCAAAGTCCAGCATCTTGCGGCCCAACCCGTCGACAGATTTTGTCGCCACGACCAATGCGCCCGCAAGAACGGCAAACCACGGCCACAACCGCCCAGCGCGCAGGGCTTGCCACCCGCCGCGCATGCCAAACCAGACATTCCGCAAGATGACAAATACCGCAAAGGCCGCCACCAGGCCCGCGATCAGTTTTGTCATCAAAGGCGCATCGCCGCTGTACAATCGAAGCGACAGCACGCCCGACGGGGTAAATGCTTTGTCCATGTCCAGTTCACGCATCGCAAACAGCACCATCAACGCAGGCACATGGAAAAGACGCACCCAGTCGCGCGCCGGTGCGCTGGTGAAAAACACAACTGCCGCGACCCCGTAGAGCACGGCCGATACCGTCTCGAGCCCGCCGCCCTCGCGTTTGAAAGACGCGCCGTTGGCAAAAAACGCGAGATCCACCGCGATAAAAACCGCAATCAACGCAAGGCACAAAAGGAATGCGCGCATCAGTCTGGTTGGTCCCGCGGCAGGCACCGAGCCGTCTTGGTCATGGGTCATTGGTACGCCTTGTTGCTTTTGTACTCGCTTTTAGTGATGCGATCATTAATCTGCCAGAGGCGATTGTAAACATCCGCTGTACTCTTGCTGCTCGGTCAACTAGGCAATGGTCAGCGCATCGCGCAGGGTAGTTTAACGCTAAACTATTCTTTCCAAGGGGGGAC
>Ga0316197_10002345_pt1 | contig 13514 bp, 12 predicted proteins | sample OudBiesiAoxic_MG_FD_204939 | JGI IMG/M metagenome (GOLD analysis project Ga0316197, IMG submission 204939) | Coastal sediment microbial communities from Oude Bieten Haven, Netherlands - site A oxic | ecosystem: Environmental > Aquatic > Marine > Coastal > Sediment | place: Netherlands...
ACGCATGCCGAAGAGGTACCGCCCGGGCAAGGAGAGCGTCAAAAAAGGCGGTCAGTAGCGGATCTCGAATCCGCAGCGGAAGGTGACGCGCGTGGTCACCGGCTTACCGTCCTTGTCGATGGGAGGCTTCCACTTCTCACCCTGGAGCGCCTTCTTGCAGGCCTCGCCAAAGCCGTACCCGAGCGGGTCCTCCGTCAGGATCCGGATCTTGGCGGGCAACCCGTTGGGCCCGATGTAGAGGCGTGCGTCGGCGTTGCCTTGGACGCCTTCTTGCCGGGCCTTCTTGGGGTAGAGTTTTTCGAGCTTTGCCTTCAAAGTCGGCGGAATGGGTGCGCTCGAGAGATCGCCGACATCGACGACGACGCCGATTCCCGTGCCCCCGATGATGCCGCCGATGACCCCATCCCGGCTGCGTCCGGTGACCACGGCATCCGGCCGCCCGATCGGCCCCTCGCGGCTCTCACCGGACCCCGGGTCCACCGCCCAGTCGCTGGGCTCGTCGCCGTCGTTGGTGAGCACGATGTTGTCGAACGCAACGGGTGTCTCCGGCGCGGCCGCGGGGGGCTCCTCGAGGAGCTCCTTTGGGGGATCCTTGGGCGCCCTGAAGGTCTTGGGCTTGGGCGGCGGCTTCACCTCCTCGGGTTCCTCCGCGACCGGCTCTTCGGGCTCAGCGACCTCGGGCTCCCCCGCGACCGGCTCTTCGGGCTCGGGGGGCTCTTCCACGATCGTCACCGCCACCGTCTCCAAGCCGTCGTCGAATCCGCCGCCCATTGGGACCGACGGCATGGCGCCGATCAGGCCTGCGTGTGTCGCGATTGCCAGCACCACCCACCATGTTTCGAGCGCCCAGGGGGGCAGATTCTCGAGCGGACTCCTCATGGGTTCCGTCGCCAGCTGACTCAGCGTCCGATCTCCTCGGGACGTACATTGATCGCGAACTTGGTGATGCGCTCCTGGCGCAAGATGTCGATCACCTGCACCACCTTGGCGTGCGCGATGCGCCCATCGGCCGCGATCACCGCTCGGATATCTTCGTCGCCTTCCCGCGCTGCGCGGACCTTCATTCGCAGCTCTTCAGGCGTCGTGGGAATCGTGTCGAGAAAGATCTGTCCATTTTGGTCAATCGACACGGCCAACGTGGAGGGCGTCTGCTCGCCCGTGGCCGCCTTCGGCAGCTCCATCGGAATGGTCTTGGAGACGATGGCCGTCGCCGTGACCATCAAGATGATCAATAGCACCAGGACGACATCGACCAGCGGCGTCACGTTGATGTCTGTGATCAGATCGTCGTCGTCACCCGAGCGCGCGCCGCCAGCCATCGTTACTCCGCTCCCTTGCGCTCGGTACCCTTGAGGTACGCGAGCAGGTCTCGGCCGAGCGCGTCTGCCCAGGTGAGTCGGTAGCGAATCAGGCGCTGGAAGTAGTTGAAGAAGGCAACCGCGGGAAGCGCGACGAGAAGGCCGATGGCCGTGGCGACCAAGGCCTCACCCACCTCGGTCATCAGCCCGCTAGTGACCTTGCCCGCGCTCTCGTCGAGGACGTGAAATGCCTTGATGACGCCGATGACGGTGCCGAGCAGGCCGACGAACGGGGCGTTGTTGCCGACGGTGCCGAGGAACCCGAGGTTTCGCTCCATCTGGGTTCGGGCGACCGCAGTCTCGCCAGCGAGGCGCTCTTCCACCGATTCGGGGCCATCGCCCACGACTTCGATTCCGGAATAGACGATGCGCGCCTGGAATGACTTGGATTGCGAGAGGCGTTCACGCGCGCCGGGGATGTCGTTCTTGGCGAGCAATAGCCTCAGGTCCTCTTGAAGCGCTCGAACGTCATCCCGCGAAGAGAAGAAGTAGTAGATTCGCTCGAAGATGATGGCCACTCCGATGACGGAGAGGAAGATCAGAAGCCACATGACCCAGGTGGCGCCGAGCATGGCGAAGGCTGTGAGTCTCTCTTGAATGTCGATCATGCTTTTCCTCGGATGGAAGCGCGCTCTTAGCTGGATTTCGGGGCCGGTGCATCCCGCTTGAGAATCTCTCGGACGAGTATGGTCGCGTAGGAACCCGCGGGAAGCGTGAAATCGAGCGTCACCGTATGGTCAATCACACTAAGGCCGATTTCGCCGACCGGAACCCGGACAAAACGACGCGTTCCCGGGGCGACCCGCTTCCACTTTGCGAAATGCGCGGGGGTTAAGTCGGCGGCGGCGAGCAACGCCTCCTCGCGAGCCCGCGCCTCACCGCCCGGCCAGCGCATTTTGGCGCCGAACATGGGCCCGGTGGGACTGAGCTCCCATGCATCGGCGCGGGGCTGATCGGCCGCCGGGTCATCCGAAATGAACACACCGCCAGACTCGTGCTTTTTCAGGACATCTCCGGCGTAAACCTTTCCGAGCGTCGAGGTTTTCACCCGCTCGGCGACGCATCGATTGAAGAGCTCGGACTGCACGGCAGACATCTGAAGCTTTCGTTGGAACCCCGGCCGTGGCGCTCGCGTTTCGCCGCGGACCCATCGAAGACCGCGCTCGGCGTTGTCGCCGTCTCGACCGAACCGCTGCTCGCCATAGTAGTTGGGAAGGCCCTGGACTTCGACTGCCGACAAGACCTGGCGCACCTCGTCTAGCCTCGGCGTCGGGACTCCTCTCAGCCGCAACACGAAGCGGTTCGCTTTGAGATGCCCGGTTCGAAGCTTCTGCGGATGAGAGGCGGCCTCCAGCACTTCGACTCCCTCGACCTCGGCTTGCTTCACGGCGTCGGGGGTGGTTCCGGCGAGGCTGATCCACTGCCGGGTTACGGCGTTCCGGTCCTTGAGCCCCGCCCAACCGGCCGCCTGGGGATCGCTGCCAAGCGCCTCGCAAAGGCCACGGACCGCGTCGCGCGTCGTCAACATGCGTTTCTCGATGAGCGCGAAGACATGCTCGCCCTCACCACTCGGCGCGTACGCCGGCACTTCCTCGACTTCGAAGTCCTCGGGCGTGACCCGGAGCTCGCCCTCGATCGGGGCGATGTCGGGGGTGAGATAGGGCAGGGTCATCATTCGGCGGTTCCTGTAGACCATCGCGATGGCATTGGGTAGACCCCACGGGTGGCTTCCGGGATTTCGACGCGTATCGGAGATGCCGTGCAGCGTCAGATCGACGCGGCTTGCGCGGCCGGCGTCTTTCCAGGGGCGAGCACGTGCATCGCCAGCTGGGACGGAGCTGCGTGGCGCTATCTCGAGGCCTGTGCCGGCGTGCGGGCGGCTGGAGGCGAGGAGGTCCGCCGGGAGACCGTCTATGACTTGGCATCCTTGACCAAGCCCTGGGTGGCCACCACCGCGCTTCGTCTCTACCAAGCCGGCGCGTTTGCGCTCGACGCGCCCATCCACGCACTGATCCCGGAAGCAAGCGCGCTGCCGGTTGGCGCTCAAACCTGGGAGGCCGTCCTGAGTCACCGCTCGGGCCTCGCAGCATGGGAGCCGTTCTACGAACGCCTCGACGCGGAGCCGGGGTCGGATGAATCTCGCGCCTGGATTCTTCGAGACTTGCTGCCCCGATGGGACGCAGCCCAGGTGGGCACCTCGGTCTACAGCGACCTCGGCTACATCCTGGCCGGGATCGCGATGACCCGTGCCGGCGGTGAATCGCTCGACGCGCTCGTTGCGGAGCGCGTCGCCATGCCGCTCGGACTGACCGACACTGCGTTCTTTGGCGCAAGCCACGGGAGCGGCGAGTGGCAGTCTAGATGCGCGCCGACTGGCTGGTCTGCGTGGCGGGGGCGCGCGCTATGCGCAGAGGTTCACGACGACAACTGCGCAGCACTCGGCGGAGTGGCAGGCCATGCGGGGATGTTCGGCACCGCCCGCGCGGTGGCGACCTTCGGCGCCGCTTGCGTCGGCGCGTGGCACGGCCGGCGCGGTGCCTTGGAAGAGGAGTCGATCAGGTTCGCGACCGCGCCCCGCCCCGGGGGAACCCATCGTCTCGGCTGGGACGGCAAGTCCGAGGAGGGGAGTGCGGCAGGCTCGCGAATCGACGCGGATGCGTTCGGTCACCTGGGCTTCACCGGCACGTCGATGTGGTGCGACCCGCGTCGCCAGCTCGTGATGGTGCTTCTCAGCAATCGGGTCGCGGTGTCCGACGACAATGCGGCGATCCGTGCCTTTCGTCCGGCTTTTCATGACGCTGTGGTCGACGCCTTCGATGGGGGCTAGCGAGACGCTTCCACGAGACGGTCGAGGAGCTTCGAGTTGGTCGCGTACGAGTGGGCGTTGCCGGCTGCACGCGCCATGGCTTTCGGGTCGCCGACCAAAACGACTAGCTTCTTGGCGCGCGTCAACGCGGTGTAGAGCAGCGCTCGGTTGAGCAGCATGAAATGCGCGTTGTGGAGAACGATCACCGCGGCCGGGAACTCGCTCCCTTGGACCTTGTGGATCGTGCACGCATAGGCAAGCGAGATCGCGTCGAGCTCATCGGCTCCGTACTGCACCTCGCGCCCGTCGAACCGGATGTAGGTGACGCCTCCTTCGATCCGCGCGACCTCGCCGAGGTCCCCGTTGTAGACTTCCTTGTCGTAGTCGTTGCGAAGCTGCATGACTTTGTCGCCCCGCCGAAACGAGGTGGGCGCCGCGTCCTTGCCCTCGGCAGGGTTGAACGCGTCTTGGAGGGTTTCGTTGAGCCGATGGGTCCCAAGGGGCCCCCGTCGCATGGGTGTCATGACCTGCACGTCGGCCAACGGATCGAAGCCGTACGCGACCGACATCCGTCGGAGGGCCTGGATCAATCGCTCGACGATCGTCTCGGCGTCCGTCTCCGCGATGATGAACAGGTCCCCGTCGCCTTTCGTGCCCCTCGGTGTGCCCTCGGGCATGCCGCCCTCGAGAACGGCATGTGCGCCGCGAACGATTGCGCTCTGCTGTGCCTGCCGAAAGACCTCGTGCAAGCGTACGGTCGTACATACGCGAGAAGCGATGAGGTCCCTCAGTGGCTGGCCCGGGCCTACCGGCGGAAGCTGATCGATGTCGCCGACCAAGACGAGCGTCGCGCTCGAAGGAATCGCCGAAAGAAGCTGAGATGCGAGGCGGATGTCGAGCATCGAGGCCTCGTCGACGAGCACGAGGTCGGCGTCGAGCGGAGACTGCGCGTTCCGGTTGAAGTGTCCGGTCGCGGGATTCCATTCGAGCAGCCGGTGGATGGTCTTGGCTTCGGCGCCAGACGCCTCGGAGAGCCGTTTCGCCGCCCGGCCCGTGGGCGCGCAGAGCGCGACGCGCCGTTCGAGCGCGGTGTGGGCATGCACGATGGCACGGACCGTCGTGGTCTTTCCCGTACCCGGCCCCCCGGTGAGCACCAACAGGTGCGTGCCAAGGGACGCGTCCACCGCGCTTCGCTGCGTCTCGCTCAGCGTGTGATCGAACGTCTTCGCGGGTAACTTCACCTTGGGACGGTTCGCAAGAGCGCTCAGTCCGTCCGCCACCTGGAGCTCCGCGCGATAGAGGGGAGGGGGATAGACCGCGTCACCTTCGATGGTCACGAGCTTGCGCGCGCGAAGCTGTTCGAGGGCTTCGTCCAAGGAGTCCGAAGGTACGTCGAGTTGATCGAGCCCTGCACTCAACTGCTCGCGTGTCGCGAACACATGCCCCTCGTCGACGGCCTTGCCGACCAAGTGCAGTACGCCGCCCTGGACGCGACGCAGGTCGTCTCCCGCGATGCCAAGCGCATCCGCAATTCGATCGGCCGTCCGAAAGCCGATCCCGCGGATCTGCTCGGCCACGATGTAGGGGTCGTCGCGCACGACGCGCGGGGCATCCGCGCCGTACTTGCGAACGATCTCGCGCGCGGTCGCCGGACCCATGCCGAGGGCGTGCAGAAAACTCATCGTCTCCGCTTCGACCCGTCTTTGCCGCACAGCGCCGGCGATCGACTCTGCGCGCTGCTTGCCGATTCCCGACACCTCCCGCAAGCGAGCCGACTGGGTCGCGATGACGTCGAGCGTGTCCGGGCCGAACCGCTCGACGAGGCGGGCCGCAAGCGCAGGCCCGATTCCGGGGATCAAGCCCGAGCCGAGGTAGCGGATCATTCCTTTCTCGGTTGCCGGGATGGTGGGCGTGAACGAGGCCACGCGAAACCGAGGGCCGTAGACGGCGTGCTCGGTCCACCGCCCCACGAGGCGTACGTTCTCACCAGCCGCGATCTGCCCCAAATCGCCCACGGCCGTGCGCCTTCCGAGTGGGCCCGTGTCCTCGTCGGAACCGAGACGAATCACCGTGAACGTGCCGTCATCACTGCGGAAAAGGACGTCCTCGACCACGCCCTCGAGCACCTGTTCTGCCTCTTTCGACCCCACGATTGTGAGGGAATCTACCAGTCTTGCGTTCGCTGCGCTCTGCTGTTGTGCTTGCATTGGAAACATCCGGTAAGATTAAAGGCGCACGGATTGGATCGGAGGGGAATGAGCACGCAACCACGGATGAGCGCGCCTATCGGGCGCTTACAAATGAAGACCTCGGAAGCCAGCAATCGGCGAGCTTCGGGCCTGGGCCGCTGGAGCGCCGCGGAGCCACCCGTAGAGGCCGAAGCGAGCGAGTCGGAAGAGGCCTCCCTCGAAAGCACGCATCCGCCATTCTACCCGTTCCCACTACGCCGGACCGATATCGACGACCGCTGAGCGACAACGTCGCTTCATTGCGCGTGAAACGAGCGATTGGTAAGAGCGCTCGATGCCCCCGACCACGATCGCGATTCTTGGGGCCAAGGGCGGGGTCGGAACCTCTCTGTTCAGCGCCAACCTGGCGATCTACCTAGCGACCATCGGTAAGCGGGTTCTTGCAGTCGACGGCGACCCGTCCGGCGCCGACCTCCATGCCATGTTGGGCGTCGGCCCGCGCGTCGCGCCGTACGTTGCGCCGACGCCGACTTTTGGTGCAGAGGCGACCCTCGGGAGCCTGGCGTCGACCTTGGATCACGACGCGATCAATACGCTCGCGCCGCGTGAGCCCGTCGAGGGCCCGATCCCGGGGCTGTGGTGGATGGATGGTGGGCTCAGCGAGCCGCACCGGGGAAGCGCGCGTCGAAGCTCGCTACGCGAGCTCGAAATCCGTCTCGACAAACAAGACAAGGACTATGCGGTCGTGGACCTCGGCTCCGCGGCGACGGATGCGGCGATTCGTTTTTGGTGCCGGAGCTCGCACCGCTTGGCGCTCACCATACCCGAGCCAAACGCGGTGAGCGGGCTCTACCGACTCGTTCGCAAAGCATTCGCTGCGACCGCCCTCGAGCTCGCGCGCGACGAGCAGCAACAGAGCGCGCTCCATGTGGCCTTCGCCAAGGCGGGGCAAGCGCCTGCGCCTTCCGACATTGCGGCACTGATGCAGCTAGAGTGGCCTGAGCTTGGCCAATCGCTTCGCGAGCAAATGGCGTCGTTGCGCTTTCCCTTCATCGTCAACCAAGCGCGCTTGCGGGCTGACCTCGAGCTCGGAGATCAGGCGACCGTTGCGGTACGACGGCGATACGGCGTGCATTTGAAGTACCTCGGCTACGTCGAGCACGACGACGCCGTGCGGTCGTGTTCTCGCAAGCGACGACCATTGCTGCTCGAAAGCCCCGGATGCCGGGCGAGCCGCAACATCGAAAAGATCGCGCGGCGCCTTTTCGCTGCCCAGGAGTCGCGGCGCAACCGAGAGCCGTGGCGCGAGGTGCCGCAGAGCTCTCATCATGACGTCCTCGAGGTCGAACGCGGCGCCACCGACGAAGAGATTCGTCGCGCATACAAGCGTATGTGTGCGGTGTTCGACCCGGAGAACCTGGCGACGTTCGGGCTCTTCGATGACGAGGGCATCGACGCCGCGCGCGCCCGCATCGACGAAGCGTACGACGTACTGCTGGATCCGGCGCGGCGGCGGCCCTACGAGATCTCCGTATTCCCCGAGGCGCCGGGGCGCACCGAGCAAGTCGAAGAGGAAGAAGTGACCGCCAGCGAGCTTCCGCCCGCACCGAGCGTGACGCCGGACACCGAGTTCAGCGGCGCGCTCTTGCGTGCCGTCAGGCAATCCCAAGGGACCAGCCTCGAGCAGATCAGCGAGCGAACCAAAGTCGGCACGAGTTACCTGCGTTGCATCGAGGAAGAGGACTTCGAGAAGCTGCCCGCAGCCGTCTATGTCCGTGGGTTCGTCACCGAGGTCGCGAAGTGCCTTCGGCTCGACCCCGAGCAGGTCAGCCAAAGCTACTTACGCCGATACAGGGCACGCATGGAAGGCCAGGAGGACCGCACGTGAGCCCACTAATCCTCGCGTCGGCCTCGCCGCGCCGCGCCGAGATTCTCTCCACTCTCGGAGTGGATTTCGAGGTTCAGCCGAGCCACGCGGACGAAGCCTCGCTTCACGTCGAGGACCACGTCGACTTCGTGCACGAGGCTGCGCTGCTGAAGCTTCGGACCACGCTGGCGAACATGCCGCACGAGGGGCCATTCGTCTTGGCGGCCGACACGATCGTCTGTGTCGAGGAGCTGCGCTTGGGCAAGCCTTCGGACGACGGCGATGCCCTTCGGATGCTGCAGCGCCTCGCCGGTCGCGGGCACGTGGTACGCACGGCCGTCGCCCTTGGTCGGGCGGGGCAGGGTCCTGTCGGAACCCGCGTCGTCGAGACTCGGGTCTGGTTTCGCGAGATCTCTGACGCTGCGCTCCATCGCTACGTCGCTTCGGGCGAGCCTCGTGACAAAGCCGGGGCTTATGGCGTCCAAGGTCTCGCGAGCGGCTTCGTGACTCGACTCGAAGGCTCGTACACCAATGTCGTCGGGCTTCCCGCCGCTGAAGTGGTCTCCTTGTTGCTCGAGCATGGAGCCTTGGAGCAGTGGCCGTGAGCGAAGGCATTCGAGAGGCGCTCGATCGCGTCCGTGAGCGAATCGAGCGGGCGTGCGTGCGCGCCGGCCGCGCTTCGGGTGAGATTTCCCTGATCGCCGTGTCGAAGGCGCATCCGGAGGAGGCAGTTCGAGCCGCGTACGACGCGGGCCTCCGAGTCTTTGGGGAGAACTACGCGCAAGAGCTCGCCCACAAGGCTTCCGTGCTCGAGGATCTCGACATTGCTTGGCGCTTCATCGGCCACCTGCAGCGCAACAAGATCAAGCTCATCGAACGCGCGCGCGCGACCGTGGACACGGTCGATTCGGCGCGGCTGGCCGAGGCGATTTCGTCGAGAGCGCTCGCAAACCACATCGAGGTCGAGCTACTCCTTCAGGTGAACGTCGGCGGAGAAGCGCAGAAATCCGGATGTGCCCCCGCCGAAGTGCCCGCGCTCGTCGCGGCCGTGCGCGCCTTGCCGAACGTCGAGCTGCGTGGGCTGATGACGGTCGCGCCGCACTACGACGACCCAGACGATGCGCGTCCGGCGTTTGCCGCGCTCCGCGAGCTCGCTGCGGCCCATGCGCTTCCCGAGCTCTCGATGGGGATGACGCATGACCTCGAGGCTGCAGTGCAAGAAGGCGCGACGATGCTACGCATCGGCACAGCCTTGTTTGGTCCTCGGCCAGCTGTGGCGCGCTAGTCGGTCGCGCCCTCGGCGATTTCGCGAAGCTCGTTCGAGCGCCGCGTGGCCGCCCTGACGGCGCCACCGACCGTGGCTGCGAAGCCGGAAGCCTCGAGTGCGTCGAGCCCAGCCCGCGTGGTGCCCCCGGGGCTGGTCACGCGTGCGCGTAGCGTCTCGGGCGACTCGTCCTGCTCGAGGAGGAGGCGCGCCGCCCCAAGTACGGTTTGTGCCGCCAGGCGCAAAGATGTCTCCTCGGCAAGGCCCTCTCGGGCGCCGGCGTCGCGAAGCGCTTCAATCATTGCGAACACGTACGCTGGGCCGGAGCCGCTGAGACCCGTCACCGCGTCGATCTGGTGCTCGGGCACTCGCACGCAGAGCCCCACGCTCTGGAACAAAGCTTCGACGAGCGCGAGGTCCTCGTCGGTCGCGTGCGTCCCTCCAGCAAGCGCCGTGGCTGCGGCGCCAACGAGCGCCGGTGTGTTCGGCATGGTGCGAACGACGTGTGCGCCCTCGGGAAGCGCGCGCTCGATGAGCTTGGTCGAGATGCCTGCCGCGATCGACACGACGAGGGCTCCGGGACGCAGTCCGGCTCCGATGCCCGGGAGAACCTGCGGAAAGACCTGCGGCTTGGTCGCCAACACGACGACGTCCGCGCTCGCGAGCGCCTCGGCGTTGTCTTTGGCCGTGCGAACGCCAAGCTCGACTTGCAAGGCTTCGAGCCGCGCACGATCCGGATCCGCGGCGATGATGCGGTCCGCCGACACCGTGCCCGTTCCGACGAGGCCTCGAATGAGCGCGCCAGCCATGTTGCCCGCACCAATGAACGCAACTGTGTGATCGACTGCCATGTCGGCGGACATACCACAGGGCGACGCGCGCCACACGCGCCGCCCATGCCGGACGTCAAGCGCAGGCGGCTTCGACGTCGGCGATGGCTTTCGGAATACCCGAGGTGAGTACGTCTGAGCCGCCTTTGGTGACCACCACGTCGTCTTCGATTCGGACGCCGATACCGCGCCAACGTTTGTCGACGCCCTCGGCGTCTTCGGCGATGTAGATCCCCGGCTCGACGGTCAGGACGAAGCCCTCCTCGAGAGGTCGGTGCTGACCGGCCACGTAGTAGCGGCCGACGTCATGCACATCCATCCCGAGCCAGTGCGACGTTCGGTGCATGTAGAACGCCTCGTGCTTCTTCTCTTCGATCAGCGTGTCCACGTTGCCGGTCAACAAGCCGAGGTCGACTAGCCCCGCCGTGATCATGCGTACCGCGCCGCTGTGAATCTCTTCGAGCGTGACACCGGGCTCGACCGCCGTGATGGCGGCCTCCTGGGCCCGGAGAACCACTTCGTAGATCGCGCGCTGCTCGTCGGAGAAATGCCCATTGACCGGGAAGGTCCGAGTGACGTCGCTTGCGTAATACTGGTACTCGCAACCCGCGTCGATCAACACGAGATCGCCGTCGTTCATCACGCGCTCACCCGCGCGATAGTGCAAGATGGTGGCGTTCGGGCCCGACCCGACGATGCTTTCGTACGCGGGCCGCTCACAGCCGTGCTTGCGGTAGATGTGGATCAACTCGGCATCGAGCTCGTACTCCCGCATGCCTGGGTTCGCGAGCGCCATTGCGCGCAGGTGCGCCTCTTCGGTGATCGTCGAGGCCTCTCGCATCGTGTCGATCTCCAGGGCACTCTTCCGAAGGCGCATCTCGTGGAGGTGAACCGAGGAATCGACGATCACTTCCGGTGCCGTCACGCCTCGCCGTCCACCGCGACGAAGCAGGTTTAGGCAATCGAAAAGCTTCGAATCGGCGCCGTCGTTGTTGGCAAGCCGGTAATGCAGACGGTCCACGTTGCCGAGGTAGTCGGGCAGGCGCTTTTTGAGCTCTTCGATTGGAAAGGCGGCGTCCACCCCGAATCGCTCGACGGCCCCTTCGACGCCTGCGCGAGGACCGTCCCAGATCTCCCGCTCGCGCTTCTTCGGGCGGACGAAGAGCACCGCCTGGTGTTCGTCGTGTTGGTTGGTCAATACGAGCCAGCTCTCGGGCTCGTCGAAGCCGGTCAGGTAGTAGAGGTCACTGTCCTGGCGATACGGATGCTCGACGTCGTGGTTGCGCACGGCGAGAGGCGCCGACGGGAAGAGCGCGACGCCGTCCCCCATCGCATCGAGAAGCCGCTTACGGCGTGCTGCGAACTCCGACATGAACCCCGAGCCTAGCAGCTACCCTCGCGGCTGCATCTCGCCGTTCTTGTAACGGCCCCAGTAATCGTTCAATGCTCGGCGGACCTTCCCGCTCAAGAGAACTGCGCCGAGGATGTTCGGAAAGGACATGCCGAGGATCATCAAGTCGGAGAAGTCGATGACGTTACCGAGCTTCAGCACCGATCCGAACACGACGAAGCCAAGGAACATGACCTTGTACACCATCGAGAATTCCGGGCCGAAGAGGAAGGTCCAACACCGCTCCCCGTAGTAGCTCCACGAGATCATCGTCGAGAATGCGAACAGGAACACCGCGAGGCTCAGCACCTTGGGGAACCAAGGCAGGACGGTTGCAAACGCATTGGAGGTCATCAGCACACCGCCTGCGGCGTCTCCCTCGTAGGCGCCCGTGATGACCACGACGAGACCGGTCATCGTGCACACGATGATGGTGTCGATGAAGGGTTCGAGCAGCGCGACGATGCCCTCGCGCACCGGTTCGTCGGTCGCGGCCGCCGAGTGGGCGATCGATGCGGAGCCAACGCCTGCTTCGTTGGAGAACGCAGCGCGGCGAAATCCGGTGATGAGCACGCCAATCGTGCCGCCAAGGCCCGCTTTCGGCGTGAATGCTTCGGAGACGATCTTCCAGAGTGCCGGTCCAACCTGGTCGAGGTTGGTGAAGATGATGAAGAAGCCGGCGAGCAGGTAGATGCCGCACATGATTGGCACGATGAAGCCCGCCACCTGTCCGATTCGGCGAATGCCACCGATGATCACGATGCCAACCAAGAACGCGAGGATCACGCCGTAGGCGAGGGCGCCCCAGCCGCCCGAGAAGAACGGCAAGACGTCGGCAACCTGCGCGTAGCTCTGGTTCGCCTGGAACATGTTGCCGCCGCCGAAGCTGCCGCCGATGCACATCAGCGCGAAGAGGACTGCGAGGAAGCGCCCGAGCCGCGGCCGCCCGAGCTCGCCCAGGCCTACGCTGAGGTAGCGCATCGGCCCGCCGAGGATATGCCCGTCGGCCCCGATGTTGCGATACATCTGGCCGAGCGTGCACTCGGTGAACTTGGAGGACATGCCAAGGAAGCCCGCGACGATCATCCAGAAGATCGCGCCAGGCCCGCCCATGGCGACCGCCACGGCAACGCCAGCGATGTTGCCGAGACCGACCGTCGCAGAGAGCGCCGAGGAAAGAGCCTGGAAGTGCGTGACCTCGCCCGGATCATCGGGGTCGTCGTAGCGCCCAGTCGTCACGACCCAGGCGTGTCGGAACGCGCGCAGATTGATGAAGGAAAAACGAAGCGTGAAGAAGATCGCGCCAGCGATCAGCCAGACCACGATGAAGGGCAGCTTGAGCTCGCCTTCCTGCCCGTTGTCCCAAAACGCCAGGTCGAAGAACAACACCGACGCCAGTGGTCCGACGACGTTCGCACCAAAACCCGCATCCAGCGATTGGAGGAGGCCGCCGATCCCGCCCGTCTCGGAGTCGCCCGCCTGAGCAAACGCGCCACTCGGGCACGAGGCCGCCCATAGCGCGGCGATCATTGTCCAGCGTGTCCGCATCCCCGCGCGAACCATCGCACAAGCGCCTGATTCTCTCCAGATTGCCGCCCGCGGAAAATTCGCGTGCGTGTGGAGCTTGTCGCTCCTCGGCTTCCTCGAGCCGAATCCTCGTCGCCATGCCCACGGTTTGCGGGGTTGCGACCTTCATTGACACCCCCTGGGGGTGATACTAAGCACTCCTCGACCGGCGCATCGAGGCTGGTCTCGGAGTCCGCCCCTCAATGTTTTCGGCCTATTTACCCGTCTTCCTGATGCTCGGCGT
>Ga0316197_10002346_pt1 | contig 13510 bp, 6 predicted proteins | sample OudBiesiAoxic_MG_FD_204939 | JGI IMG/M metagenome (GOLD analysis project Ga0316197, IMG submission 204939) | Coastal sediment microbial communities from Oude Bieten Haven, Netherlands - site A oxic | ecosystem: Environmental > Aquatic > Marine > Coastal > Sediment | place: Netherlands...
GCGCCGATCTCGTCACACCGAGCGCGGACGCAGCGACGGCCTCCACCGGCGCACCGACGCCTGCGCAGGAGGCGCCGAACGTGGTCCACGGCGACCTCGACGCCGTCGATGCGCTGCCTCGTCGCGTGCCGGTCCCGTCACTGCGGCCACCCATCGACGCATGTCTGCCGACAGGAATCGAACTCGGTGGTGCGCGCATCGTCGTGATGCCCGACGAAGGCGGCATCGGCGACGCGCTCGTCAAGCTGCTCGACAAGGCCGGTGCGACGGTGCTCGCCCTCGAACCCGGGATCGAAACCGACGCGCTGCTCACCCAGCTCACCGCCTGGCAGGAGGACGGACCGATCGACGGCGTCTACTGGCTCCCCGCGCTCGATGCCGACGGCGACCTCGACGACTACGACCTCGACCGGTGGCGCGAGGCGTTGCGTCGGCGCGTGAAGACGCTCTACGCCACCATGCGTGAGTTGTACGACGCCAGCCCCTTCCTGGTGTCGGCGACCCGCCTCGGCGGGTATCACGGCTACGACGACGCCGGGGCGACGAACCCCCTCGGTGGCCCGGTGGCCGGGTTCACCAAGTCGTACAAGAAGGAACGTCCCGACGCGCTCGTCAAGGTCGTCGACCTGCCCGAGAGCCGCAAGACGAAGGCGATCGCCACGCAGCTGGTCGAGGAGACGTTGCACGATCGCGGTGCTGTCGAGATCGGCCGTGTCGACGATCGCCGCTTCGGTGTTGCGTTCCTGGAGCGACCGTTCCCCGAACGCAGCGACGGGGCGGAGCCCGGTCCCGGAGCGCCGATCGAACTCGGAGCGGAGTCGGTCGTGGTCGTCACCGGCGCGGCCGGAAGCATCGTGTCGGCGATCACGGCAGATCTCGCCGCAGCATCGGGTGGTGTCTTCCATCTTCTGGACCTCACCCCGACCCCGGACCGGAGCGACCCGGACCTCGAGGCGTTCCGCAACGACCGCAACGCGCTCAAGGTCACCATCGCCGAACGGATGAAGGCGGCGGGAGACCATCCGACGCCGGTCGCCATCGAGCGCGAACTCAGCCGCTTCGAACGCCTCGACGCAGCGCTCACCGCAGTGCAATCCGTCGAAGCAGCCGGCGGGACGGCGCACTACCACTCGGTGGATCTGACCGATGCCGACGCCGTGACCGCCGCCGTCGACGCGATCCGCGAGACCAGCGGTCGGATCGACGTGCTGCTGCACGCCGCCGGGCTCGAGATCAGCCGGAACCTGCCCGAGAAGGAACCCCGCGAATACGACCTCGTCTTCGACGTGAAGAGCGACGGTTGGTTCAATCTCTTCCGCGCTGCCCGGGATCTTCCGATCGGCGCCGCCGTGGTGTTCTCATCGGTCGCCGGCCGCTTCGGCAACCAGGGCCAGACCGACTACTCGGCCGCCAACGACCTGCTGTGCAAGATCACCAGCGGTTTCCGGCGGACCCGACCCGAGACGCGAGGGCTCGCGCTCGACTGGACCGCCTGGGGCGGCATCGGGATGGCGACCCGCGGATCGATTCCGAAGATCATGGAGATGGCCGGCGTGCAGATGTTGCCGCCCGAGGCCGGCGTCGCGTGGATTCGACGTGAGCTCACGTCGGGCACGACGGACGGCGAGGTGATCGTCGCCGGGGTGCTCGGGATGATGGCCTCGGAGTACGACGAGGACGGTGGCGTCGACGGGGCGGTGCTGCTCGGCGAGGCACCGGGACCGATGCTCGGGACGGTCACCATGAGCGTCCACGACGGCCTCGTCGCCACGACCACGCTCGACCCGACCGAGCAGCCGTTCCTCGATGACCATCGCATCGACGGCACACCGGTGCTGCCCGGCGTGATGGGGATGGAGGCCTTTGCCGAGACAGCCCGGCTCCTCGCACCTGATCACCACGTCGCCGCCGTGGAAGACGTCACGTTCGCCGCACCGCTCAAGTTCTACCGAGACGAGCCACGCTCACTGAGCGTGCGGGTCGTCGTCCGGCCCGACGGCGACGAGTTGGTCGCCGACTGCCGGCTGACGGCCGAACGCGTGCTGCCCGGCAGCGAGCAGCCGCAGCGCACGGTGCACTTCAGCGGCCGTGTCCGCCTGTCGAGCGAGCCACCGACGCCGCCGACGCCCGAGATCGCAGGAGCAGCGAGTGGTCCGTCGCTCGACGCCGAGCGGGTGTACTCCTTCTACTTCCACGGCCCTGCGTACCAGGTCGTCGGTTCGGCCTGGCGTGCCGAGGACACGTCGGTTGCCGAGCTGGCCGATCCACTCCCACCGAACCACCAGCCGAGCGATCGTCCGCTCATCACCGCACCCCGGTTGATCGAGCTGTGCTTCCAGACCGCCGGGCTCTGGCAGGCGGGCCGAGACGACACGCTGGCGTTGCCGATGCGCGTCGGCAGTGCCCGAATCGTGGGCGACGCAGAGGCTGCAGCGCTGTGGGCCGTGGCCCGGGAGACCGCGCCGGGTGAGTTCGACTGCATCGTCGTCGACGGCGACGGGGCGGCCGTCGCCGTCCTCGACGGGTACCGGACGATCCCGTTGCCGTCGCCCATCCCCGACGACGTGGCGACCGACCTGCACGCGACCTACCGGGACTGAGGGTGGCACGATGACACCGCCCGCACTGCCCGTCGAGCGCCCCATCGAGCGGCTGGGAGTGATCGATCGCGGTGAATCCGCGGTGCGTGTGCTGCACGCCGTCGGCGGTCTCAACGGCGCAGGGGACGCCGCGCCGATCACCACGGTGCTCTTCCATCGCGACCCGCCCGACCCCACCCCGTGGGACGGGCGGGAGGCCGACGAAGTCCGCAGCCTCAGCCCGGCTGACACCGACGCGGAGATCGTGGAGGCGCTGCAGCGGGCTCAGATCGACACGTTGTGGTTGGGGGATTGGTCGCCGGGGGCGCGCGCCGACCTGGTCGAGGCGTGCGCCCCGGCGGGCATCGAGGTCGTCGGGCCCGATGCTGCGACCATCCGCCGACTCACCGACCCCGAGGAGCTACGGCTGCTCCCGGGCGGCGACATGTTTGTCACCTCGCATGCGGCGACGCATCGGATCGAGGTCGACGTGCTCGCCGACGCGTACGGCAGCGTCTGGATCGTCGACTCGCGTGACGCAAGCGTCGGACGAGGCGGTCCGTCGTTGATCGCCGAAGCTCCATGCACGACGCTCGGACCGGACGTCTGCCGACGGATCCGAGCGGCCGCAGCCGACCTCGTTCGTTTCGTCGACTACCGCGGGGCGGCCACGGTGGTCTTCCGCTCGGACGGAGCCGACTTCACCCTCATCGAGGTCGACGTGGTCGCCACGCCGGAGCACGCCACCGCCGAGGAGCGCACCGGGACGAGCATCATCGGGTGGCGCCTGCGCATCCAGCGCGGTGAGGTACTCCCCGCCGAGACCCCGCCCGACGACGGCGTGGCCGTGGAGGCGCGACTCCTGGCGGTCGACGCCGATGCCGACTTTGCGGTCGCGCCCGGGCGATTGACGTTGCTGTCGTTCCCCGTGGGGACCGGGGTGCGGATCGACGCGAACCGCCGAGTCGGCGACACGGTCGACGCCGACGACCCGCTGATCGCCGTGTTCACCGCCTGGGGGCCCGACCGCACCGTGGCGCTCGAGCGGGTCCGCCGGGCGCTCGCACGCAGCTCGGTCGTTCTCGACGGCGGCACGACCAATCGCACGTTCCTGCTCGAGGTGCTCGGCCACGAGACCTTTGAGCGGGGCGACGTCGACGACACCTGGCTGGAACGGATGATCGCCGAACGATCCGGTGCGGCACCGGACGTAGTGGCACTGCTCGCAGCGGCGGTCGCGGCGTACGAGGACGACCGCGGGTACGCGCAGGAAGCGTTCTACGCGTCCGCCGAGCGGGGGCGCCCGCAGCAGCCGGTCCAGGTCGGCGATGGCATCGAGCTCTGCCATGCCGGTGCGACCTACCACCTCGATGTCGATCGGGTCGGTCCGCGTCGCTACGCCATCCGTTGCGGCGCCGACACCGCCGACATCACGGTCGACGAACTCGACGACTACGAACGCCGGGTGACCTGCGGTGGCCGTCGGCACCGGCTCGTCGTGGTCCCGACCGACTCGGGGTTCCGCATCGAACTCGGCGCGGCAACCCATGTGATCGACCGCGAGGACGGCGTCGCGCTCCGGGCCGGCTGGCCGGCGCTCGTCGTGAGCGCCCAGGTCGAGCCGGGTGACATCGTCGCGGCCGGCGACCCGATCGCGGTCCTCGAATCGATGAAGATGGAAACCACGGTGACCGCGCCGATGGCCGGCGAAGTCGTCGCCGTTTCGGTGATGGCCAACGCACAGGTCGAGCGTGGCGCGCCGATCGTGCGCATCCGTCCGCTGGGAACGGTGGCACCCGACCACGACGACGCATCGCAGCGGCTCGACCTGTCGGGGCTTCGCATTCGGGTCGACCCGACGCGCAAGCCCTGCGACCGGGTGTACACGCCGCTCGGTGACTATCTCCTCGGCTACGACCTCTCACCGGGCGAGCTGCGCAAGCTGTTGACCAAGCAGCGTCGCCTCGCCGAGATCGCCGATCCCGACGACGCAGCCCTGCTCGCCTGCGAAGACGGGCTGCTCGACATCTACGCCGAACTGGGGGCGCTGTACCGTCCGCAGACCGAGGCCGAGACCGACGAGTCGGCGCCGACCGAGCACACGCAGGAGTTCCTGCTCTCGTTCCTGCAGTGGCTCGACGCCGACCTCGCCGGTCTCCCGGAGGGGTATCGACGGCGTCTCGAGCGCGCGCTCGGCCGCTACGGCGTCGACGGGCTCGAGCGGACGCCGGCGCTCGAGTCGGCGCTGATGTGGATGTTCCGGTCGTTCGCCCGACTCGACGAGTTGAGTCCGGTGGTGCTGGCGATCCTCGAGCGGCGCCTGACGTATCGAGACGCGCTCAGCGCCCACGCCGACGTCGAGATGCGCGCCCGGCTCGATCGGCTGGCCGACGCGACGCAGGGCCGACAGCAGGCGATCGCCGACCTCGCCCGCGATCTGCGCTTCCACGCATTCGACGAGCCACCGATGGAGGCTGCCGCCGCGGAACTCATCGAGGAGATGGCGACGCACATCGAGCAGCTCGCCGCCGACCCGGACCGCAGCGATCGCGACGAACGCATCGAGCGCCTGGTGTGGTGTCCGGCGCCGCTGCGCGGACTCGTGCTCGACGCATGGGGCGCAGAGGAACCGACCCCCTCCGCCGCCCGCCGGCGGGTCGTCCTCGAGGTGCACATCAGGCGCTTCTACCGTGTCGCCGACGTCGGCGACATCGCCTTCCACGACGCGGACGGGTTCCTGTTCGCCACGACCGACTGCCGCGTCGACGGTGAGCCGGTACGGCTCGTGGTGGCCTACCTCCCGCTGGAGTCGCTCCCGGCGTGGTCCTCGACCGCGTCATCGGTCCTCGGCGACACCGCGCCCGACCGCCCGATCGTCGTCGACGTCGTCGCCTGGCGTGAAGGATCCGACGCCCACATCACCCAGATCGTCGGGGAGGTCGCCGAGTTGGCGGAGCGGACGTCGTTCGGGCGTGCCCTGCGCCGGCTCGACGTGACCGTGAGCAACGCCGACGACCCGGCCCAGGCTCGGACCCGTTCCCAACACGTCACCCTCGAGGGTCGCCCGGACGGCTCGTTCGTCGAGAACCCCCTCTACCGCAACCTGCACCCGATGCTGGCCGAGCGGCTCGAGCTGTGGCGCCTGTCGAACTTCGAGCTCGAGCGACGGCCGTCACCGGAGGACGTGTACGTCTTCGATGGCGTCGCCAAGACGAACCCGAAAGACCATCGCCTCTTCGCCTTGGGCGAGGTTCGTGACCTGCTGCCCGCTGCCGACCCGATGACCGGAGAACGGACGTACCCACGGCTCATCCGGATCGGGCTGTTGGCGCTGGCGGCGATGCGATCCGAACTCGCCCGCTACGCGCCGCGCGATCGCCCGCTGGCGAACCGGCTGGTACTCGACGTTCGCGCCCCGTGGACCCTGACGCGAGACGAGACCCTGGGTCTCGCGAATCGCTTCGCTCCGATGGCGCGACGAGTCGGCCTGGAGAAGCTGGTCGTCAAGGTCCGGCTCCCCGACGGCACCGACGACGACGGGGGCGAACGACTGCGCGACTCGGTGCTGCACATCGAGCAGGCCGGCCATCGGCTGCTCGTGCGCGAGGATCGAGCCGGCGACCAGCCGGTGCGCCCGCTGAGCACGTACCAGCAGAAGATCCTCACGGCCGCACGTTTCGGGTCGCCGTACCCGCACGAGATCGTGCGCCTCTTCACCGAGCAACCGCCGACCGACGGTCTGCCACCCGACTCCTTTGTCGAGCTCGAACTCGACACCGATGATCGGCTCGTTCCCGTCGATCGGGAGCCCGGATCGAACGTGGCCCACCTCGTCGTCGGGCTGTTGACGAACCACACGACCGTCGTGCCCGAGGGGATGCAGCGCGTGGCGATCCTGTCCGACCCGACCCAGGGGCTCGGCAACCTTGCCGAACCGGAGTGCCGACGCGTCAACGCGGCACTCGCCTATGCGCTCGAACACTCGCTGCCGGTCGAGTGGTTCGCTGTGTCGAGCGGCGCGCTGATCGCCATGGATTCCGGAACCGAGAACATGGACTGGATCGCCCTCACGTTGCGGCGACTGATCGAGTTCACGCAAGCGGGGGGTGAGGTGAACATCGTCGTGACCGGCATCAACGTCGGCGGTCAGCCGTACTGGAACGCCGAGGCCACCATGTTGACCCACACCAAGGGCATCCTGGTCATGACCCCGTCGTCGGCGATGGTGCTCACCGGCAAGCAGGCGCTCGACTTCTCCGGCGCCGTGAGCGCCGACGACAACTTCGGGATCGGCGGGTATCACCGGGTGATGGGTCCGAACGGCCAGGCTCAGTACTGGGCCGCGTCGTTTCCCGACGCATGTGCGCTGCTGCTCCGACACCACGAACTGACCTACGTGGTGCCGGGCGAGCGGTTCCCGCGCCGTCGACCGACGAACGACCCGGTCGATCGCGACGTGTCGGCCAGCCCGCACGCCGAACTGACCGCATCACCGTTCACGACGGTCGGCGACGTGTTCTCGACCGAGTTGAACCCGGATCGCAAGCAACCGTTCGACATGCGCTCGGTGATGCGCGCCGTCACCGATGGCGACGAGGAACCACTCGAGCGGTGGAGGGACCTGGCCGACGGCGACACCTCGATCGTGTGGGACGCGACCGTCGGGGGGATCCCGGTGTGTCTGCTGGGGTTGGAGTCGCACACCGTGGGCCGGAAGGGGTTCGTCCCCGCCGACGGCCCACCGGCTTGGACGTCGGGCACGCTCTTCCCGCATTCGTCACGCAAGACGACGCGAGCGATCAACGCAGCGAGCGGCAATCGGCCGCTGGTGGTGCTCGCGAACCTGTCGGGATTCGACGGTTCGCCCGAGTCGATGCGTCGGCGCCAACTCGAGTTCGGTGCCGAGATCGGTCGGGCGGTCACCAACTTCGACGGGCCGATCGTGTTCGTGGTGGTGTCGCGCTACCACGGCGGGGCATTCGTCGTGTTCTCGAAGGCGCTCAACGAGTCGATGGAGATCGCAGCGGTCGAGGGGTCGTACGCCTCCGTCATCGGCGGCGCTCCCGCCGCGGCGACCGTGTTCGCCCGTGACGTGAAGAAGCGCACCGAAGCCGATCACCGCGTCCGGGAGATCCGGGAGTCGCTCGCAGGAGCAGAGGGCGCCGAAGCGACTCGGCTGCGAGCGGCACTCGCCACCGTGACGGCGCAGGTGCGGTCGGAGAAGCTCGGCGAGGTCGCGGACGAGTTCGACGCGATTCACACGATCGAACGCGCGCTCCGCGTCGGCTCGGTCGACCGGATCATCCCGGCGACCGAACTGCGGCCGTATGTCGTCGACGCCCTCGAGCGGGGGATGGCTCGGCATCCGTCGAGCCGGTGATCGCCGGGCCCCATCGTGGTCAGCAGCGCGGCGAGTCGACCCACGAGTGGCGGGGCACCGCCTGGTCCAGCGCCGCGCTCGATGCGAGGATCCGCGGAGGATCCGACGGCTCGGCGAACGCCATCGTGAGCAGGAAGACGCCGGAACGTCGCCACCAGCCCGGCATCGGGCCGAGAGCGCCGGTGACCGTCATCGCAGTCCATCCGTCGACTCGCCGATCGTCGTGGAGTTCGACCTCGACGGTACGCGTATCGGCCCGAAGACCGACCTGGAGCACCTTCAGCGCCGCCTCCTTCGCCGACCAGATCAGGTTCGCCAGCTCATCGTGGCGGTCAGCGGGTTGTGTCGCGACGAGTTCCCGTTCGGCCGAGGTGAAGTAGTCGGCCACGAACCCCGGAGTGCGCGGCTCGACCACCTCGAGGTCGATGCCGACCGTGCCCGATGCCGTCGAACCGGGAGGTCCGACGAGGCACACCGCCCAGCCGGATCGATCGCTCATCGACACATCGACGGGTGCGGGTGCCCCGTCGAGGTGAACGTACGGCGCCCCGCTCGCACGGTGCTGGATCTCGATGCGGCGCAGGTCGTCGAGCGAGCGATCGAGGTCGAGCACGGCGGCGATCGCCGCCTTGGCGGTCCAGCGGCGCGTCACGTACTCGTTGCGACGCTTGGTGAACCGAATCGACGCCAGGTGGGCGCGCTCGTGCGTCGACAGCCACGCCGTCGACGACGGCACGGCCTCCTCACCGTGGGCGAGCCACCACATCGCGCCATTCTGCCAGCCCACCGGGTGGGCCAACTCGCCGTTCGCGTGAGGAGTGTGCGCCTCCCGGCCGCACACTCCTCACGCGAACGGCTGGACGGCCTGGGCGAGGGCGGCGAACTCGCGCTCGATGCTGGCGGCGACGTCACCGAGGTCGGCGATGACGTCACGGTCGCTGGTGATCCCGAAGAACAACTGGTCCTCGTAGGAGACGACGGCGATCGTCAGCCCCTGATTGTCGATCACCTCGACATAGGGATACGTCCGCCGGATCGGCGCACCGAGCAGATACAGCGGAATCGGCGGCCCGGGAATGTTCGTGATCACGAGGTTCATCGGGATCTGACGGCTGACGAACTGGGTCAGCGGCACCGCGAACGGTGTGACCGCGTCGGCGATCCTGATGATCGCCTCGGCGCCGTCGATGTATCCGGACCCCTTCAGTTCCTGGGTGGCGCCGTGGATGCGATCGAGGCGGACGATCGGGTCGGCTTCGTCGACCGGGAGGTCGACGATGATCAACGAGATCCGGTTGCCGAGCGTGTCGCCGTGCTCGTCGTCGGTTCGCAGCGACACGGGCACCATCGCCTTGAGCACCCGATCGTCGGTCGCCGCGTCGTGGTCGACGAGGAAGTCGCGCAGCGCTCCGCTGCACGCGGCGAGCACGACGTCGTTGATGCTCACCCCGCGGGCCGCCTTGAGGTCGCGCGTGATCTTCATCGGAACCTCGGCGTGCACCCAACGCTTGTGCGACGAGACCGGGCGGTTCCACGGTGCCGGGTCCGGCTTGGACTGGAAGTTGGCTGCGGTCCGCACGACGTTGGTGACCGAGTCGATCGCCGGCTTCGGGTTGCGCGCCGCACGCAAGGCCGATCTCGTCATCGCCAACGGCCGGCTCATCTGCTCGTTGACCGAGTCGACGAGCAGTCGCCGTTCCGACGGAGCCGGCCGCGGTGCCCATGCCGGTGGTTCGCCGTCGTCGCCGGGGTCCGGCTCGAGATCGACGATCGCCAGCGCGAGGTCGACGTTTGCGATGCCATCGCCGAGCGCATGGTGGGTCTTGATGATCAGCCCGACATCATCGTCCTCGAGACCGTCGATGATCCACATCTCCCAGAGCGGTCGGTCCCGGTCGAGTGCGATCGACTGGACACGACTCACGAGCTCGTTCAGTTGGTCACCGTCACCGGGTCGGGGGAGCGACGTCAGCCGCACGTGGTAGTCGAGATCGAAGTCGGCGTCGTCGACCCACACAGGTCGGCCCTGGCCGTAGGGGACCTCCATGATCCGTTGCCGCATCCGCGGGACGCGATGGACGCGCCGGCCGACGTGCGTGCGGATGTCGTCGAAGCGAATCCGACCGGAGTCGTCGCGAAGGGCGGTGCCGTCGATGATCGACACCGAACCGACGTGCTGCGGCTCGTGGGGTGTCTCGATCCGTAGGAACGTGGCGTCGGCGGCGGTCAGCCGTTCGTAGAACATGGTCGAGTCCTCCAGTGTTCTCCTAGTGTAGGGACCGGCACCCGCCCGGGCCGCTTCGCCCATCGGGGGTGACGGCCGCCCGGGAGAGCTGGCCTAACCTCCCGATCGGAGGTGTGCCGGTGAGCGCGACGGGGACGACGATCAAGCGGCGTGACGCCTGGGCGGCACGCGTCCACGAGGGCCGGAAGGCGCGCGACGAGGTTCCGCTCGAGGTACACGCCGAGGTGGACGCAGCCGACAGCCGTCCGGACCCGGTCGCCACGTTGACCGCCCAGGACGCAACCCGCCTGCAGGAGTTGGTTCCCATCCGTCACGGTCGGATGAACGTGTCGGCGTTCACCTTCTACCGCGGCGCGGCGGCCGTGATGGCGTCGGATCTCTCGCGGGTCGCGTCGACCGATCTGCGGGTTCAACTGTGCGGGGACGCCCACCTGTCCAACTTCGGGTTGTTCAACGGGGCGGATCGCCGTCTGGTCTTCGATCTGAACGACTTCGACGAAACGTGTCCGGGACCGTTCGAGTGGGATCTCAAACGGCTTGCGGCGAGCGTGACCATCGCCGGGCGGAACTCGAACCTCTCGGAGAAGAAGATCCGATCGGCAACCCGGGCTGCCGTGCGCGGGTACCGGTCGGTGATCGATCGCACCACGGAGATGAGCCCGCTGGACGTCCACTACTTCCGGATCGAGGTCGAGTCGCTGCTCGCGCTCCGCGACAAGAAGACGCGGGCGAAGGCCGAGGCGACCGTCAAGAAGGCGACGCGGAAGACGAGCATGCGGGCCTTCGAGAAGCTGACCGAAGACGTCGACGGGGTGCCGCGCATCGTTGCCGACCCACCCGTCATCACCCGCTTCGACGATCTTCACGAATCCGGCGAGCGTGAACGTTTCATCGAGTTCCTCAGGCGTTACCAGGCGACGCTGCCGCCGCATCGCGCCGCAATCCTCGACCGCTACCGATTCGTCGACGTCGCCCGCAAGATCGTCGGCGTCGGCAGCGTCGGGACCCGCTGTCTGATCATGTTGCTCGAGTCCGATCGCGGCGCACCGCTGTTCCTGCAGTTCAAGGAGGCGACCGCGTCAGTCCTGGAGCAGTACGTCGGCGGAGCCGGCTTCGAACAAGCAGGCGAGCGAGTCGTACGCGGTCAGCGCTTGATGCAGGCGACGGGTGACATCCTGCTCGGTTGGTCCAGGTACGACCAGGACGGTCACACCGTCGACTTCTACTTCCGCCAGCTCTGGGACGGAAAGGGCTCGATCGACGTCGACGACTTCGGCCCGAAACGACTCAAGAACTACGCCGGACACTGCGGCGCTGCACTGGCGCTCGCCCACGCCCGCTCCGGCGATGCCGCCCGGATCACCGGCTATCTCGGCGACGATGCAACCTTCGATCACGTGCTCGCCGACTTCGCCGAGGCCTACGCTGAACTGAACGAACGTGACTACCAGGCGCATACCGCAGCGATCCGCGACGGGCGCATCGCCGCGATCGGCAACGAATAGCCCTGTTCGCACGATCCCACCATCTCGCACCATCCCGACCGAGGAGCCCACCATGACCAGGTCTCCCACCCCCGCCGTACGGCTCTCGCAGCCGTCGCCGCCGTGATGGCCGTCGGCTCGGTCTCCGCTTGTGGATCCGATGGCGATGGCCAATCGTCCGAGGACGCGTTCTGCGCCGCCGGCGACAGCCTTCGCTCGAACATCAGCGGCATTGCCGACATCGACATCGTCTCCGGTGGCACCGATGCCATCACCGACCCGCTGTCCGCCATCCAGTCCGATGTCGACGAACTTCGCGACAGCGGATCGGACGTCGCCGCCGACGAGATTTCGGCACTCGAGACAGCGGTCGACGAACTCGACTCGGCGCTCGGTGATCTCGGTGACGACGTCCCGGTCGCGGCGGCGCAGGCCGTGGGGAACTCGGTCGGCAGCGTCCTGACCGCAGCGGGGAACGTGCTCGAGCGGCTGAACTCGACGTGCTCCTGATCGCGCGGCCGTGACCGCATGAGGCCATTCCTTCCAGTCCAACCCAGAAAGCGACCGACACGATGACCACCACGATGGCCCGGCCCGACGGCGACCGCTCGGGTAATCCCGCGCTCAGCGAGAAGTTCGTCGAGCAGCAGCTCACACCGGTGGTGCCGGCACCGAGGACGATGTCGGTCGGCGGTGTGAGCATCAAGACGCTCGTGCTGCTCGTGGTCCTCGTTGCAGGCGGCGCCTGGGGGTGGGCATCGGCCACCGAGACGGTCCCGCCAGAAGTCGGTGGCGGCTACGCCGACACGACGGTGACGATCCCCGGTGGGTTCTGGCTGGCGAGCTTCGGCGCCTTCTTCGTCGGCATCTTCATCTCGGTGTCTCCACGGCGGGCCGCGGTACTCGGGTTCGTGTACGCCGTGCTGCAGGGGTTCTGCCTCGGCGCGATCTCGGCATCGTTCAATGCCCAGACCGAAGGCATCGTCGGCGCGGCCGTGCTGTCGACCGTGTGTGTCTTCATCGTGGCGTTGCTGCTCTACGTGACCAAGATCGTGCGACCGACACAGAAGCTGGCCTTCGCAGTCGTCGCAGGGATGGGCGGGCTCGCGCTGCTCTACTTCGTCGTCTTCGTGCTGTCGCTGTTCAACTGGGGCTGGCTCTACAGCGACAGCTTCCGCACGATCGGGTTCGTCGTCACCGTGATCTCGGTGATCCTGGCAGCGCTGTGTCTCGTGCTCGACTTCGGCACCATCGACAACGGCGTGCGCGCCGGTGCGCCGAAGGAGCTCGAGTGGTACCTCGCGTTCAGCCTGATGGTGACGCTCATCTGGCTGTACGTCACACTGCTGCGACTGCTCGCAATCCTCTCGCGCAACCGCTGACCGACCCAACCAGACCACACATCAGGAGAAGCAGGACGTGAACGACACGACGGACATCACCGAGGCGAGCGAGGCGAAGTCGTCGGCTCGAAGCCGTCGAGACTCCCGACGACACTGATCGCGATTGCGACCGTCCTCGCCGTCGTCTCGACGCTGACGACGTGGGTGCGGGTACAGGCGCTGCACGCCGAACCGTGGGTCGAGCTCAGCGAAGAGCTGATCCTGTAGGACGAGATCCAGGAAGCGCTTGCGGTCTTCATCGTCAACGAGCTGTACGAGACACTCGACATACCCGGCGAACTCGAGGACGCACTCCGGACGACCTCGGCGGGCTCGCGGGGCCGGTCAGCGCGGCGCTGCGCGGGCCAGCGACGGAGGGTGTCGAGCAACTCCTGGCGTCGGATCAGTTCCGCTCGGTGTGGACGACCGTCAACCGTGCG
>Ga0316197_10002348_pt1 | contig 13509 bp, 9 predicted proteins | sample OudBiesiAoxic_MG_FD_204939 | JGI IMG/M metagenome (GOLD analysis project Ga0316197, IMG submission 204939) | Coastal sediment microbial communities from Oude Bieten Haven, Netherlands - site A oxic | ecosystem: Environmental > Aquatic > Marine > Coastal > Sediment | place: Netherlands...
AAGGAGATGCTTTTTCCTGCAATGATGGCGGGTGAACTGGTAGGTTCCTTCGCTACCAGCGAGCCAGCGGCGAGCACCGATCTCAGTGTAAAGTCCCTGCAAACCGCGGCAAAACGCGTCGAAGGCGGCTATGAACTCTCCGGGCACAAGCGCTGGATAACCAATAGCCCGGTTGCTGATTATATGTTCGTACTGGGCAAGCTGGACGAGGGTATGACCATGTTGCTGGTCGACCTGCAGGCAAATGGTGTGCAGGTGGGAGAGCCGGATAAAAAGATGGGCAATCACTGCCAGTTGACCGCCGATGTCGTGTTCGACAAGGTCTTCGTTCCCCAGAGCCACCTGGTCGGCCACGAGGGCCAGGGCCTCAAGGCGGCGCTGACCTCCCTGACCCTGGGGCGGGTCGGCATTGGCGCCTGCGGAGTAGGGATGGCTCAGGCTGCTTTCGATTACGCGGTTGACTACATGAAAGAACGGCATGTGTTCGGCAAACCCCTGGCCAGCATGCAGCACTGGCAGTATCGCTTCGCGGATTACGCTACCCGCCTGGAAAGTGCCCGCAATCTGTACATCAAGGCCGCCCTGGCCGAGGATAAAAACCGCCCCAGCGTACAGCAGCAGTGCTCCATGGCGAAGCTGGTAGGCAGCAGTCTGGCCGGGGATTTGGCCCGCGACGCGATACAGGTCTGCGGCGGCTACGGCTTCATCAAGGAACTGGCATTCACCGGGCAGCAGTACCCGCTCGAAGCCATCTACCGTGATAGCAAGATCGGTGAGATCTACGAGGGCGCCAACGAGGTGCAGCAGCTGATCATTGCTCGGCAGATCTTCGGGCGTTGAACGCTTGAAAACAAGGGAGATTGCGAATCAGGGGGACAGTTACCTTAATGTCATCCGAATCATGGTAACTGTCCCCTTAATTGAGCTGCCCCTGCACTACAGGTGAGCAATACACTTGATCTCGAGCTTCAGCTCCGGCAGCAGCAGTCCCGCCACGCCGATCAGGGTCTGGGTGACTTCGGGGGTGCCGCCGTAGGCCTCGGCGCGGGCGCCGAAGATGGCCTCGAGCTGATCATGGGTTTCTTCCACGCTGGTTACCAGGAAGGTCTCGTCCACGATATTGTCGAAGCCGGCGCCGAACTCGGCGAGCACCGTACGAATATTGGCGTAGGCCAGGACCGTTTGCTCAGCCATGCTGGTGGGGATATTGCCGGCTTCATCCATGCCGACCTGGCCGGAGAGGTACAGGGTATTGCCCACCTGTACGCCCTGGGCGATCAAGTCCGCATAAGGCCCCGAGCGAAAAACCTTCTTTGATAGTGCCATGTTTGTTGTCCTGTTGTGTTTCATTATGAGTGATGGTGTCTGGGCCGTCTCTTTTTGCTGCAGCTGTCCGGTGCTGTTCACAGCAAGTTCTGCGCTCGCAGCTCCAGTAGCGCGGTTTTACAGGTATCCACAAAGAACTCGGCGTCTGTCTGGTTGTGCGCCGCAGAGAAGAATCCCGTGTGCATGTCGGGAAAGTATACCCCCATGTAACGCAGGTAGTTGCACAACATGATATTGCGCATTACGTGGTTCTCGTCGTGGCAGTGGCGGGCGTGCTGGAATGGCTTATCCCCCATGTAGGGCATGAACCATGAGTTGTCACCCAATAGCTCGAACGGGATCTCCTTGTCTTTGGCAAAAGCGTTGAGCTCGGTTTTGACCTGCGCTGTCAGGGCGTCCATGTCTCGGTAGATGGAGGGGTTGTCGCGCAGGTGTTCCACCACAGCCGCACCCACTCGCGTTGTTACCGGGTTGCCGCTGAACGTTCCGATGGCTACCACCTTGCGCTCCATGGCGTCCTGAACGGGATCGCCGCTGGACACGATGGAACTCATCGCCTGGTTGGTGCCAACCACGGCGCCAACTGGCATACCGCCGCCCATGGCCTTACCGAACGCCGCCAGGTCCGGCACTACCCCGAACTTTTCCTGGGCTCCGCCATATGCGCAGCGGAAACCGGTAACCACCTCGTCGAACATCAGCAGCACGCCGCATTCTGTGGTGACTTCACGCAGCCTTTTTAGAAACGATTGCATTTGCAATGGGTAAGCGCTGGGCATGGCTTCGATAATGACCACGGCAATTTCGTCTTTTAACTCGCGAATACGTTGCAGGCTCTCCTCACAGTCAAAGGCCAGCTTGATCGATTCCTCTGCCACCCGCTCTGATACGCCACTGCAGTCGGTACTGGGCAGGGGCGCGCTGGCGGGACCCTTACCCTCGGATAGCATGCTGCCGATGAGCCCATAGTCGTGGGGGCCGTGCCAGCCCATTTCGAAAGTAGCGACTTTGGTCTTACCGCTGGTAGCCCGGGCGATCCTGATTGCATACATGGTGGCCTCGGTGCCGGAGTTGCAGAACAGTACTTTGTCGGCGCAGGGGATGGCGTCTACCATCAGTTCGGCCATGTGTACTTCGTGCTCGTGGGCAATAGCGTAGGTAGTGCCGTCGGCCACTGCCTGCTGCGCCGCCTCTACCACAATAGGGTGAGCGTGACCCAGGATCAGGGGGCCATAGCCCATGGTTACATCAAGATATTCATTGCCATCTACGTCCCACACACGTGAGCCCTGGGCGCGCTTCACGAAAGTGACATTCGCTGGGGCCCGGTAAGGACCGGTCGTGACGAATGAGACCAGCACGTTGTTTGCCCGCTCCAGCATGGCATTGGACTTGGTCAGTTTTTCTGAGAATACCTGTGGCAGGTCCTGGTAGTTAATCATGGCGATGTCCTCTGTGAATTATGTGTTCCAGCTCGGCGGCCATTTGCTCGCGCATAACGAATTTTTGTGCTTTGCCGGTTACGGTCATAGGGTATTCCTCCACGAAACGAATCACGGCAGGCACTTTAAAGTGGGTGATCTGGTCGCGGCAGAAATCGCGCAGTGATTCTTCGTTGAGCGAGCTGCCGTCCTGCAGTTTGACCCAGGCGCAAACCTGTTCGCCGTATTTTTCGTGGGGTATCCCGAACACCTGTACATCCTGTACCGCCGGATGGGTATGCAGGAACTCTTCAACCTCGCGCGGGTAGACGTTTTCACCGCCGCGGATAATCATGTCCTTGATGCGGCCAACGACCTGCACGTAGCCGTCTGCATCCATGATGCCGATGTCACCGGAGTGCAGCCAGCCTTCGCTGTCAATGGTTTCGGCGGTGCGCTGTTCATCGTCCCAGTAGCCCTTCATAACGGAATAACCCCGGGTGCAAATCTCTCCCCGCTCGCCTATGGGCACCAACTCGTTACTGTCGTCGACGATTTTGGTCTCGAGGTGCGGGCCGGGTTTGCCCACGGTCTCCACTCGCTTGTCCAGCGGGTCATCGGTTTCGGTCAAGTGGCTGATCGGGCTCAACTCGGTCTGGCCGTAGGCGATCAATACATCCTTCATATGCATTTGCCCGATCACCTTGTTCATCACCGCCACCGGGCAGGGTGCGCCGGCCATGATCCCGGTTCGCAAAGAACCCAGGTCAAAGCTGGCGAACTGCGGATGTTCCAGCTCGGCAATAAACATGGTTGGCACTCCATGCAGGGCGGTGCAGCGTTCGGCCTGCACGGTCTCCAGGGTGGTCAGTGGGTCAAAAGACTCCCCGGGAAAGACCGCCGTGGCGCCCTGGGTCATGCACACCAGGGTCCCCATTACCATCCCGAAGCAGTGATAGAGGGGCACTGGAATACACAGCTTGTCCTGCGGGGTCAGGTGCATGCTGACACCGGCGAAGGCGGCATTGTTGAGAATATTGCGGTGGCTCAATGTGGCGCCTTTTGGGCTGCCGGTAGTGCCGCTGGTAAATTGGATATTAATGGCGTCATCCGCCTTAAGGGTTGCCGCGACCGCATGCAAAGCTGCCGGGTCCTGTCGGCTGCCCTGCGCCAGCAGTGCATCGAAGTTGGACATGCCGGTGGTCTGCTCCGCGCCCATCCTAACCACGAACTCCAGGTGGGGGAGCCTGGCTGATTGCAGTTTCTGGCCGGGTGCCAGGGCATCCAGCTCCGGCGCCAGTTCTCGCAGCATGCGCAGGTAGTTACTGGTTTTGAATTGCGCGGCGGTAATAATCGCCCGGCACTGGACCTTGTTCAGGGCGTATTCAAGTTCAAACAGGCGGTAGGCCGGGTTGATGCACACCATAATGGCGCCCATGCGGGCGGTGGCGAACTGGGTCAGGCACCACTCCACACAATTGGGTGCCCAGATACCTACCCTGTCCCCCGGTTTGATGCCCATCGCCAGCAGCCCCAGTGCGAGCTTGTCGACTTCCAGAAGGAATTTCCGGTAGGTCCAGCGGATATTCTGGTGTCGCACCACCAGTGCCGGCTGGTTCGGGTGCGTGGCGGCTATCCTTTGCAGGGTCTCACCGATGGTTTCTTCCAGCAGTGGAGTGGCCTGGGGGTTGCTGCCGTAGCTGCAATTGGCGTCGATCATAGACAGAGGCTCCGATTTACCGGTTCAAGAGAGTAGGGTAGCCTTAGCTTACTATCTGGTCATTAGGCGACAGGAAACAATCAATTGGTGTCTGTCAGGTTCTGTCGCGAATAGACCGGGTTGTGGTTTTCGATTACTCTTGTCACTCCCCGGTATCCACATAACAACAAGCTCGGAGGTGAAGGTCATCGATAACGCGCCACAACATTCGCGGCTGGTCCGGGTCGGCGCTGTCCAGGGTATCGAAGCTGCTATTGAGCATTTTGGCGGCGATGTGGACGCGGTTTTCTCTGCCGTGGGACTGGACCGGCGCAGGTTTGGCGACGGCGACCAACTGGTTGCTCTGAAGGATGTCGGCCGCCTGCTGGAGCAGGCCGTCGAGGCCACTGACTGCCAGCGCCTGCCCTTCTACCTGGCCGAGAACCAGGGCCTGGCTTACCTGGGCACCTTCGGGCTGCTGTTGCAAACCTCCGGCACAGTCGGTGAGGTGCTGCGCGAGATACAGGATTATCACCAGATTCATATACAGGCGGCGACCTGGACAATGACGACAACCGCGCGCACCGCCTCGCTCAATTTCTGGGTGGACGTGCAGGATATTACACCGCTGCAGCGGCGGCTGGTGGTCGAGTTGGCCCTGGCGCAGGCGAGCAAGTTGATCGAGGCCCTGGTGGGTAGCAGCACGTGCCTGGAAAAAGTCTGGGTGCACTACGACTATGTAGAAGGCAAGCAGGCCTACCGGCGGTTCTTTCACGCCCCGGTGGAATACAATGCAGAGGTGAACGGCCTCGATTTCCCTTTAGAACTTCTGGCCAGGCCCGTGTCTCCCAATGATGCCGCGCTGCACGAGGTGGTGCGGCAGCAGATATCGGGCCTGGACCTGAGCCAGAAGCAGCAGGACCTCGCCCACGAAGTGCGGGTAATCATCCGGACGCTGCTGCCTACAGGCCAGTGCACGGTGGAGCGTGTGGCCAAATATTACGCTTGCGACAAGCGCACCCTGCAGCGCTATTTGCGCGAGGAGAACGACACCACCTACCAGGCCCTGCTGGACGAGGTGCGTTTTGACCTGGTACAGAATTACCTGCGCGAGTCGAATATGCCGATGACGCAGCTCGCCTATGTCGCCGGCTATACCGATACCAGCAATTTCGCCCGCGCCTTCCAGAAGCGCTTTGGCATGTCTCCGCGCCAATGGCGGGATGAGCACTGTGAGCGCAAGCAGTCTTCGCGCAAACGGCAACGCAGCATGAAACGGGTTTCGACCTAGATCCCACTCCCTGCCGGCGTAACCCTGGCAGACACTTGTAATTCTTCCGCAATTTGGCCAATGCTCCGGTGGATTGAAAGGTCCAACCACTAAAAGACCGATATCTGTCGCTAAATGACAGGTTTGACTTTGTCTCTCTCACTATCGTTTACGCTGACAGATAAGGCTTCACTCGACTGCATATGAGGGAAGTGTTTTTAGCCGTAGATGCGATAAAAATTAATGGAGAGGACATCATGATTCCGCACACATTCAAGAAGAAGGGCGTGAGCCTGCTGGTGGCAGCCACCGCTTGTTGCAGTGGCGTTGTTCACGCGCAACTTGAAGAGGTCATTGTTACGGCGCAAAAACGTGAGCAGTCGCTGCAGGACGTGCCGATGGCGGTGTCCGCGGTCAACGCCCAACAAATGCAGGATGCTGGGATCCAGACCCTGGCTGACCTGACACTTTACATGCCGACCCTGGAAGTCACTACCACCACAGCGGCGGTTAACAACATCTACCGCATTCGCCGCCTCGGAAACCTGGCCAATGTACCGTCGGTAGAGCCCGCAGTGGCTATCATGGTTGACGGTGCCTTTCGAGGTCGTCCCATTTTTGGCGCCGGTGATATGTTCGACGTAGAGCGCATTGAAGTACTGCGCGGCCCGCAAAGCACCCTGTATGGTAAGAATGCCACCGCCGGTGTAGTGGCGATTCACACAGCCGTTCCCAGCGACGAGTTCGAGTGGAAAGCGGAAGTGGGCGCCGGTGTGATGGAGGGCGGCGATGATGCTAACTTCTACAATTTCAAGGGCGGTGTTTCCGGGCCGCTATTCGGCAATGTGCGCGGTAGCCTGGGTGTATCGGGCACCGACCGCGAGGAAATCCTGAGCAATGGCTATAAGGGTGGACTCGGGGTCGACACCAATGAAAACAAGCGCATGGCATTTCGCGCCCAATTGGCATCCGACGTCACCGACAACCTGAGTGTGCGGGCGATCCTCGGCAATATGGAGATCGATGACGCTTCCGGTACGGCAAACGATATCACTATTGATCCCACCAGCATACTGGCAGTCGGACTACCCGAGGCGGGACTGCCGCCATTGCTGGAGACTACGGCAGCGGTGGCGCAGGGCCCCGCGGGCCTGTGCAGCGACAACAATCCCACCAACCATGTAGGGTGTAACCTGGCAGACAGCAAAACTGATCTGAGCGCCTGGGAGGGCACCTTGCTGGTTGACTACAGCCTGGCCAATGGCTGGACCATCAATTCCATCAGCTCCTGGGACTGGTACAAGTTCAAGGGCCCTCAGAATGATGTAGCGCAGAGTTCCTCGCTGGTGCTGCAGTACAACCCCAGGCAGGAAAGTGAGTCCTGGCAGCAGGAACTGCGCCTGACCTCTGCCGGCGGAGAGTTCCTTGATTGGCAGGTGGGTGCATTCTACTACAAGAACGAATTCTATTATGGCGACAAGGGAGACTCTGCGATCTTCAGGTCTGACGTGGATAGCGGCAACCCCGTGTGGGCTGAGATCCTGGGGGTTGCATTTGAAGTTCCCTACGACCTTCCCTGGGGCACCCCGGGGCAGCTGAGTTACCTCGATGGTCGCCAGAAAAGCGACTACTATGCTGTGTTTGGCCAAGGCGTTTTTAATATTACCGACGATTTCTCCATTACTGCCGGCGCCCGCTGGCAGAAGGAAGAAAAGGACATGTCGATCGACCAGTCCATAAATGATCCTTCGTTCAGTGTTATTTCCGCCTTGTTATCGCCGATAGCCACAGGCTGGGAGGGCGGTAGCGATGATCGCGACTCCGATCAGGTGACCTGGTCTGTCAGTCCGCAGTACAACTTTTCCGATGACATCATGGTGTATGCCACCGCATCCCATGGCTGGAAGTCGGGTGGGTTTGATATCGGCTTTGGAGCCGCCCCTGCCGATGGTCGCGAGTTCAAGGATGAGAAACTGGATCACTACGAAATTGGTGTGAAGACGGAGTTGTGGGATGGGCGGGCGCGCCTGTCTGCGAGCGCATTCACCACCGATATCGACAATTACCAGGACCCATTATTTATTGGCGGGCAGTTTGTCATCCAGAGCGTCGAGAGTGCCACCAACAAGGGCGTAGAGCTGGACGGTACGGTGCTGCTGACCGAGAATCTGACCACCCAGTTTGCGGTCTCCTATGTGGAGTTCGAGTATGACGATTACAAGAACGGGGCCTGCTGGCCCGGTGGCGCTGGCTGCGACCTCAGTGGTGAATCGCCTATTAATGCGCCCAAGACCAAGGCAAATATCGGCCTGACCTGGGAGGATGATGTCAGCTGGGGTGATTACTATCTCAGTGGCAACGTCGCCTATACGGACGATTACAGGACAACCCAGGCAGTCGCCCCCGATGTTACTGACCAGGACTCCTACTACTGGGTGACCTTGCGCGCCGGGACTCGTTGGGACAAGTACGAGGTAGTGGCCTGGGTGGATAATGCCACTGATGAAGAGGTTGTGTCTTTTGCGGCAGGCTTGAGTTTGTTAGATGGTTTTGGTGGTAACAATTCATACCAGACTTTTATGGCTGCACCACGGTCCTATGGCCTGACGTTCCGCGTTAATTACTAGGCCATTTTGGGCCGGCCACCTCTCGCGGCAAGTGGCTGGCCCTTTTTTTTCTTATACGCATTTTCAGTTGATTCGTGAGTTTCGGTGGAGCTACCCATGAAAGATAAACCCAGCTTCAATGACAGTGGTGCGCAGGGCATCAGCCGACGGCAGATGCTGCTGGCCGCAACCGGTACAGCCCTGGCTACCGCGGTGGCCAGCTCCGCCAGCCTGGCGGCGAGCAAGGCCACAGGTGGCGATGCAGCAGGCGCAGACGCCACGGTGCTCGACGTGGTGGTGATCGGCGCCGGTCTGGCCGGCCTGACCGCGGCTCGTGACTTGAAGCTGGCGGGCAACGAATCTTTTGTGGTGCTGGAGGCGAACGACCGCGTGGGCGGACGCACCCTGAACCATCACCTCGAGAACGGACAGTATTCTGAAAGCGGGGGGCAGTGGGTCGGTCCCGGCCAGACTGCCATTTACGATTTGTGTCGCGAATTGAAAATCGGGATGCATCCCACTTACCTGAAGGGCAAGTCGGTATACAGGGCACCGGACGGCAGCCTGTTCGAGGAGGACGCCGGTGGTAATTTCTCGTTGAGCCCCGAGATGCACAAGGTCGTCGAAAAGCTTAACGAACTGGCTGCCACCGTGCCCGGCGAGGCACCCTGGACGGCTCCTCGAGCGGCAGAGCTGGATGCGATATCCGTGGCGGAATTCATCGAGCCGTTTGGTCTCAATACCCTCGATACCCTGTCCTTTGAAGTGGGCCTGCGCCTGACTGATACCATCCATCACCAGAAGGTATCACTGCTGTACGCCCTGTCACGCATCAGCACTGCGGGCAGCTATCACGAGCTCGAGGGCTTTACCGGTGGCGCCCAGGAACAGCGCATCGAAAACGGCTCGCAATACATCAGTGAGGTGATGGCCGCAGATATTGGCGACAAGTTACATCTGTCGTCCCCTGTGAGAAAAATCTCCGGTTGGGACGGCGATATTGTCACCGTCCACGCGGATGCCGGTGTGTTCCATGCCAGGCAGGTAATCCTGGCGATCTCGCCGGGCCTGTGTGACAAGGTGGACTTCGAGCCGGCCCTGCCACAGCAGCGCAGTGAGTTGCAAAAGCGCTGGCCCAGCTACGCCCCGGGCCGTAAAACCTGCCACGTGTATGAACGGCCATTCTGGCGGGACAAGGGCTACAACGGCTGGTTCTTCACCATTGGCGGCGAGGTTATGTGGGCCTACGATAACTCCCCGCAAGACGAATCTATCGGCGTCATCAACGCGTTCATCTACCCCTCGATGTCAAAAGACCCGGCGGTGCTCGGGCCCAAGCTGGCGCAAATGTACGCCGAAGCATTCGGTGACAAGGCGCTGAATTACACCGAGTTTCACGACCAGGACTGGGGGGAAGAACCCTGGTGCATGAGCTGTGTGTCTCCCTTGCCCCCCGGATTTCTCACCAGCGGTCTGCCAGCAGCATTGCGTACCCCGCTGGGCAGGCTGGTCTGGTCCGGCACCGAAACCGCGGATATATGGTTCACTTATATGGACGGCGCTGTGCGCTCGGGCCACCGTGCGGCGCTGCAGGCACTCGGTAGTTTGTCTTCTGCAACGGCTGGAGGTGCGTGCTGATGAATCGCTGGTGGCTAATGTGTCTGGACCGGCTCGGCCTTGCGCCTTCGTTGCGCCTGGTTGCCACTGCATGCTTGATGGCCCTGGCAGTGATGCCCGCCGCGGCAGACGTCGATGCGGAGAAGTTCATGGCTGCCATGGACAAGCTGGGCGCCGAGCAGGCCGCCCGGACGCCGGGCGCACAACTTTACCAGAATTGCGTGTATTGCCACGGCGAGCAGGGCAGGGCGGAGTCTTCTTTCTATCCGCGCCTGGCCGGACAGCCGGCGGATTACCTGCGCCAGCAACTGCAGGCTTATCGCCAGGGCCAGCGCCAGAATGCCATTATGTCCTCCATGGCACTGGCCCTTTCCGGCAAAGAGGTTGATTTACTTGTTACTTATCTCGCTGCACAGTCCCCGCGTCCGGGAGACGCGCCAGCCGATCATGGTGCGCAAGTGACAGCCGGTCAGGCCAGGGCCGCGGCCCTGGGTTGTGGCGCCTGCCATGGCAATGAATACCAAGGGCAGGGCACTTATGCGCGACTTGCGGGGCAGGGGTATGATTACCTCGTCAGCCAACTGACTGATTTTCGCGACGGTCAGCGCCGCGATCCTACAGCCGTGATGCCGGCGCTGGCAGCGGCATTATCGGATCAGGATATCGAGAATTTATCGCGCTATTTTTCCGGGCTTTGACGGCCAGTCCCCTTGATAAGGAGCCAGGAACATGAGTCTTCCAGGTAAAAAAATTCTGATTAACGACGTCAATTACCATGTCTATGACGAGGGTGACAGCGACCAGGTTGTGCTGCTGCTGCATGGCATGCCGGATACCTCGGGCATGTGGGAGCACCAGGCCACGGCGCTGGTCAAGGCCGGTTACCGGGTTGTCGCACCGGACATGCTGGGCTACGGGGAAACCGATAAACCCCAGGCCACAGAGCGTTACGCCGCAGACCATTTGCTGGCGGATATACTGGCGTTGATCGATCACCTGAAGCTACCGACCATGGACATTGTCGGCCACGACTGGGGCGCTTTCGTGTCCTGGGAGCTGGTATTGCTCAAGCCCGAGCTGTTCAGGAAACATGTCACCCTGGCGGTGGGGCATCCCGGGGTCATGTTCGGTGACATGTCGATGGATTCGATAAAAGAGAACTGGTACATGTACATGAACACCCAGGAGCATACAGCGGAGTTGTATGCCCAGAACAACTTCAAGTTTATGCGTGAGTCATTTATTCCGTCTCATCCCGACCTGGATGAAGTGACCAGTCGAATGGCCGATCCGGCCGCCATGAATGGGATGCTGAACTGGGACAGGGCCAACCAGGTGATCAGCTTCTACCTGGCGCACGGTCGTGGTGAGCTCGAGTACGGTAACTGTAAAGTGCCGACCATGGGTGTCTGGTCCAGCGGCGATGTCTACCTGTGGGAAAGCTGGATGACGGAAACAGAAAAATTGATGGACGCCGAATGGCGCTACGAGCGTATCGAGGGCGCCAGTCACTGGATGATGCTGGACGAGCCGGAAGCAGTGACGGATTTGCTGCTCGACTGGTTTTCCTGAATCGCGGCGGGAGGAGTGAGTCGATGATTGACCTGTTATCCAGCAAAGCATCCAGCGGTGATATCTTCATCAATATGGCTATGCAGTACCTGGAAAGGCACGAGTGGGGGCAGGCCATGATGGCGGTTGAGAAGGCGGTTGCCAAGGGGCGGCTGTCGGAGCCGGATCAAGTAGATGCAGTGCTGCGGGAAATCCGTGATCGGCTGGGTCTGAGGCAAACGGGCCTGGATTTTTGAATGGGCTGAGACGCCGGCCGGCGATACTTGCGCTGGCCGCCATGATGAGCGCGCCAGCTGCGGCTGATGACTATTCACCTTATGTCAGTGACACGCTGCCTCATCGCCTATTGTGGGGCGACACCCACCTCCATACCTCTTTTTCCACCGACGCAGCACTGCTGGGTAATACCCTCAATCCTGCCCAGGCTTACCGTTTCGCCCGCGGCGAAACAGTCACATCATCTACCGGACTCAGGGCTCGCCTGCTGGCGCCACTGGATTTCCTGGTAGTGGCAGATCACTCTGAAAATCTCGGGCTGGCCCCGATGATGGCTGAATCCAATCCGGAGCTGTCGGCCAGTGAATTCGGTCGTGAACTGCTGATGTTATTCAAGTCCGGACAACTGTTGCCGGCTATGACGCGCTACGATGGCGAAGTCGCCACAGGCAGGGATCCGCTGCCCTTGAGTGACAAGCTGAAATCGTCAATGTGGTCACGTATGACTGCAGCAGCAGAAAGTAACAACGTGCCCGGCGTTTTCACCGCGCTGATAGGTTATGAATGGAGTGGTACTCCCACGGGCAGTAATCTGCATCGCAATGTTATCTACCGCGACGGCAGCGACCTGGCTAACCAGAAACTACCCTTTACCGCGTTTGACTCCACCAACCCCGAGCGCCTGTGGGACTGGATGGCGTCCTATGAGCAAACCACCGGCGGCCGGGTGCTGGCCATACCGCACAACGGCAATCTCTCCAATGGCCTGATGTTTGATGATGTGACCCTGGATACGCAGCAGCTGGATGCGGACTATGCCCGCAGGCGTATGCGCTGGGAACCGGTGTATGAAGTCACCCAGATGAAGGGCGACGGCGAAGCCCACCCGCTGTTATCACCCGACGATCAATTCGCCGATTTCGAAACCTGGGACACGGGCAGTTTTGTCCAGGCAAAGAAGCCGGGGATGTTAGCGCGAGAGTATGCGCGCCAAGCCCTGAAGCGCGGCCTGACGTATGAGCGCAAGCTGGGCGCCAATCCCTTCAGGTTCGGCATGATAGGCAGCACCGATTCCCACACCTCGCTCGCCACCAGCAGGGAGGAAAACTTCTTTGGCAAGGCGCCGCCGTTTGAGCCTTCCGCTGAACGCACCCGCTTACATGAAAATATCATTGGTCATTACCCTGACCCGGACGGTATCGACTATTCGATTGCACATGCCAGGGCATCCGCCTCAGGGCTGACAGCAGTGTGGGCCAGCGACAATACCCGGGAGGCGGTGTGGGACGCACTGAAAAGAAAAGAGGTGTACGCGACGACAGGCACTCGTATTGCAGTGCGCATGTTCGCCGGCTGGGAGCTGCGCGAGCGCGACCTCAACCGTAGTGACCTGGTTGCTTATGGCTACGCCCATGGCGTGCCCATGGGTGGCGAGCTGCGCAGGGCCCGACCTGATGATGCCCCGGCCTTTATCATCCAGGCACTGCGCGATCCGGGTGGCGCTAATCTCGATCGCATCCAGCTTATCAAGGGCTGGGTGGACAGTGATGGCGTCAACCATGAACGTATTTACGACGTCGCTGTTTCGGGTGACAGAAAAATCGATGCCAGTGGACGCTGCAATACGCCGGTGGGCAATACCGTGGACGCCAGTACTGCCAGCTATCGCAATGAGATCGGCGCGGCCAGCCTGGCGGCGTTTTGGCAAGATCCCGGTTTCAATCCGGATCAGTCAGCCTTCTACTACGTCCGGGTACTGGAGATTCCCACGCCGCGCTGGAC
>Ga0316197_10002349_pt1 | contig 13505 bp, 13 predicted proteins | sample OudBiesiAoxic_MG_FD_204939 | JGI IMG/M metagenome (GOLD analysis project Ga0316197, IMG submission 204939) | Coastal sediment microbial communities from Oude Bieten Haven, Netherlands - site A oxic | ecosystem: Environmental > Aquatic > Marine > Coastal > Sediment | place: Netherlands...
GATGTATGTTATCTAAAACAATGATGACAGGAGCTAATGTTTACTTATTCGACAATCCTACAGACCATTTAGATCTTGAATCTATCACTTCATTAAATAAAGCTTTAATCAAATTTAATGGAACTATCTTGTTTGCTGCTCATGACCATGAGTTTATCCAAACTATTACCAATAGAATTATCGAGATAACTCCTAATGGAATCGTTGATAAATTAATGGACTTTGATGAATATATCAAAGATGAAAGTGTAGAAGCTAGACTTACAGAGATGTATAGCTAAAATATAAAAGCTGAGACTTAGTCTCAGCTTTTATTATTCTCCATCATGTTATTTTATTATTCAAATACTCCTAATTTTTCACAGATACCAGTGTATACTCTTAGTCCATTTTTTAATACTTTTTCATCAAAATTAAACTTAGAATTATGTAATGATTCTACATATCCTAGCTCTTGATTTTTAGTTCCTACATAGAAAAAAAGTCCCCTTGTTACTTCCTGATAAAATCCAAAATCTTCAGCTAACATCTCAGGATCTATCTCCTCAAATTTCAATTCCTCATCTTCCCTAACAACCCCCTCTAAAATATTATAATATTCCTTGTCGTTTATTACAGGGGGATATCCCTCAGCTAAATCTATCTCTATTTTCACTCCATAACTTATCTCCATTCCACGGGCAATATCCCTTATTTTCTCTACGATAAAATTGAAGGTTTCAGTAGAAAAAGCCCTTATAGTTCCTTCCATCCGAGTGACTTCTGGAATTATATTTCTTATGGTCCCCCCCTCTATTTTACCTATTGCAATTATACTTGGATCAAAGGGAGCTACAAATTTTGAGGTAATAAGATTAAATCCTTCTAGCATCTTCCCTGCTATCTGGATAGAATCTATTCCCAACTGAGGCTGACCTCCATGACCACTCTTTCCCTTTATAACTATATCTATCTCTGCCGCCTTTGCCATTAATCCACCTGCTCTACAGGCGATTATGCCCTCTTCTAATTTGGGAAATAAGTGAAGACCAAAGATCCCTTTAACATTATATTTTTTCAAGATTCCACTTTTTACAATATCATTAGCTCCTCCTGGACCTTCTTCTGCAGGTTGAAAAAGTAGGAGAATATTTTTCTTTAATTTTTTTTCTTTTAAATACTCCATAAATCCTAACAAGGTTGCCATATGACCATCGTGTCCACAGGCATGCATAACTCCTTTGTGTTTAGAGGTATAAGAAGTTCCTGTTTCCTCTAAGATAGTTAAGGCATCAATATCTGTCCTAAATCCATAAGTTTCCTCTGAGCCTCCATCTAGATAGATATAAAGTCCCGTTTCACAAATTGTTTCAGGTTCATATCCCATCTTTGTTATTTCTCTCAGTAAATAAGCCTGGGTCTTTTTTTCCATATACCCTAATTCCGGAATTTCATGTAAATTTCTTCTATGCTTTTTCATATTTTCTATTATTTTATCCATATCTGCCTCCCTAAAAGAAATTTCTCATCCTATCTTAGATAAAAGTAAACCTTATTTTTCTATTTTTTAAAAATATATATTATATATATAAAACATATATATTATATTGTTATTTGCTTATTATACTATTTGGTCATATAACGTATATATTATATATATTTTATTTTATTTTACGTTTAGTGCTATACTTACTTCAAATCATAAGAATAGAGGTTGCAAATACAAATAGTAAAAACAGGGAGAAGGCATTTTAAGATCTGTTTTGAAAGGTGTAGTTGCCGAAATATAGATTCTGCAAAAATCTATGTTGGGTGTATGGATAAGATCCATATAACTGTCGTTATCATAATAGGTAATGGGGTGCTATTTGAAGTTTATAGATTATTCTTTTATCTCATTTTTGATTAGATGTAATTTTACTCTTCAGTAGTTCTCACTACTGGAGAGTTTTTTTATTAGGAGGAAATAAAGATGATCATTGTACATAAATACGGAGGAAGCTCACTGGCTGACTTAGACAGAATAAAAAAGATTGCCTTCCACATCTCAAAATTAAGTGATGCAGGAGAGCAGATAGTTGTAGTTGCTTCTGCTATGGGTAAAACCACAAATAATTTAATAGAGATGGCTAAAAAAATTTCTAAAACACCAAATATAAGAGAGTTAGATACTCTCATGGCCACAGGTGAACAGCAGACTGTTGCTCTGTTATCTATGGCATTAAATGAATTAGGTAAAGATTCTATCTCCCTTACAGGGGCCCAAGCAGGGATAACCACTATAGGATGCCACACTAAAAGCAGAATCAAGAGTGTTGATCCCAAGATAATACTATCCCATCTGAATCATGGGAAAATAGTTATTGTAGCAGGTTTTCAAGGAATGAACCAAGAAGGAGATATCACTACCTTAGGTAGAGGAGGATCAGACACCAGTGCAGTAGCTTTGGCTGCTAGTTTAGGAGCACAGTGTGAGATCTATACCGATGTAGATGGAATTTATAGTATTGATCCTAGAGTATATCCAAAGGCTAAAAAAATTCAAAATATATCTTACGAGGAGATGATGGAAATGGCAAATTTAGGAGCAGGTGTTATGGAAACAAGAGCTGTGGAGTTAGGGAAAAAATATAACGTTCCCATCTATGTAGGTCAAAGTTTAAGAGCTCATGACGGTACTCTCATATTAAATCAAAATGAAATTATGGAAGATAAGCCCATTACTGGTATCACTCTCAATGAAGATATCTTCATGGTAAATATACAGCATCTCCCTTATTCGGAAAACTTAGTAGCAAATATTTTTAATACACTAGGTAAATATGAGTTAAACATCGATATGATCAGTCAGAATATCACTACTTCTGGTACTTTAGACCTTTCTTTCAGCTGTTTTAAAAGAGAAGAATCTCTTTTGAAACAAGCCATCAATGAATTAAATGAAAAATCACAAGAAATTTCCATAGAGATCAAACATGATTTAATAATGCTTTCCCTAGTTGGGATAGGAATGGTAAGTTATTCAGGAGTTGCAGCCAAAGTATTTAACACCCTAGCTGCAAATAAAATTCCTTTTTATCACATAACTACTTCTGAAATCAGTATCTCATGTACTATCTCTGCAGAACATAAAAATATGGCTATTCAGATGCTAGCAAAAGAATTCAATCTATAAAAAACATATAATTAAAAAAAATATTTAGGAGGAGATCATGAAAAAATATAACATCGCCATTGTAGGAGCTACTGGAATGGTGGGAAGAACCTTTCTTAAAGTATTAGAAGAAAGAAATTTTCCCATAGATAACCTTTACCTTTTAGCTTCTTCTAGATCTTGTGGAACAGAAATTAATTTTAAAAATAAAACATATATAGTTGAGGAACTTACCCCAGAATCTTTTACCCAAAAAATAGATATAGCTCTATTTTCTGCTGGAGGAAATATCAGTAAAAAGATGGCTCCTATAGCTGTTTCTCATGGAATCACAGTTATAGATAATAGTAGTGCATGGAGGATGGATCCTACCATTCCTTTAGTTGTACCTGAGGTAAATCCAGAAGCTGCAACAACAAATAAACTAATTGCCAATCCTAACTGTTCTACCATCCAGGTCGTAGTTCCACTAAAGGTTTTAGATGACCTCTATGGAATAAAAAGAGTTGTCTACTCTACCTACCAAGCTGTATCTGGATCTGGAGTAGCTGGAGTAAAAGATTTAAAAGATGGGATAGAGGGAAAAAAAACCTCTAATTATCCATATCCTATAGCCTTTAACTGCCTTCCCCACATAGATGACTTTACAGAAAATGGATACACCAAGGAAGAGTTGAAGATGATCAATGAAACTAGAAAAATTTTAAATAAACCAGATCTCCCTATTACTTCTACATGTGTAAGAGTCCCAGTAGAAAATGGACATTCTGTATCTGTTAATTTAGAATTTGAAAAAGAGTTTGATTTAGCAGAATTAAAAAAAGCTCTTCAAAATAAAAAAGGAATTATCTTACAGGATGATGTAAAAAACAACATCTATCCAATGCCTATAAACGCTAGTGGATTCGATGAAGTCTTTGTAGGTAGAATTAGAAGAGATTATAGTGTGAAAAACGGTATAAACCTATGGACAGTAGCCGATAACATTAGAAAAGGCGCGGCTACAAATACTGTGCAAATTGCTGAATTATTAATAGAACAATAAAATATATATATTTTATTACAATTTTAAACAGGAGGAATTATGGGAATTTTTAAAGGATCTGGAGTAGCTCTTATCACCCCATTCAACGAAGATATGAGTATCAATTATACTAAATTAGAAGAACTCATAGAGTGGCATATAGAAAATAAAACTGATGCCTTGGTAATCGCTGGAACCACTGGTGAAGCGTCTACACTTCCAGATGAAGAACATATAGAGTTAGTTAGAAGGAGTGTGGAGATTGCTAAAGGTAGGGTTCCTGTAATAGCAGGAACTGGCAGTAACGATACCCATCACGGAGTTAGATTAAGCCTTGAATGTGAAAGGGTTGGAGCCGATGGTCTTCTCATCGTTACACCTTATTACAATAAGACCAACAAACAGGGATTAATAAATCATTATACAACTATAGCTGACAAGATAAACATACCTATTATTTTATACAATGTTCCAGGGAGAACCGGAATGAATATTCCTGCTGATGTGGTACTTGAATTAAGTAACCATAAAAATATAGTAGGACTTAAAGAAGCCAGTGGAGATATCTCCTACTTAGCTGAAGTAGCTAGAGTCTGTAACAGTGACTTTTCTATATACTCAGGTAATGACGACATCATAGTTCCTGTTCTTTCATTAGGAGGAGTTGGAGTTATATCTGTATTAGCCAATGTCATGCCCCTTGAAACTCATAACATTGTCACATCTTATTTAGAAGGAGATGTTATTAAATCTAGAAATCTTCAACTTTCACTAAATTCTTTTGTTAATTCTTTATTTTTGGAGACCAATCCAATACCTGTAAAGTCTGCAATGAATCTTATGAATATGAATGTGGGAGGATTAAGACAACCTCTATGGGAGATGAGTTCTGATTCTCTAGAACTTTTAAAAATAGAAATGAAAAAAGTAAATTTAATCTAAAAGGAGGTAACATTTTGAATATAGCCATATACGGATGGGGACAGATGGGTAAACTCCTGGTAGATACCATCGATAACAGTAAAAATTTAAATTTAGTTGGGATAATCGATTCTTTTTCCCTGGGAAAGGAATCTCGAATTGTTGAAACTTTAGAAGACCTTTCTATTGTTCCTGATGTTTTGATAGATTTTTCCCATTATAGTAATTCGATAAAAATTCTTCCATGGATTGTGGCTCATAATGTTCCTACATTGATTGCTACTACAGGACATAGTGAAGAGGAACTAGAAAATATAAAAAAAGCATCACAAGTAGTTCCTATACTTAAGGCGACTAATACCTCCCTTGGAATAAATTTAATTACAGAATTATTGGAAACTCTAGTTTCATCTTTAGAAGATTGGGATATTGAATTGATTGAAAAACATCACAATAAAAAAATCGATGCTCCTAGTGGAACAGCCCAATCACTTCTAACAAAAATAAATGATACCTTAGTTTCTAAAAGGGAATTAACTTACGGCAGAGAGGGAATTGCTCCTAGAAAGAAGGAGGAAATCGGTGTACATGTAGTCCGTGGTGGAAGTATCGTAGGAGAGCATTCTATTATTTTTGCCGGGGAAGATGAAGTAATCGAGATAAAACATGAAGCTCACTCTAAGATGATATTCGTTAACGGAGCCCTCAAAGGAGCAGGTTGGCTTTGTAGTCAACAACCAGGATTTTACACAATGAAAGATATTTTCAACTAAAAAGCAACGTGATATCACACCTAAACAGATCCAAACTAGATTATAAAAATACATTTTAAAAGGAGAACATCTTATGACTAAATTAAATAATGCACATGAAATAATTCAATATATTAAAAACTCTACTAAATCTACTCCTGTAAAAGCTTATATCAATGGGGAATTAGAAGGAATTGATTTTCTAAACTGTAAAGTTTTTGGATGTCAAAACAGTAAAACAATCTTTGGAGAATGGAATGAAGTAAATGAAATTTTAACCACTAACTCTAATTTAATCAGTGATTCCCATGTAGAAAGTGACAGAAGAAACTCAGCTATCCCAATGTTAGACACTAAAAATATCCATGCTAGGATCGAACCTGGAGCTATCATTAGAGATATGGTGGAAATTGGAGACAATGCCGTTATCATGATGGGAGCAGTAATAAATATTGGTTCTAAAATCGGTTCTGGAACTATGATAGATCTAAATGTAGTCATGGGAGGGAGAGCCACTGTAGGAGATAACTGTCATATTGGTGCAGGTGCAGTCTTGGCTGGTGTAATCGAACCGCCTAGTGCTGATCCTGTTATTATAGAAGATGATGTAGTTATAGGTGCTAATGCAGTAATTTTAGAAGGTGTTAGAGTCGGTAAGGGAGCTGTTGTAGCTGCTGGAGCTATTGTTATAACAAATGTACCTGCTGGTGTTGTAGTAGCTGGAAATCCAGCTAGAATAATCAAAGATAAAGATGAAAAAACTGCTGGTAAGACTAAAATCATGGAAGATTTGAGAGTTATAAAGTAATATTAAAAATTAATTGGAGGTCAGTATGAACATAAATCCTAAAGTAATAAATATAGAGATCTCCCTTATCAGACAAATTTCTATAAAGAGCAGGGAGTATAAAGATGTTATAAATCTTACTGTTGGGGAGCCTGATCTACCTATCCCTGCTAAAATAATTGAAGAAACTACCATCTATATGAAAAATAATCGGATGGGATATCCTATGTTAGGAGGGTCTCTAGAAATAAGAGAAGAGATCGTAAACTTTTATAATACTAAATATGGTTCTTCTTACAAAACAGATGAAGTCATTGTCACAGCAGGTGCTACAGAAGCTATTTCTATTGCTCTAAAAGCTATTTTAAATGAAGGGGATGAGGTTTTAATTCCTCTCCCATTTTATCCTGGATATCTCCCAAATGTAGATTTAAATGGAGGTAAATCAATATTTATCGATACCACGACCGATGAATTACAACTTACAGTAGAGACTTTAAAAAAACATATTACTCCTAATACCAAGGCTCTCATCTTAAATTATCCCAACAATCCATCGGGAGCCATTTTATCCAAGAAAAACTTGGATGAAATCATGGAATTTTTAAGGGATAAGGATATATATATCCTCTCCGACGAAATATATAGTGAAATTACTTTTAACGACGATTTTATCTCTGTAGGAAAATATGATTTTTTGAAAGAAAAAATAATATTAATAAATGGGTTTTCAAAATCCCATTCTATGACTGGATGGCGTTTAGGATATATTTTAACTTCTAAAGAACTCAGAGATCAATTAATAAAAGTTCACCAATATACCATTACATCTCCTTCTGTAATCTCGGAATACGGCGGGTATATCGCACTTTCTAAATGTTCGGATGTATCTTCTTATACAAAGGAATACCAAAAAAGATGTGAGTATGTATACAATAGATTGAACTCTATGGGTATAGTTACCCTAAAACCAAAGGGATCTTTTTATATCTTTGGTTCTTTAGCTAATTTTAATCTACCTTCATCTTTGGATTTTGCCTTGGATCTACTTGAAAAAAAACATGTAGCTATCGTTCCTGGAATAGCCTTTGGAGTAGAGGGATATTTTAGAATTTCTTGTACTAAATCTGTAGAAAGTTTAAAAATAGCTTTGGACAAGATAGAAGATTATATTGAAAACTATCGATCATAACAAACAATGGATATGGAATATTCTTTAGTTGAATATTATGTTTTCTCATACTATAATTTAAATATAAAACAACATAATCAAGAATAAGGGAGAAGATGATATGATTAAATTTGAAAAATACCATGGTTTAGGAAATGATTTTATAATTTTTAATTCTAAAGATTTAATAGCAAATAATATAAAGGAAGAAAGTTTTTCCGATCTAGCTATAAAAGTTTGTGACAGACACACTGGAATTGGTGCCGATGGTATGATGATTTTAGTTGAAAAAGAAGAATGTTGTCAAATGATATTTATTAATTCTGATGGAAGTATCGTATCTATGTGTGGAAATGGTATCAGATGTTTCTCTAACTATATTTATAACAACAAAATTTTAGATGGGACTACCTACAAGGTAGAGACTTTGGCTGGATTACTGACTCTTGAGGTTTATCCAGATGAAAAATTCAATGTAAAAGTAGATATGGGTAAACCACTTTTAGATCCAAAATCGATCCCTATGACCACTCCTAAAGAGAAATTTATCAATGAAGATATCCTTGTTAATGGTGAAGTTTATAAAGTTTCATCTATTCTTATGGGAGTTCCCCATGCTGTAATTTTTGTAGATGATTTAGAAAAAATAGATCTAGTAGAAGTCGGAAAAGCCATTGAAAACAACCCTCTTTTCCCTGAAAAAACCAATGTAAATTTTGTCCAAATTTTAGATGTAGATGAAATTCTTGTGGATACTTGGGAACGAGGAGCTGGACACACTTTAGCTTGTGGAACAGGATCTTGTGCCAGTGTAGTTGTAGGAGAGCTCTTGGGTTCCCTAAATTCTAAAGTTGTTGTTCACCTTACTTTAGGTGATCTGACTATAGAAGTCAAAGATGAGGTCTATATGACTGGTCCAAGTGAATTAGTAGTAAAAGGAGAATATAAATATAATTAAAAATTAATGTTAAGCTCAAAAGATACAACCCAGAGGCACAGAGAACTCAAAGGAACTCAGAGAGAAACTCTGTGAATCTCAGTGGCCTCTGCGCCTCTGCGTTGAACAAAATATAAAAAACCTCCTATAAATTAATAAAGGAGGTTTAAAGGGGGGCTATAGTAATGTAGCTGCCAATTCAGCTAACTCTGATCTTTCACCTTTTTTCAAGATGATATGTCCTGATATACTGACATCTCTAAACCTTTCAGCTAAATAAGTCAGTCCGTTACTTTCTGTATCTAGATATGGATTATCTATTTGATACGGGTCACCTGTAAATACTATCTTTGTATTTTCTCCTGCTCTGGTAACTATGGTTTTTATCTCATGAGGTGTTAAATTCTGTGCCTCATCTATGATTAGAAATCCTGCTGGAATACTTCTACCCCTTATATAGGAAAGAGCTTCTATTTTTAACAATCCCAAAGCTTCTAATCCTGCTATTACCTTTTCTCCTGCTTTTTCCTCTTTTGCATTAGCTAAAAAATCTATATTATCAAAAATAGGTTGCATCCAAGGTTTTAGTTTTTCTTTTTCACTTCCTGGAAGGTATCCCAATTCTTTTCCCATTGATACTATAGGTCTAGCTATAAATAATTTTTTATATTTACTTCTCTCAACAACTAATTCTAATCCAGAAGCTACCGCTAATAAAGTTTTCCCTGTCCCGGCTTTTCCGACTAAGGTTACCACCTTAATATCCTCATCCATTAAAAGATCCAAAGCAAAATTTTGTTCTTCGTTTCTACCTCGAACTCCCCAAACACTTACGTCTCCATAGGTCATTCTCTCTATCCGCTTTGTTTTCTTATTGTACCTTCCGAATAAAGTTTTCTCCTTATTTTTCATACTCACAAAACAATTAGCTGAAGGTTCTTCGGTCATAACTTCTACATATTTTATTCTGCCAGATTTCTCATATTTTTTAATAAACTCTTCTTCTACATCGATCTCCATGTTTCCAGTGTATAGTTCCTCTAGATCCATCTTATCACTCTTATAATCTTCTACATGTATCTCCATAGCATCTGCTTTAATTCTCATATTGACGTCTTTTGAGACCAATATTACTTTTTTATCCTTGTCTTTTTTCTTGATATATAGTGCTATTGCCAAGATCCTATTATCTACAATATCTCTCTTTAAAGAAATCGGAAGCTCTATAGTATCGCCCTTAGTTTCTACTCTAAAAAATATACCATTTTCCATCTCTACGCCTTTAGCTAAACAACCCTTAGAACGGAGACTATCTATAAATCTCGCAGCTATTCTAGCTGATGCACCTCTATTTCCACTCTCTTTTTTCAGCTTATCTATCTCCTCAATCACATAAATTGGTAAAACCACATCATTATCTTCAAAGTTCGTCATAGCCTTAGGATCATGAATAAGTACGTTTGTATCCAATATATATATCTTTCTCATAGTAATCCCCCCTAATTATTGTATTGTAAATGTATTCTTAGTTTATTTAAGGCTCGAATCTGTAACTGTCTAATCCTTTCTCTAGTTAGATGTAACCTTTTCCCTAATATATCCAAAGTTAATATGTCATTATTTAGTAAACCAAACCTATATATTATTATCTCTCTTTCCTTTGTTCCTAATACATCCAAAGTTTTTAATAATTTTTCCTTGTCATTTTCAAATATTAAATTTTCCTCTATATAACCATTTTTATCTGCAATCATACTGTGAAGGTCCCCTGTCTCTCCATAGGATTCATCTAAGGAATTAAAAGTAACATCGTTTAATTTTAGATATCTTTCTATATCTTTTACTTTTAATTCTGTTTCTACTGCAATATCTTCTAAGGTCGGTTCACACCCATATTTTGATTTGTATTTTGTCATATATTTTTTTATCTTAGCCAAATTATCATATATATATACAGGATATCTGATAACCCCTTTATTAGAAGATATATATCTTAAAATACTTTGTTTTATCCAAAATGTGGCATAGGTAGAAAATTTTTTCCCCATGGTATAATCAAATCTTTCCACTGCTTTCATGAGTCCTATATTTCCTTCTTGAATCAAATCCTGTATAGGAATTCCTAACTTAGTATATTTTTTAGCTATACTGACAACTAACCTCAAATTAGACGTTATCAAGCGATCCTGTGCATCTGCATTTCCTTTTAATATATCTTTAGATATCTCAATTTCCTCATCTTTAGTCAGGAGGGGATAGCTACCTATTTCTTTTAAATAATCCGAAATATTCATTTTTACCTCCTTTTTAAGTATTTCGTTTGTATCAACAATATACTATTTGTTATTTAAACTTCCTTTTATAATTTATAGAATTTTATTATAATTTATGATAAGATTTAATATACAAAAATAAATATGAAAACAGAGACATTTAATATTCTTTTGGCTCTTAAATTTTATTTAAACATGAGGAGTAAGAATGAGAGTAATTGGAATAGATCCCGGAACAGCAATTGTCGGTTTTGGAGTTATAGACTATATTGGAAGTAAATATAAAGTTGTAGATTATGGCTGTATATACACCTCCAAAGATCTTCCTATGGAAAAGAGGATTTCTGCTATCTACGACGAATTAGATGATATCTTAAAAAAATATTCTCCTACCCACATGGCTGTAGAGGATCTTTTTTATTTTAAAAATGCTAAGACCGTTATCTCTGTGGGTCAAGCCAGAGGTGTCATAGTTCTCTGTGGAGAAAAAAACAATATCCCTCAGGTTTCATTTACCCCACTACAGATAAAAATGGGGATAACAGGATATGGCCGAGCTGAAAAAAAACAAGTTCAATTAATGGTTCAAAGAATTTTAGGACTTTCAAAAATTCCTGAACCAGATGATGCAGCTGATGCTTTGGCTGTTGCTATCGTTCACATTAATTCATTGAATAGTGGATATGTTTTAGCTTCTAAACCTAACCTTTCTAAAATAACTAGTATAAAAAACGGTAAAATAAGTGCAGCAGAGTATCGAAATCTATTAAAGAAAAAGGATTGATTTTTATGTTTAAACACTTGAAAAATTCATCTATGGTTTCTTATTTGAATTCTTTAGAAACTATAGCGTCTACAATTCATAAGGAAAAAAATACTGAAAAGGTTGTATTTTTTATCCTCTTAAATTTAATTGAAAAATTAGACCTAGGCTACTCTGAAGGATACTTTTTTAAATATGACAGATGGAACAGAAATTTAAAACATCTTAACTCGTATTTTGATCTAAAAAAATTAAAAAAAGATGAAGTAGAATTTATCTCAACTAATCTTGAAAAGGAGATCAATTTCTATGGGACTCCCATAGAAAAAATGTTGAAAAGTGTAGAGATACAAACAAATCTAACTACACTAGATCCCCATGAAGATTACGGGCTACTGAATAAATTTAGGAGCTTTACTATCATTCCTATAAATTATGAAAATACATACTATGGATGTTTTGTTTTAGATAGGCCAAGTAAGAAACCCTATGAACTTAATGTTCAGGAAATTCATATTTTAGAGCTATTTAAATATAACTTTTCACTCTATATGCACTCTAGAGAATTAGAAGACTTTGAAGCTGAAGATATTAGGTTAAAAACTGTAGGTTCATTTGCAAATTCTATCATCCATGAACTTAGAACCCCTATTTCATCTATTGTTGGCTTCGCATCTTTAGCTAAAAAGAAACTAAACGATCCGAAAAAAATTGAACTTTATTTAGATTATATTCTCAAAGAATCTGAGAAAGTGATCAAACTTTGTGAAGATATCGGTGAATATTCCAGTGAAGATGAAAATATTAAAAACAAATCAACTACTTTTTATCTATCCCATCTTATCAGGGAAGTTCTTCAAAAACTAAACGTTCATTTGAAGAAATCTAAAATCAAAACTTATATGATTATAGAAAAGGATATTGAAATTACATTTAACAGAGAAAAGGTCGTTACAGCCTTTTATCACCTGTTTAAAAATTCCATTGAAAATTGTGATTATAATAAAAATGAACGTTTTATCACTATCAACCTTTCAGCAAACAATAAAAACAAGATAACTATAAAGGATAATGGAATTGGTATACAAAAATATAGGATAGAAGAGGTCGCCATTCCTTTTTATTCCTCTAAAATTTATGGAACTGGCTTAGGTCTTACGATAGCTAAAGAGGTCTTTACCAAATTAGGATTTAAGTTTTCCATAAAATCGGATTATTCAAAATGGACAAAAATAATATTAAAAGAGGAGTAATTTTATGAATATAGTTTTAATGGAACCAGAAATACCATACAACACGGGAAATATAGGTAGGAGTTGTGTTCTTACAAATACCGCATTACACCTTATCAAGCCCCTTGGATTTTCATTGGATGAAAAACAAGTTAAAAGAGCTGGGTTAGATTACTGGAAGCATATCGACCTACATGAATGGGATAGTTTAGATGAATTAATTGCAGCTTACCCTGAATCTAAGTTTTATTTTGCTACTACTAAGACTACTCAACGATATTCAGATGTTACATATAAAGAAAATGACTTTATTGTCTTTGGTCCTGAATCTAGAGGAGTTCCTGTTGAAATTTTGGAAAAAAATAAAGAAACTTGTATCACTATCCCTATGATTAAAATGGGAAGATCGCTGAACCTTTCAAATTCAGCAGCTATTGTTCTATATGAATCTTTAAGGCAGACTGATTTTAACTTCGGAGAATAATATGAAACGAATCTATATCTATATATTA
>Ga0316197_10002350_pt1 | contig 13501 bp, 14 predicted proteins | sample OudBiesiAoxic_MG_FD_204939 | JGI IMG/M metagenome (GOLD analysis project Ga0316197, IMG submission 204939) | Coastal sediment microbial communities from Oude Bieten Haven, Netherlands - site A oxic | ecosystem: Environmental > Aquatic > Marine > Coastal > Sediment | place: Netherlands...
GTCGACATCACCTGTAATCACGCAGTTTGTGCCCCAGCTCAGCGCAAGTCGCCGCGCAGTGCGCACCAGTGGTGTCAACGCGATCACCGGCACGCGGGGCCGCTCCCGCGCGGTTAACAACGCCGTGGTCCCGCTTTGGGTAAAGCAACAGATCGCCTTGATATCCGTCGTCTCCGCAATCTCGCGGGCAGCAGCAACGATACCGTCGGCCACGGTCATCCTGTCGGCGGTCCGCGAGGCTTCAATGATCTGGGTGTAGGTCGGATCCCTTTCGACCTCACTGGCCACGTTATCCATCGTGGTCACTGCCTCAATTGGGTATTCCCCGGCGGCAGATTCCGCGCTCAGCATCACGGCATCCGCACCTTCATAGATCGCTGTCGCCACATCCGAAACCTCAGCCCGTGTGGGCATCGGGCTTTCGATCATGGATTCCAGCATCTGCGTGGCCACGATCACCGGCTTGGCCGCCGCACGACACTTGCGCACAAGCCGTTTCTGGATCGGCGGGACATTCTGTACAGGCAGCTCGACCCCAAGATCGCCGCGCGCCACCATGATACCATCGCTTACCGCCAGAATGTCATCGAAGCGATCTACCGCTGATGGCTTTTCAATCTTGGACAGGATCGCGGCGCGTCCCTTGGTCAGTTCCCGTGCCTCGGCTACATCCTCTGGGCGCTGCACAAAACTAAGCGCCAGCCAATCAACGCCCAGTTCGCAAGCGAACTCCAGATCGGCACGATCCTTTTCTGACAGCGCTGCCAAGGGCAGCACGACATCCGGCACATTCACGCCCTTGCGGTTGGAAATCACGCCGCCGGTGATAACCTCGCAATTGGCATAATCAGCGGCACAGTCGATCACTTTGAGCCTGATCTTGCCGTCATTCACCAGCAGAGTTGCCCCCGGCTCGAGTGCCGCGAAAATCTCGGGGTGTGGCAGACAAACCCGGTTTGCATCGCCTTCTGTCTCATCAAGGTCGAGACGAAACTGGGCCCCTTCTTCCAGTGTTTCGCTACCCTCTGAGAAAACACCGACCCGCAGCTTTGGGCCCTGCAAGTCTGCAAGGATTCCAATGGTGCTGTTCAGGTTCTCTTCAACCTCCCGAATGATCCGGTGCTTGTCACGGATTTCGGCGTGGCTGCCATGGCTCATATTCAGGCGGAATACATCCGCACCTGCCTTGTGCAATGCCTCGATCATCTCGTAGGTGTCGGATGACGGACCTAATGTCGCGACAATCTTTACGTTGCGCAGGCGTCTCATGATGTTTGTTCCCGTCTTTGTCAGTATTGGCGTTTTGTTTGCTTCGTTGGCGGTAACAAAAATGTAGTCATGGCCTACATGCCGCATAAAGCCTGTCAAAGATTTCACATTTATGAACCGGCTGCCAGTATGGATTGAGCTGGCCAAAACTTGACAGTCCATCTCAATGTGCCCAGCTAGAACACAAAGGAGATCCCCATGCCCACACAGACTGAAATAGAATTGCAGGCCGCCGCCTTCCGTCGCCTACAGCAACACCTGATGCAAGACCGCACCGATGTGCAAAACATCGACATGATGAACCTGACCGGTTTTTGTCGTAACTGCCTGTCACGCTGGTATCAGGAAGCCGCCAACGCGCGTGGAATCGACATGGGCAAGGAAGAAGCGCGCGAACTGTTCTACGGGATGACCATGGACGAGTGGAAATCGAAGTACCAGACCGACGCCAGCCCTGAAAAGCAGGAAGCTTTCAAGAAGTCCTTTGCCGAGAACGTCGGAAGAGACTGATTGTATGCCCACAGGCGGGAATACCTTGGAATTGCCTCTATCTGTTTCCGATCTCGCCACAATCGCCCAGCATTAAATCTCCGTTAACCTTAGAAAAGGTCATCGGATTATGCTGGAGCTTATCATCATCCCCGCGCTTGTGGGCCTCGGTCTGGGGCTGGAGTACTTTTCGTCAGAAGATGATGAGGACGACACCACAAACGACGACCCCATTCAGATTACGCTTGAGGATAGCGTGATCGCGTTTGAGGGCACCGAGGCCAAAGAGCATGTTCAGGGCAATGCGCTCGACAATATCATGCGCAGTTCTGAAAACAACGATCTGCTAAGTGGGCATGACGGAAACGACACGCTGGATACAGGTGCCGGGGATGACCGTATTTTCGGCGGGGCTGGCGATGATGTGGCAATCGGTGGCGCGGGGGATGACCGTATATTCCTGAGCGACGGAGACGATGTCACTGCACCGGAAGCAGGATCAGGTGGTGACGCGGGTGACGATCTGATCCGCGGCGGCGCGGGCAATGATCAGATTGTCGATACGTTGGGCGCCAATCAGATTTTCGGTGATCTGGGACATGATGAGATCGTCACCGTGGACGGGCTGAGCGCCGAAGGCACGGTCGATAACACCGTGACAAATGCCCCCGACACTGTGTACGGCGGTTTTGGCAACGACACCATCGTCGCGGATCAAGGCGACATTCTGACCGGCGGGGAAGGCGAAGACACCTTTGTTGTCGCGACCTTATCTGGGGTCGAAGGCGCACCGGCAGTTTTGCTGGACTTTGATCTGCGTGAGGACCTGTTCAGCGTCGTGTTTCTGGGCGAAGCACCGGAGGATACTTCCGTCGAATTTGTCCACGACCCGGATACCGAACAGCTGCGCGCCTTTGTTGGCGGGCAAGAGGTGGCAGTCCTCAACGATATGGAGGCTGCCGACATCCCCTTCATTCAGACATTCGTCACAAGCCTGCCTGACCTACTCGATCCACAGGCCTGAGCGGACCCTCAAACGGCCGCCTTGCGCATCTCGTCGAGATAGATTTCGCGCAGGCGCGGGGTAACCCGCCCCGGTGTGCCGTCACCCAGTGCCACGCCATCAATTTCCACAACCGGCATGACAAATGCGCTGGCAGAGGTCGTGAATGCCTCGTCTGCCTCCTTGGCCTCATCAATGGTAAAATTGCGTTCTTCCACTTCCATCTGCGCCTCACGCGCGAAACGCAGAACGGCGGCGCGGGTAATCCCGTGCAGGATGTCGTTGGACAGGGCGCGGGTGATGATCTTGTTGCCCTTCACGATATAGGCGTTGTTCGAGGTGCCCTCGGTCACGAAACCGTCCTCGACCATCCACGCATCATCACAGCCCGCCTTCTTGGCCATCATCTTGCCCATCGACGGATAGAGCAGCTGCACAGTTTTGATATCCCTGCGACCCCAGCGAATGTCCTCAATGCTGATGATCTTGGCCCCTTTCTTGGCAGCGGGGCTGTCCGCCAGACCGGGCTTGTTCTGGGTAAAGAGCACAATGGTCGGCTCCGTGGTCTCGGGATCAGGGAAGGCAAAGTCACGATCCCCGTCAGACCCGCGCGTGATCTGAAGATAGATCAAACCTTCATCGATCTCGTTCAGGCGCACCAACTCGCGGTGCACTTCCAGCAGGTCTTCCTTGGAGATCGGGTTTTTCATGTCCAACTCGCTCAGTGACCGGGCCAGACGCACCGCATGCCCGTCAAAGTCAATCAACTTGCCATCCAGCACGGATGTCACCTCATAGACACCATCAGCCATCAGGAAACCCCGGTCAAAAATTGAAACGCTTGCCTCGGTCTCGGGCAGGTAGTTGCCGTTCACGTATACGGTGCGGGTCATGCGGGGCTCCCTTCGCTTGTCTATTGTTTGTTGTGCTGTTCCGGCGGTAGGGTCAAGAGCACATCCCGATTTCCGCATCGTTTCCGATGCCCAGACCAAGGGGAATGTCCATGCCCTCACTCTATTTGCCCCACCACGAGGCCTTTGTCCGCTGGGATGACGTCGGACAGGGCCAGCGCGTCGTGGTCTGGTTGCCTGGCATCGGGTTTCCTGCCCTTGGCAATTTCCTCGGCGTCGTTACCGATCCGGCACTGGCCCCACTCCGCTCCATCCTGATCGATCCCTTGGGTGCCGGCCGCAGCACGCCCGTTGAGGGACTGTCCATCCCCGATCACGCCGATGCGGTTGCGGCCGTGCTGGACCATTTGGGCGTCAGCCGCTGTTGTGTCGTCGGCTATTCGATGGGCGGCGCGATTGCGGCGGAACTGACGCTGCGCCGACCCGATCTGGTCGGAAGGCTGATCCTGGCCGAAGGCAACCTGCTGACCGGTGGCGGCCCCGGCACACGCTATATGGCTGCGGTATCAGCGCAGGAATTCGCGGACGAACGCCTGCCCGACATGCTGGGCGACCTGCACGAGGGCGCGATAAAGGGCGATGTGGTCGATGATTTCATATTGGCAAGCTGGGGACAGGTGGACCCAACCGCCCTGCACGGGATGGCACGCGCCCTTGTCGCCATCAGACCCGAGCTTGAGGCCGAGGTGCTGGGCCTGAGCCTGCCACGCAGCTACATATTCGGCGCGCAGAACCTCGAAAACGTTGATGAGCGTGTCGCCAAGAACCTGCCGGACCCAGAACGGCTTGAGGATGCCGGTTTCACCGTCCATGCGCAGCAAGGCGCAGGTCACGAATTGATGCTAAAGGATCCGGCCGCCTTTACAGCGCTGATCACCCCGCTGTTAGCCCCATAGCGCCGCATCGGGCGGATGCACGCCTGCATCGTCAAAGAGAAGCGGATGCTCCCGGTCTTCGGCAAGCAGGAGCGGGCCGTCAAGGTCCACGACCTTCGCACCCTGCGCCACCAGCGTCGCCGGGGCCATTGCCAGCGATGAGCCAACCATGCAGCCAACCATCACCTCGTAGCCTTCCGCCAATGCCGCCGCCCGCAGCCGCAGCGCTTCGGTCAGCCCCCCGGTCTTGTCGAGCTTGATGTTCACCACGTCATATTTTCCCCTGAGCTTCGGCAGGCTCGCACAATCATGTGCGCTCTCATCCGCACAGATCGGCACCGGCCGGTCCATCCCGATCAGCGCCTCGTCCTCGCCAGCGGGTAGCGGTTGCTCGACCAGCGCCACGCCCAGCCGCACCAGATGTGGCGCAAGATCGGCGTAAACCTCTGCCGACCAGCCCTCGTTTGCATCCACAATGATCGTGGATTTCGGCGCACCCACCCGCACCGCCTCCAACCTCGGCATATCATCCGGCGTGCCCAGCTTGATCTTCAACAGCGGACGATGCGCATTCTTCTCCGCCTGCGCCCGCATCTCATCCGACGCGGCCAGCGACAGCGTATAGGCGGTGATCTCGGGTCCCGGCACGGGCAATCCCGCCAGCTCCCAAACCCGCTTGCCCTTCTGCTTTGCCTCCAGATCCCACAAGGCACAGTCCACCGCGTTGCGCGCAGCACCTGCTGGCAGCAGATCGTAAAGCGCCTCACGGCTCACCACCTCCGGCAACCCCATGATCTGCGCCGTGACGCTCTCCAGTGTCTCATAATACCGCGCATAGGGCACACATTCGCCCCAACCGGTCACGCCGCCCTCGCTGACCCGCACCGTCAGCACCCTGGCCTCCGTCCGCGACCCGCGCGAGATCGTAAAGACCTGTGCCAGGCGAAACGTATCGGGGCTCACGTCAATTTTCATCCAATTCTCCAACTCGGGAAACCACCTGCCCTCAGGCGACCGCCCCCTGCTTCATCTTTCCAATACAATTCAAACGCAACCCCGCAACCGGCACGCGGTCAGAGCTTGGCCAGAGCCTCCGCCAGACGCGCCGCTCCATGGCGGTACGGATCGACCGTCGGCAGCCCCATCTCCGCCTCCACCTTGGCGCAATAGTCCAACGCCTCCTGCTCACCCAGATGCTGGGTGTTGATCGAGATGCCCGCGACCTCGCAGGCCGGGTTCGCCACCCGCGCCAGCGGCAGCGCCAGGTCGATCACCTGCTGGATGCTTGGCAGCTTGTAGTCCGGCAGACCCCGCATGGTCTGGCGCGTCGGCTCGTGACAGACGATCAGCGCATCAGGCTGACCGCCGTGGATCAGCGCAAGTGTCACACCGGAATAGCTGATGTGATACAGGCTGCCCTGCCCTTCGATGATGTCCCAATGATCGGCATCATTGTCCGGGGTGAGGTATTCCACCGCACCGGCCATGAAATCCGCAATCACCGCGTCCAGCGGGACACCGGAACCGGTGATCAGGATGCCCGTCTGTCCGGTTGCGCGGAAGGTGCTTTTCATGCCCTTCTCTTTCATCGCCTCATCCAGCGCCAGCGCCGTGTACATCTTGCCAAGCGAGCAATCGGTGCCAACGGCCAGCACCCGCCTGCCGCTGCGCTTTTTGCCATCCGCGATGGGATATTGCACGTTCGGCACCCGCACGTCGTGCAAGGTACCGCCGCTGACCTGAGAGGCCGCAACCAGATCACCTTCGTTAGCCAGAAGGTTATGAAGACCAGAAGCCAGATCATACCCCATGCCCAGCGCTTCAATCAGCACGTCTTTCCACGCCTGAGAGATCACACCGCCCCGGTTCGCCACCCCAATAACCAGCGTCTTGGCACCAAGTTCCTTTGCCTCGGCCAATGTCAGGTCCTTGAGCCCCACATCCGCCTTGCAGCCTTCCATGCGGAATTGCCCAACAGCGTTCTGCGGGCGCCAGTCCTTGATGCCCTGCGCCACTTTGGCGGCAAGCTGGTCAGGCGCATCGCCCAGGAAAAGCAGATATGGTGTTTCGATCATGGCGCATGCTCCTGCAAAAAGATTCGCGTCATAATCGGCAAATTGTTTCGCAAGACCATTGCGATCTGCACGCAATCCAGTCCGAATACGCAAAGATCGTGCACAAAAATGATCATCTGAACAAAATTCTTGCACAGGTCTCTGGCGGAAGATGCTGCGCTTGCGAAATGGCGCTTGCAGCATCTCGCGCAATTTAATACCTGCATCACATCAGAAATTCGCAATAATCTTTCGCCCAAGGACCGCATGCCATGTCATTTCGCATCCAACCCGCCGCCCCCGCCCGCCCAAACCGCTGCCAGCTCTTTGGCCCCGGCTCCCGCCCCGCGATTTTCGAGAAAATGGCAGGCTCCGCCGCGGATGTAATCAACCTTGATCTGGAAGATTCCGTGGCCCCGTCTGACAAGGACAGCGCCCGTCAGAACGTCATCGAGGCGATCGGCAACGTAGATTGGGGAAACAAAACGCTTTCAGTGCGCATCAATGGTCTGGACAGCCCATACTGGTACCGCGACGTGGTTGACCTGCTGGAAAACGCCAGCGAGCGGCTGGACCAGATCATGATCCCGAAAGTCGGCAATGCGTCGGACGTTTACGCCGTAGATGCGCTGGTGACTTCTATCGAGGCTGCCAAGGGCCGCAAAAAGAAGATCGCCTTCGAGGTCATCATAGAATCCGCGGCCGGCATCTCTCACGTGGAAGAGATCGCCGCGTCGTCACCCCGTCTAGAAGCGATGAGCCTTGGAGCTGCGGATTTTGCCGCCTCCATGGGGATGCAAACCACCGGTATCGGCGGCACTCAGGAAAACTACTACATGCACCATGCGGGCAAGAACTACTGGTCTGACCCTTGGCATTGGGCGCAGTCGGCCATCGTCGCGGCCTGCCGCACCCATGGCGTGATGCCTGTCGACGGCCCGTTCGGTGATTTCTCCGACGACGAAGGATTCCGTGCGCAGGCGCGTCGCTCGGCCACGCTGGGCATGGTTGGCAAATGGGCCATCCATCCCAAGCAGGTTGCCCTGTCGAACGAGGTGTTCACACCATCGGAGGAAGCTGTGACCGAAGCGCGCGAGATTTTGGCAGCCATGGAAGAGGCCAAGGCCAAGGGCGAGGGAGCCACAGTGTACAAGGGCCGCCTTGTGGACATCGCCAGCATCAAGCAAGCCGAAGTGATCGTCCGTCAGTCAGAGATGATTGCGGGCTGATTTCCGATCACTTGCGTGATCTGACAGGCGCGGGGCCAACGCCCCGCGCTTCGCATTACACATCGGCGCTTCAGACGACTTCACTGTATTACCCGTTCAAAATGCGCTGACGCGCCGATTGCATTGCACGATCGCCCACGCCATATATGGCGGACGCAACGGCGGAGTGACCGATGACCCAATACCTCGATTTTGAAAAGCCTCTGGCGGAGATTGAAGGCAAAGCCGAAGAGCTGCGCGCACTGGCCCGTGCGAATGAGGAAATGGACATCAAGGACGAGGCCAAAGCGCTGGATGAAAAAGCCGCGAAGCTGCTCGATGAGCTTTATGGCAACCTCACGCCATGGCGGAAATGCCAGGTCGCGCGGCATCCGGAACGCCCCCATTGCAAAGACTATATCGAAGCGTTGTTCACCGAGTACACACCCTTGGCCGGTGACCGGAACTTTGCCGATGACCTTGCTGTGATGGGCGGATTGGCCCGCTTCAACGATCAACCGGTGGTGGTGATCGGCCACGAAAAAGGCAACGATACGAAATCCCGCATCGAGCGTAATTTCGGCATGGCCCGACCTGAAGGATATCGCAAGGCCGTGCGCCTGATGGAACTGGCCAGCAAATTCGGCCTGCCTGTCATTACGCTGGTGGACACGCCCGGTGCCTACCCAGGCAAGGGCGCAGAAGAGCGCGGCCAGTCAGAAGCCATCGCCCGCTCGACCGAGAAGTGTCTGCAGATTGGTGTACCGTTGGTCAGCGTGATCATCGGTGAAGGCGGTTCGGGCGGGGCTGTTGCCTTTGCCACTGCGAACCGGGTCGCGATGATGGAACACTCCGTCTATTCCGTGATTACGCCCGAAGGCTGTGCATCGATCCTGTGGAAGGATTCGGAAAAAATGCGTGAGGCTGCCGAAGCGATGCGTCTGACTGCCGATGACCTGCGCAAGCTGGGTGTTACAGATCGGATCATTCCCGAACCCAAGGGCGGCGCCCACCGCAACGCGGATGCCGCGATTGCCTCAGTCCGCACCGCGATCGAGGAAATGCTGAAAGAACTGGACGGCAAGGACGCAAAATCGCTCATTGCCGACCGCCGCCGCAAGTACCTCGACATGGGCGACAAGGGGCTTGCGGCCTAAGCCTCGAACTTGATCTGAAAGCGAGGACCGGGAGGCGGCAAAGGTTCGAAGCCAGCGGCGCGGTAGACCTCTTCGGCCGTTTTGTTATCGGGATGGGTGCCTACGGTCATATACCGGCACCCCATCGCTTTGCTGCGCTCAAGCGATGCGTCAATCAGCGCGCGTCCTACGCCGGTGCCCCGTTGGTCCTCAGCAACAAACAGATGGTGCATATCCACACCCCGCACGCCGAACTGCAGCTGTGCCAGCGGACAAAGGCCAGCATAGCCGACCAACCTGCCCTGCGCCTCGGCCACCAGCAGTATCAGCCATGGCGCATCACCCAATGCGTCCCGCCTCAGCGATTCAAGGGTTACGGTCGGCGTATCATCGTGGTGAGCTGCCAGCGCCTTGATCATCTCAAGTACAGCAGGCAGGTCGTTTTCTGCGACGGATCGAATGTTCAGATCATTCATGAGTTTTCTCCTAGCCGCGCACCAGAAACGAAAAAACCGCCCAAGGTGGCGGCGCATTTCGGTTGAGAATAGGGAAAGGGCCGCGTTCAGGGAAAGCGGCGATAATAGATGCTATGGATGGCCATGGTCATATCGTGGAACATGGTAAAAACCGAGTTTGCCGTCAATGTATTTTACGCTTCGATATGCTGCGACGACCCTGAGGGCCAGCGAACTGCGCGCTGGGGTCAGCTTGCCAACATCCGCAACCCCTGCGTCACGTCAGACCGCACAGCAAGCCTGAGGCCTGGTTCATCGCCAGCTTTCAACGCAGCGATGATCAGGCGGTGAAACTGGGGCGGTTCTGTCCGGCGCAGCCGACCATAGAGCGCACGCATCGTCGGACCCATCTGTAACCAGACTGTCTCGGCCATGGCCAGCATCGCAGGTGCCTGCGCGCGAAGGTAAAGCGTGCGATGGAACTCCAGATTTGTGCGGATATAGCTTACCGCATCCCCGCGCTGCACCGCTTCGGCGATGACCGCGTTGATGGTCTGCATCCGCTCGATCAACGCCATATGCGCCCGCGGCAAGGCGCGGCTCGCCAATTCCACCTCGATCAGCGCACGTAACGCCGCCAGCTCCTCAATCCGCTCATTGCTCAATTCCGGCGTCGAAATCCGGCCGGACGTGGACATCGTAAGCGCCCCCTCGGCGGCCAGACGGCGCACCGATTCCCGCGCAGGTGTCATCGAGACACCGTAGTTCTTGCCAATGCCTCGCAACGTCAGCGCCTGGCCCGGCGGCAGATCACCGTGCATGATACGACTGCGCAGATCACGGTAGACGCGGTCATGGGCAACGGATGTTGCTTCGGTTGGGCGGGCGGCAAGGGTCATGTACCCACTTGTGATCACAACAGCCCCCAGCGTCAATCGCTCTGTTCGGGAAAAGGTTTCAGACTGTAAAGGCTTGACGCGTCGATAAACAGACCGCTAGCATCTTGCCCAAGGCGAAATTTTTTTGCCTTGAACATCTGTTTGTATAGAAAACCTTTTCGCTGGAATGCCAGCCTCGACAAGTCGGCCTCAATTTCAGATGCCCGATTTTCATCTTGGGAGTACGTCGAAAAGGAGGTCGACGGCCCCTTCACATCATATTCTGCAGCACGACCCGATAGAGGTGCATCACCTCTCTGCGGTCTCGCTGAATCAATTCAAAGGAGTTCTCTTCATGGCAAGCGCATGGAAAGAAGATACCACCAAAGCGAAGATTTGCGTCAACGGCAAGAAAACATCGCCGCTCAAGTTTAAACCTATGCCTCACAAGAACAAGCTCGTGGCCAAAGCCAAAGCTCATAACGTATACTCTGGACAGGACCGCACGACGATCAAGATCAAACAGCCAGAGGGCCTGTACGAGATCAAATTCGGGATTGTCTGGAAGGCCGGTCAAAAAGTCAAAGGCGTCAAGAAAAATCCACTGCCACCGGATTGCCCCCTTGATTCTGTTGCAGAATTTACGGAGCTGAGGATTTTCGTCGAATCCGTCAAATTGCCGATGTTGCATACCTGCGAGGTGATCGCAGGGCTCAACCGCGTCAAGAATTACGGATCAAAAACCGATATGGATCCGGTCGCCATGCTGGACATCGATATCAAAACCGGCTCGATGGTTCCGGGCACGAAATGGGTATCGCATCTAAAGTGCGCTGACGTTTATAGCTTGAGTGGTAAGGTCAGGAACTTCAAATAGGACACTTCAGCACCGACCTAGAACCGGTACCGGTGCAGCGTGTTCCCTTCCGTCCGCAGCCATTTGCGCGGAGCAGCATAGGGGCCGTAAATCCGCTCAACCCCGGCCCAGAAGGCTGCTGAATGGTTCATCTCCGCCAGATGCGCGACTTCGTGGGCGGCGACGTAGTCCAGCACCTCAGGCGGAGTCATGATCAAACGCCATGAGAACATCAGCGCACCGTCGCTGGTGCACGATCCCCAGCGCGAGCGTGTGTCGCGCATTGTGATCCGGGCATAGGGCCTTCCCAGCCGCGCGGCGTAGTCATCGCAGGCGCCTGCCAACCTGTCGCGCGCCACTTCTTTCAGATATGCTCCCAGCCGCGCGCCTACGCGTTCGGCTGATCCGGGCACCGCAATCTCATCTTGGCCCAGTTGCACTTTCCGGCCCTGCCCCTGTACGACCTGCAACAACCGCCCACCCAGCGGCAGTTCGGTCCCGATGCCAACGCTGATGTCCTCGCCGCGCTCTGACAGGTGCTTGCGAATCCATGGCTCTTTCGACTGCGCGAAAGCCAATGCCTCTCGCTGTGCCAGCCGTTTCGGCATGGTCAGGGTCACGCGGCCATCAAGCTGCGAAATCCTTAACGATATCCGCTTGGCCCGCGGGGAACGACGCAGGATCAAGGGGATCGGAGGATCACCGGGCAGAAAGGTATCACTCATGCGGGTCTACTCATCGGGGCGCTCAAGCTAAAGCCTTTGACAGTGCCCACTTCATATGGCACTTGCCCTGAATCATCTACACGCAAACGCTAATTCAAGAAGGGGTATTTCATGCCCAAGGAAGAATGGGGAACCAAACGCCTGTGTCCGACGACAGGCAAGCGGTTCTATGACCTGAATAAAGATCCCATCGTCAGCCCCTACACCGGCGAAGTGCTGGAAGTGGACGCATCCAAATCACGCATGATCGCGGCGGATGCCGAGGATGCGGCGACAGCCAAGGCCAAGAAGGACGAAGTTGAAGAGGATGTGATCCTCGACGATGACGACGATGATGTGGATGTCGATCTGGATGACGATATCCTGGACGATGACGACGACGATGATGATACAGTGCCACTGGATGACATCGCTGACGTGGCATCGGACGACGACGACAATTAAAATCGGCACGGGCGGGAGTGGTTTTTGCTTGATCCCGCCCGGCGATGCGCTTAATCACGCGCCACCTACCCGAGGTTTCACCTCAATGGGGCATTAGCTCAGCTGGGAGAGCGCCTGCATGGCATGCAGGAGGTCAGCGGTTCGATCCCGCTATGCTCCACCAATTTCCACGAATTCACTTCCCAGCACCCGGCGCAGTTAACCGCCGTGCTGATGTCTGCGTGATTGTATGTGAAGAACACCAGACAGGTCCGCCTGTCTTATCGGTGAATGTGCCTCTGCCCTAGGGATCGGCGCTGAAAGCCGCCTTTCGCAGCGCTATGAACGCGCGTGAGCGTTGCGGGACGGAGCAGCCGCTCGTTGTCGGGCCGTTAATGACTGGTTTGCCAAGACAGCGTTTGGCGGTAGGTTCGAGCCTATGACATTAAGACCGCTCTCAAAAACGCAGAGTTATGAAGACGTGCTGGCTTTGGAGAAACGGATCGAGATCGGTGACATCGATGCCATGAAGGCGTACACGAAAGATGCTTTCCGGTTTCATCTCGATAATCGCGATGAGTTGCATCGTCGGCGTATGATCTTGGGGCGTCTAGAAACCGACGCATCTACGCCAATTGAATGCTTCGCCCTGATCAGCGCCGCAATGGACGATCGAAAAGCGTGGGATTTGGCTATGGGTCAGCTTGAGGAGAATTGCGATCCAGGCTTTGGTTATTTGGCTTGGCGCCTTATTCTTTACCATTCGAAGGACAACGAGCGCGCCGACAAGTGGATGGATGCCGTCCGGCATTCTGCGCGGCTCGGACATTTTCCTTCGAGACGGCAAGTCCTTCTTGAAGAACTCAAATGCGCAGGGTTCATCTCCGGTTTGAAGCTTAGGCGACGCTTGTTTGCTCTCGAAAGAGAACGACAACGGCTTGCAACGTCGGAGCCGTCAAGCCGCCTACTTGCGCGTTACACGGATGTCTCGAGATCAGCTTGACAGCGTGCGCGAAAGTCTTTGCTTAATGGCATAATGATTGCTTCCGAATAGCTGACATTCGAACACCATGCAGCATCCGCCCCTTTTGGGCTGATGTTGTTGAAAAACTCGTGCTTGATCGATGCCTAATTGGCTGATTCAATTCCGTCATTGAGCGGGAGAATTTACGATGATGGGGCCGAGACAGGAAGCGCAAGCGGCTTTGTTTTACGAGTT